>Ga0256839_1006508_pt1 | contig 10208 bp, 9 predicted proteins | sample 354166metaG_FD_185968 | JGI IMG/M metagenome (GOLD analysis project Ga0256839, IMG submission 185968) | Hydrothermal vent microbial communities from Mid Atlantic Ridge, Atlantic Ocean - 354-166 | ecosystem: Environmental > Aquatic > Marine > Hydrothermal vents | place: Atlantic Ocean: Mid... | reverse complement strand
CGCCACGGGGACCACCGGAGGTTCGGCCACTCCCTTGGCGCCGTACGGGCCTTCGGGGTCGGCGCTCTCGAGCAACGCCACCTCGACCCGGGGAACGTCGACCATCGTCGGCAGGCGGTAGGTCTCGAGGCTCCGCTGCCGATACCGGGCCCCGTCGAAGTCGAGCTGCTCGAACAGGGCGTACCCCAGACCTTGCGCGACGCCGCCTTGGATCTGCCCGCGGATCCCGACCGGGTTGATCGCCCGGCCGACGTCCTGGACCACCACATACCGCACCACGTGGATCCGGCCGGTCACCCGCTCCACCTCCACCTCGGCCAGGTGCAGATGGAACGTGGGAGTCGGAAAGGCCGGGAACAACAGGCCGGTGGCGCAGGTCGGGTCGGTGGCGGGCATGGGTGTCCGGTAGGAGCCGGTCGCCGAGATCGGACCGGAGGTGAACGTCGCCGTCCGGGCGACCTCGGCCAGACTCACCCGAGAGCTCGGATCTCCGACGACGCCGACGGAGCCGTCGACCAGCTCCAGATCCTCTGCCGACACCTCCATCAGCTCGGCGGCGATCTCGAGGATCCGTCGGCGAACCTCGCCGGCGGCCTGGCGGATGGCTCGGCCGACGACGTGGGTGGTGCGGCTCCCCTGGGAGCCCGCGTCGTAGGCGGCGGCATCGGTGTCGGGAGCGAGCACCACGACCTCGGAGGGGCGAAGCCCCAGCTCCTCGGCGGCGATCTGGGTGAGGCCCATCGCCACCGCGCCCGAGCCGTTCTCGGTGGCGGCGGTGACGATCCCGACGGTCCCGTCCTCGTTGAGCTTGAGTGTGGCCGAGCCCGGCATCGGATTGGTGAGCCAGATGAGGGCTGCCATCCCCACCCCGTGCAGCGGCCGGGGAGCGGAGACCTCCACCCACGGCGCCAGCTCCTCCATCCGGTCGAACGCCCGCCGGAGGGTTCCCGCCTGCTCGATGACCTGACCGGTGAGCATCCGATCCCCGTCACGGAACAGGTTGCGGAGCCGCAGTTCACGGCGGTCGATCCCGAGTTCGGAGGCGATGTGGTCCATGTGACGCTCGACGGCGAAGGTGAGGTAGGTGCCGCCCACACCCCGCATCGCCCCCGTCGGTGCCGTGTTCGTGTAGGCGACCCTGGCGATCACCCGGGCGGTCCCCACCCGATACACGGAACCGGCGAGATGCAGCGGGATACTGGCGAGGAACGGCATGTCACCCGCGTAGGCACCACAGTTCATCAGGCAGGTGAGCTCCCGGGCCAGGATCCGGCCGTCGTGGTCGACGGCGGAACGGATCCGCACGACGGCATCCTCGCGCGAGGTGCAGCTCAGCATGTCCTCGAGTCGACCGTTGACGATCCGCACCGGTCGACCGACAGTCCGGGCCCCGAGGGCCGCGTAGGGCTCCAGCCCGACGTCGAGCTTGGCGCCGAACCCGCCGCCGATGGTCGGACAGAGCACACGGATCCGTGAGGGCGCGATCCCGAGGATCTGCGCCATCCGGTCTCGGACGTTGAAGGGGTACTGGTGAGCCGTGTAGACCGTGTAGCGGCCGTCTCGGTACTCGACGACGGCGTTCTTCGGCTCGAAGTACGCCTGGTATTGACGCCCGGCCCGGTACTCGTCCTCGACGATCACCGGAGCTCGGGCGAACACGGCGTCGACATCCCCGGGGTCGGAGACCATCTCGGCGGCGAGGTTCCCCTCACGTCGGAATTCGAGACCCGGAGCCACCTCGTAGGAGCTCCAGTGGGGGTGGACGAGACGAGCCCCGGGTGCCAGCGCCTGTTCGACGTCGACGACCGGATCCCACGGCTCGATCTCGAGGAGGATCGCCGCCACCGCCCGACGCGCCACCTCCTCGGTCTCGGCGACGACCAGGGCGATGGGCTCGCCTTCGAACCGCACGACGTCACGAGCGAACAGCGGCTGGTCCTGGACGGCGAGACCCGTCGGTCGGGGCGGAGCGTCGTCGGCGGTGCACACCGCCAGCACGCCGGGTATCCGACGAGCCGGTCCGACGTCGAGGGTGACGATCTTCCCAGCCGGGGTCGGCGACCGAAGCAGCCGGGCGTGCACCATCCCGGGGAGCCGGACATCCACCCCGTAGACGGCCTCGCCCGTGACCTTGGCGTCGGCGTCACGACGCGGGACGGCGGCTCCGATCAGGCTCATGGGCGCCTCCCCGCCGCCAGCACCGCGTCGACGATCTGGGCGTACCCGGTGCAGCGGCAGAGGTTGCCGACCAGATCCCGACGAATCCGATCTTCCGAAACCTCCTCGTGCGTCGAGAGGATGTGGGTCGCCATGACCAGAAACCCCGGTGTACAGAACCCGCACTGGACGCTCCCCGCCTCGACGAATGCCGCCTGGAGGGAGGAGAGACGGTCACCGTCGGCGAGCCCTTCGACCGTGGTGACGGCGGCGCCTTCGGCGGCATGGGCGGCGTAGATGCAGGCGTCGAGCGGACGTCCGTCGACGATCACCGTGCAGGCCCCGCATTCGCCCTCCGTGCAGACCTCCTTGGCCCCGGTGAGTCCCAGCTCGTCCCGAAGCACCTGCAGCAGCGTCGTGCCCACGGGGACGTCCACGGCGACCTTCGTCCCGTTGACGGTGAAGCTCAGTTCCATGCCACCTCCTCACCACGGGCGCGGCGGCGGCAGATCCGCATCGCCTCACCCACGAGCGGCTCGACGAGACGACGGCGGTAGGCGGCGGTGGCCCGTGCGTCGTCGATCGGCTCGGTCGCCTCGAGGATGGCGGCGGCGGCAGCGGCGACCGCCTCCGGCTCCCCCCGGGTGCCGACCAGGGTCTGCTCGGCCTCGGGGAGACGGAGCGGCGTCGGCGCCATCGAGCAGACCGCCAACCTGACATCGGTGATCGTCTCGCCCGAGAACCCGACGCGAGCTGCGAGACCGACGATCGCCACCTCCATGCCACCGCGACGCCCCACCTTCAGGTAGGTCTCACCGGATCCCGACGGGAGGGGACGTGCCCGGATGGCGGCGAGGAGCTCGTCGGGCCGACGACCGGTGCGTCGGCGACCGAGCAGGAACCGACCGAGGGGCACGACTCTGCTCCCCCGCGACGAGACGAGCAGGGCCTCGGCGTCGGCGACGAGGAGGGGCGGCACGGTGTCGGCGGCGGGCGAGGCGTTGCAGATGTTGCCGCCGACGGTGCCGACGGCCTGGGTCTGGAAGCCACCGACCTGCCGTGCCGCCTCGGCGAGGCCGGGGAGATGGGTCCGGATCTGGTGGTCCGACCCGACGTCCCGGTGGGTGGTCGCGGTGCCGATCTCGAGGACGTCGTCGACCAACCGCACCCCGCGCAGCTCGGAGACCCCCTCGATGTGCAGGAGCACCCGGGGAGCGACCTCCCCTCGGAGGTACTGGACCATCAGGTCGGTTCCCCCTGCCAGGATCGCCGCGTCGGGGCCGAGCTCCGACAGGAGGGACAGGATCTCGTCCGTCGTCTCTGCCCGCCTGAAATCCACGCGCCGCTCCTCGGGATCACCGAGGCCATATCTTATAAAACTGGCGGGAGACGGTGCAAACAGATCACCGGCCCGGTGATCAGGCCCGCACGGGCGCCTCGTCCCGGTAGGCGGCGACGATCAACTCGGCGGTGTGCTCCAGATCGAGACGCAACGCCTCGGCGGCGGCGTCGATGTCCCGGGCCGCGAGCGCCTCGATCACCTTGGCGTGCTCATCGCCCACCGCCTCGTAGGTGGGGTGGAGGCCGGTGGCGATCCGCCGGTATCGCTCGGTGTGACTCCAGAGGATCTCGATCAGATAGAGCAGCCAGGGCGAATCGGCCTGTTCGTACAGCGAGAAGTGGATCGCCCGGTGGCACTCCAACGCCCGGGCGGCGTCGTCGGCCTTGAAGGCTCGGACCATCTCATCCTTCATCTCCCTGATCCGGGAGATCGCCTCGTCGTCGATACGATCGAAGGCGCGCCGGAGGGCGGCCACCTCCAAGACGATCCGTGTCTTGTAGGCGTCGATCACGTCGTCCGCCGAGATGGCCGCCACCCTGGCACCCTTGTTGGGGACGGTCTGGACGAGCCGCTCGGCCTCGAGACGACGCAGCGCCTCCCGCACCGGGATCAGGCTCATGTCGTTGGCGTCCGCCAGCTCCTGAAGCCGGAGCGGCGATCCCGGCTCGAACTCGCCGTTGATGATGGCCTCCCGGATGAACCGGTAGACCCGGTCCACCCGGCTGAGCGGGACTCCGCCCTCGTTGTTGGATGCGTCCGGCACGGCCCTTCATCCCTCGTGGTCGAACCCAGGTTAGAGCTTCGACATCCGAAACAGCGGTGCAGATCCAGGTTCAGCAGCCCCCCGAGCCCTCCAGGGCGGCGTCGAGCGCGGCGAGGGTGGGCTCGATCACCGGCACCTCTCCGAGACGCTTCGCCGTCGCTCCCACGTCCTTCAATCCGGACGAGGTCCCCACCACCACGACCCGGTCCTCGGGGGCGATCCAGCCCGTCTCGACGAGCCGCTCCACCACGGGGAGCGTGAGGGCGGCCGCCGCCTCCAGATACACGCCTTCCGTCTCCGCATAGCGTCGCTGGGCGGCGAGGATCACGGCGTCGTCGGGCACGGCGACGGCGGTCCCCCGCGAGATCCGCACGGCCTCCAGTCCCTGGCGCGTCGCCACCGGCGTCGCCGTCGAGAAGGCGACGCTGGAACGAGGCTCGACGGCGACGGGGGCTTCCGAGTCGGCCTGCAACGTCGCGGAGTACGGACCGAGCGGCTCGGCGGCGACCAACCGGGGAAGGTGACCGATCGTGCCCGCCGACCGAAGGTCGAGGAATCCCCGACAGATCCCGGCCAGCCCGTCCCCGTACGCCGTGGGGACGACGACCACGTCGGGGGCCGACCCGAGCTGCTCCACGAGCTCGTAGGCGATGGTCTTGTATCCCTCGATCCCAAAGGGGTTGGAGCCGATGGGAGGATCGTGGAATCCCGAGAGGGGGAACCACCCCCGCTCGGCGACGGCGGCAGCCATCAACCTCCAGCGTTCGGGACCGGACCGCAACGCGACGAGGCGGGCACCGAACACCCCCATGAGCACCTTCATCGTCACCGGGACCGACTCCAGCGTGAGGACGACGCACCGCAACCCGGCGGCCGCGGCGTAGGCCGCCGCAGCCGCGCCGTGGTTGCCGGTGGTCGCCGCCACCACCGTGTCGGCTCCCATCTCCACCGCCTTGCTGACCGCCACGGCCGCCAGGCGGTCCTTGTACGACCAGGTGGGATTGCGGGTCTCGTCCTTCAGATACAGCTCGGAGATGCCGAGCACCGAACCGAGCCGTTCCAGGGGAAGGAGCGGGGTGTCTCCCTCGCCGAGCGAGATCCCGGCACCACCGATCGGGAGGACGTGGCGGTACCTGAAGATGCCCGGTCCGCCGCCCTTCCGTCCCAACGGGTCGGGGGACTCGTAGACGGGATGCACGTTGACGAACACTCCCTCGGCGGAGCACCGAGGGCATCCGCGGGCGGCGTCGTCCTCGGCGACGGCCGTCCCGCAACGCCCACAGGCCAGGATCCCCGTGTATGCGCCGTTCACGCCGCGACGACCCGGAGCTCCCGCGAGGATCCGGTCAGGACCTCCGCCCCCCGTTCACCCACGACCACGGTGTCCTCCACCATCATCCCACCCCATCCCAGCTCGTAGTACGGCGTCTCGAGACAGAGCACCATGCCGACATCGAGGAGCGTACCCCAACCCGGAGCGACCACCGGCCGCTCGTAGACCTCCAAGCCGATCGTGTGACCGCAATGGTGCCTTCGGTAGGGCCGGAGACCATGCGCCTCGACGCTCTCGACCGCCAGCGCGAACACCTCGTCGGCCCTGATCCCCGGCGTGACTGCCGCGATCTCGGCGTCCTCGCCGGCCAGGATCGCCGCGTATCGTTCGAGCTGTCGAGGGTCCGGTTCGCCCAACACCGCCGTCCGACCGACATCGGACCAATACCCCTCGACCTGACATCCCACGTCGAACCTCGCCAGCTCACCGGCCCGCCAGGGGCGGTCGGTGGGTCGGGCATCACCGAACGCGGAACGCTCACCGAACCCCACGACGACGAACCGCGGGTGGGCACCACCGGCGGCCATCGTGGCCGCCACCACCGTGGCGAGCTCACGCTCGGTGACTCCCGGTCCCGCCTGCGCCAACGCGGCATCGATCCCCGCACAGGCCAGGCCCGCGGCCCGACGGAGCGCCTCGACCTCCCCCGGCAGCTTCACCGCCCGGGCCCGGTACACGAGATCGGAGGCGTCGGCGACACTCGCCCCATGACGCCCGATCACCGTCCGCATCACCCCGTCGACCCGCCCGTCGACACCCACGCGACGGCCATCGAAGCCTTCCACGGCCGCCGCGAGCGCGTCGAGGAACGACGGGTACCGATCGGAGGCCTCCAGCGCCGGATGCGAGCCCTGGGACTCGAAGTAGAAGCGGCCATAGGGAACGAAGCGGGAGATCCCCGCCTCCTCGAGGACGGCGGCGTCGGCGGCGGGGGCGACCACGACCAGTTCATCGGGCCCCAACAACACGGCGATCGGAGTCTCGGGGATGATCTCGGCTGCGACGCTGCGGTATCCGGCGGCGTAGTCGACGTTGGCGGGATGGGCGAGGACCAAGAGGTCCAGGGACGCCTCGACCATCACCGCCCGGAGACGTTCACGACGACCCGACCTGGTCACGCCGTCGAGCATGCGATCACCTCCTCGGCGAAGAACTGCATCGCGGCGTGGGTCTCCTCCACCGTGTCGACCGCGAACAGGAGACCCGCCAGGGTGTCGACGCCGGCGGCGGCGTAGGCATCGATACGTTCGAGCACGTCCGTCGGGGTCCCGATGAGGTTCCGTTCCTCCATCGTCCCGAGCTGCTGGCCACGGAGCGTCGATCCCGAGAGTGACTGCAGATGCGCGAACACGCGGGAGCCCCGGAACCGGGCGACCGCCTCCTCTCGGGTCGGGGCGACCGAGACCACGACCTGGAGCGCCACCTCGAAGGCGTCGCCGAGATCGCGTCCCGCCTCGTCGGCGAGACGGTGGATCTCGTCGACTCCGGCGGCGACCTCCGCAGGCGAGAGACAGGCAGGAAGCCAGCCATCGGCGACGAGGGCCGCCCGGCGACGTGCACCGGGCGCGTTCCCGCCCGAGAGGATGGGGAGATGGGCCTGGTCGGGCTTCGGGAAGCTCTCCACCTCGTCGAAGGCGACCCATCGACCCAGAAACGAGGTCGGTCGCCCTTCGAAGAGGGCCGTACAGGCTTGGATGAACTCGGCGGTGTACTCGCCCCGATGGAGGTCACGCTCCGGCCAGATCGCCTCGACCTCCTCCCGGTAGGCACCGACACCGACCCCGAGCACCACCCGACCGCCGGAGAGATGGTCGAGGGTCGCCACCTGCTTGGCGGCGACCACCGGATGCCGGAACGGAGCCACCAGGACACACGTCGCCAACCTGATCCGCTCCGTCCGGGCCGCGACGAAGGCGAGATAGGTGAGGGGGTCGAAGAAGCGTGGCGGGGTGGCGAAGGCCTCGCGCACATACCGCTGGGTGGTCAGGTGGTCGTTGGCCCACACCGAGTCGAATCCCAGCCCCTCGGCGGCGACCGCCAATCCCACCGCCTCGCCCACGTCCGCATAGGGGATCGGGTACATGAGGCCTTCGGTGGCGGTGGGGACGCCGAGCCCGAACCTCATCCGCCCGATCCTCCCGTCACGCACTCGAGGCGAGTCGGGGAAGCACCTCGGAGGCGGTGATCTCCACGAGACGCTCCGTGTCGTCGCTCGGCATCGGGAAGAGGGCGACCGAGTCGGCGCCGACCCGGTGGTAGGCGCGAATCCGCTCGGCACAGGTCGCCGGATCTCCGGCGATCGCCAGGTCCTCGATCCATCGGTCCGGCATCTCGGCGGCCACCACCTCCTCACCACCGCGGGCCAACATGTCGGAGAGCACCTCGGAGATGCCGTAGGCGTCGGTGAGGGCGTTGGGGCCTCCGGCCGCCTTGTAGAAGGCGAGGGGCTTCCTCATCTGGTCGAACGCCCGCTCGGCGTCGGCGTCGACCGAGTAGAGCGCGAACGCGGTGACCCGGTGGTCGTCACCACGATCGGCCTCTTCCCGACCCTCTTCGATCCGCTCCCGGGCCCAACGAACGTAGGCCACCGATGCGCCGACCGAGAGGATCGAACCGTCGGCCACCGCACCGGAGAGCCGCAACATCCTGGGTCCACTCGCGCCGACGTGGACGGGGACACGCTCTCCCGGCGGATGGACCAGCCGCACGTCGCGGAATGTGTAGACCTGGCCCTCCCGGTCGAGGGTCTCACCCCGAAGGAGGGCCTTCACCGAGGTCACGCACTCCCGGACGGCGGTGAGGGGCGATCGGGGCAGCACCGCCATCTGACGCATCCAGGCCGGGACCCCGAGTCCGATCCCGCCGACGACTCGTCCAGGGAACGACCGAGACAGGGTGGCAAGCTCCATCGCCAGCACCGCCGGGTGGCGAACCATGGCCGACACCACCCCGAGCCCCACCCGGATCCGCTCGGTCGCACCCAGGGCAATCGCCGCCGCCGAGACCCCACCGGTGAAAAAGTAGTCCTCGGCGAGCCAGAGCTCGTCGAATCCTCCCTCCTCGGCCCGACGAGCGACCGAGCGGATCCGCTCGGGCGGGATGTGACTCCCCAGGATCAGACCGACGGCCATGGCACCTCTCCTCGGCGACGAGCCGATATTATAAGGTTTTGAAGGGAGGTCCCATGGAGACCCGAGTTCGCCGCCTCATCCTCGAGCTGGTCGACGCCTACAACGCCAAGGATCTCGAACGGGTGATGGCCTTCTACCATCCGCAGGCCACGTACTGGAGCGCCCTCGGCGACTGGCGGCGGGGAGCGGACGAGATCCGAGCCCACATCGTCGAGCTGTTCGAGCTTCTCCCGGACGAGCACATGACCGTGCGGACCCTCATCGCCGACGACACCACCGCCGTGGCCGAATTCACCGGCCGGGGCACCGCCCCCGATGGTCGGCCCTACTCCCTCGACTTCACCGAGGTCTTCCACCTGCGAGGCGGCAAGGTCGCCGAGGTACGGGTGTATCTGGATCCAGAGGAGGTCGCAGCCGCCCTCGGATGATCATCCCGGAACGGTCGAGACCGCAGCGAAGCAGGCCACTTCGTGTCCGGGGCCGGAGCCCATCAGCTCCGGCTCGGCGACCCGGCACCGGTCGTGGACCAGGGCACACCGGTCCTGGAAGGAACAGCCGATCGGCAGCGACGCCGGACTCGGTGTCTCTCCAGGCAGGACGATCCGCTCCCGTCGGCGGCGAACGTCGATCGACGGCACCGCCGACAGGAGGGCCTGCGTGTAGGGATGGCGGGGACGTTCGAAGATCGTCTCCGTGTCGGCGATCTCGACGATCCGACCGAGATACATGACGGCGACGCGATGGGCGATCCTGCGGACCGTGCTGAGATCGTGACTGATGAACAGATAGGCGACCCTCCGCTCCTGCTGGATCTCCCGGAGCAGGGCCACGATCCTTCCCCGAATGGACTGGTCCAAGCTGGAGGTGGGCTCGTCCAGAACGACCAGCTCGGGTTCACTCATCAGCGCCCGAGCGATGGCGATCCGCTGCTGCTGTCCCCCGGAGAGGGAACGGGGCTTGCGCCGACGGTACTCGGGGTTCAGCCCGACGACGGTGAGCATCTCGTCGATTCGACGGTCGATCTCGTGCCGGTCGTCGGTGACCCCCAGCAACCTCAGCGGCTCCTCCAACGTCGCCTCCACCCGAAACCGCGGGTTGAGCGACTGGCCCGGATGCTGGGACACCATCTGCACCTTGCGCCTGAAGGTGCGATCCCGGACCTCGGCGGTCACGTCCTCACCGTCGAACACGATGCTTCCATCGGTCGCCTCGGTGAGTCCGACCACCACCCGAGCCAGGGTGGACTTCCCACACCCGCTCTCCCCCACCAGCCCCAGGGTCTCTCCCCGGTCGACCGAGACGGTGACACCGCGGACGGCCGGCACGGCATGGGCACCCGACCCGAACACCTTCCGTAGATCGCGAAGCTCAAGAAGCGACACTGTTCTCCTCCAGATGGCGGAAACACGCCGAGACGTGGCCGTCCCCGACCTCCACCCTGGGCGGGAAACCGACACAGCGGTCGAACGCCTCGGCGCATCG
>Ga0256839_1006507_pt1 | contig 10210 bp, 7 predicted proteins | sample 354166metaG_FD_185968 | JGI IMG/M metagenome (GOLD analysis project Ga0256839, IMG submission 185968) | Hydrothermal vent microbial communities from Mid Atlantic Ridge, Atlantic Ocean - 354-166 | ecosystem: Environmental > Aquatic > Marine > Hydrothermal vents | place: Atlantic Ocean: Mid... | reverse complement strand
CGCGGTGGTGAAGGTGAGGCCTTCCTCGGTGCCGCAGTCCTCCTCCACCACCACCACGTCCTGGGCCACGTCCACGAGCCGGCGGGTGAGATAGCCGGAGTTGGCGGTCTTGAGGGCGGTATCCGCGAGCCCCTTGCGGGCGCCGTGGGTGGAGTTGAAGTACTCCAGCACCGACAGCCCCTCCTTGAAGTTGGAGACGATCGGGGTCTCGATGATCTCGCCCGAGGGCTTGGCCATCAGCCCGCGCATGCCGGCCAGCTGTTTGATCTGCGCGGCCGAGCCCCGGGCGCCCGAGTGGGCCATCATCCAGATGGAATTGGGCTGGTTGTAGCGCCCGTCGGGGCGTCGGCGCTGGTGCACCGACTGGATCGCCGCCATCATCTCCTCGGCGACCCGATCCGAGCACTTCTGCCAGGCGTCGATGACCTTGTTGTACTTCTCCTTGCGGGTGATCAGCCCGTCCGCGTACTGGGTCTCGTATTCCTTGACCAGCTGCTGGGTCTCCCTGACCAGCCGCGCCTTGGCCTCGGGCACGATCATATCGTCCTTGCCGAAGGAGATGCCGGCCTTGCAGGCGTAGGAGAAACCGAGCCCCATCAGCCGGTCGCAGAAGATCACGGTCTCCTTCTGGCCGCAGTGGCGGTAGACCTCGTCGATGACCTCGCTGATCTCCTTCTTGGTGAGCAGCCGGTTGATGAGCCGCTCGAAGCTGATGCCGGGATGCTGCGGCAGCACCTCGTAGATGAGCATACGGCCCGGGGTGGTCTCCACCAGGCGGCGCTCGATGTTGCCGTCTTCGCCCACCACGTCGATGCGGCACTTGATCTTGCTGTGCAGGGTCACGACGCCCCGCTGGAGCGCGTGCTGCACCTCGTCGAGCCCGGCGAACACCATGCCCTCGCCCGGCTCGTTGGGCATTTCCATGGACAGATAGTAGAGCCCCAGCACGATGTCCTGGGTGGGCACGATGATCGGCTTGCCGTTGGCGGGGCTGAGGATGTTGTTGGTGCTCATCATCAGCACCCGCGCCTCGAGCTGGGCCTCGAGGGAGAGCGGCACGTGCACCGCCATCTGGTCGCCGTCGAAATCGGCGTTGAAGGCGGTGCACACCAGCGGGTGCAGCTGGATGGCCTTGCCCTCGATCAACAGCGGCTCGAAGGCCTGGATGCCGAGCCGGTGCAGGGTGGGCGCTCGGTTGAGCAGCACCGGATGTTCGCGGATCACCTCGTCCAGGATGTCCCACACCTCCGGCCGCTCCTTCTCCACCATGCGCTTGGCGGCCTTGATGGTCTGGGCCTTGCCGTAGAGCTCGAGCTTGGCGTAGACGAAGGGCTTGAACAGCTCGAGCGCCATCTTCTTGGGCAGGCCGCACTGGTGGAGCTTGAGCTCCGGTCCCACCACGATCACCGACCGGCCGGAGTAGTCCACCCGTTTGCCGAGCAGGTTCTGGCGAAAGCGCCCCTGCTTGCCCTTGAGCATGTCCGAGAGGGACTTGAGCGGGCGCTTGTTGGCGCCGGTGATGACGCGCCCGCGGCGGCCGTTGTCGAACAGCGCGTCCACCGCCTCCTGCAGCATGCGCTTTTCGTTGCGCACGATGATGTCCGGCGCCCGCAGCTCGATCAGGCGCTTGAGGCGGTTGTTGCGGTTGATCACCCGCCGGTAGAGATCATTGAGATCCGAGGTGGCGAACCGCCCGCCGTCGAGCGGCACGAGCGGCCGCAGCTCCGGCGGCAGCACCGGGATCACCTCGAGGATCATCCACTCCGGCCGGTTGCCGGATTCGAGGAAGGTCTCCACCATCTTGAGGCGCTTGACCAGCTTCTTGCGCTTGGCCTCCGAGGTGGTCTCGGCGAGTTCGGCCCGCATCTTGTCCCGCTCCTTGGCGAGATCGAGACGCTTGAGCATCTCCCGCACCGCCTCGGCGCCGATGCCGGCGGTGAAGGCGTCCTCCCCGAACTCCTCCCGGTAGCGGTTGACCTGCTCCTCGGTCAGCAGCTCGTGCAGTTTGAGCGGGGTCAATCCCGGCTCGATCACCACCCAGTTCTCGAAGTAGAGGATGCGCTCGAGATCCCTGAGCGTCATGTCCAACAGCACGCCGATGCGCGAGGGCACCGACTTCAGGAACCAGATGTGCGCCACCGGTGCCGCGAGGTCGATGTGTCCCATGCGCTCCCGCCGGGACTTGGAGAGGATCACCTCCACCCCGCATTTCTCGCACACCAGGCCCTTATGCTTGATGCGCTTGTACTTCCCGCACAGGCACTCGTAGTCCTTCACCGGACCGAAGATCTTGGCGCAGAACAGTCCGTCGCGCTCGGGCTTGAAGGTCCGGTAGTTGATGGTCTCCGGCTTCTTCACCTCGCCGTAGGACCAGGCGCGGATCTGATCGGGGCTGGCGATGGAGATCCGGATCTGGTCGAACTTCGGCGCGGACTGCTGCGGGGTGAACAGTCGGATGAGATCCTGCATGGGCTGCTACTCGCTCCTTGTGGGAGATCGCTCGCCGGAAGCGGAACCGGTCCGCTTCACTCGCCGGCGCCGTCCTGCTGGAGCTCCACATTGAGCGCGAGCGCCTGGAGCTCCTTCACCAGCACGTTGAAACTCTCCGGGATGCCTGCCTCGAAGGTCTCCTCGCCGCGGGTGATGGCCTCGTAGATCCGGGTGCGTCCGGAGACGTCGTCGGACTTCACGGTGAGCATCTCCTGCAGGGTGTAGGCGGCGCCGTAGGCCTGAAGCGCCCAGCACTCCATCTCCCCGAAGCGCTGGCCGCCGAACTGGGCCTTGCCGCCGAGGGGCTGCTGGGTGACCAGGCTGTACGGCCCCACCGAGCGGGCGTGGATCTTGTCGTCCACGAGATGGCTGAGCTTGAGCATGTAGATGTAACCCACCGTGACCGGCCGATCGAAGGCCTCCCCGGTGCGGCCGTCGTAGAGGGTGACCTGACCGCTCGGATCGAGACCGGCCATCTCCAGCATGCGCAGGATGTCGGGCTCGTGGGCCCCGTCGAACACCGGCGAGGCGACCGGGATGCCGTGGGCGAGACGGCGGGCCAGCTCCAGGAGCTCCTCGTCGCTGTACGCCTTGAGGGCGGTGCGCACCTCGGGACCGTAGATCTCCCCGATCTTGTCCTCGAGCGCCTGCCGCCCGGTCTCCTGCCATTTGGCGACCAACTCGCCGATCTTGCGGCCGAGATTGGCGCAGGCCCAGCCGAGGTGGGTCTCGAGGATCTGGCCCACGTTCATGCGCGAGGGCACCCCGAGCGGATTGAGGACGATGTCCACCGGTGTGCCGTCCTCGAGAAACGGCATGTCCTCGATCGGGGCGATCTTGGAGATCACGCCCTTGTTACCGTGGCGACCCGCCATTTTGTCGCCGGGCTGGAGCTTGCGCTTGGTGGCGATGAACACCTTGACGATCTTGAGCACGCCGGGGGGCAGCTCGTCGCCGCGCTGCAGCTTCTCCACCTTGTTCTGGAAGCGCTCCTCGAGACGCTTGTAGGCGTCCTCGAGCTGGCGCTTGAGCTGGCGGATCTGGTGCATGCGCTCGGCGTCGGCGATGCCGATCTCCCACAGATGGCGCCGCTCGATGCCGGCCAGCACCTCGTCGGTGAGCACGGTGCCGGCCCGCACCACGCCGCGGATGCCGCTCTTGACGGTCTGGCCGCGCAACAGATCGCGCAGGTGGCTGTAGATGTTGCGCTCGAGGATCGCCTTCTCGTCGTCGCGGTCCTTGGCGAGGCGCGCGATCTCCGCCCGTTCGATGGCGAGCGCCCGCTCGTCCTTGTCGACGCCGCGGCGGTTGAACACCCGCACCTCCACCACCGTGCCCTGCACCCCGGGCGGCACCTTGAGGGAGGTGTCCCGCACGTCCGCCGCCTTCTCCCCGAAGATCGCCCGCAACAGCTTCTCCTCGGGGGTCATGGGCGTCTCCCCCTTGGGGGTGACCTTGCCGACCAGGATGTCGCCGGCCTTCACCTCGGCGCCGATGTAGACGATGCCCGCCTCGTCGAGGTTGCGCAGCGCCTCCTCGCTGACGTTGGGGATGTCCCGGGTGATCATCTCGGGCCCGAGCTTGGTGTCCCGGGCCATCACCTCGAACTCCTCGATGTGGATGGAGGTGAAGACGTCGTCGCGGACGATGCGCTCCGAGATCAGGATGGAGTCCTCGAAATTATAACCGTTCCACGGCATGAAGGCGACCAGCACGTTGCGCCCGAGCGCGAGCTCGCCGAGATCGGTGGCCGGTCCGTCGGCGATGATGTCGCCCGCCCGCACGAGATCGCCCACCTTCACGAGCGGCCGCTGGTTGATGCAGGTGTTCTGGTTGGAGCGCTGGAACTTCTTGAGGTTGTAGATGTCGACCACCGAATCCGCGGTGGCCCCCTCGTCGGTCACCCGCACCACGATGCGCGAGGCGTCCACCTGGTCCACGATCCCCGAGCGGCGCGCGACAATGGCGGCCCCGGAATCCCGCGCCACCACGGCCTCCATGCCGGTGCCCACGAAGGGCGCCTCGGCCTGGATGAGCGGCACCGCCTGGCGCTGCATGTTGGAGCCCATGAGCGCGCGGTTGGCGTCGTCGTTCTCGAGGAACGGGATCAGCGAGGCCGCCACCGACACCAGCTGCTTGGGCGACACGTCCATGAAGTCCACCTGATCGGGCCTGGCCAGCACGAACTCGCCGTTCTGGCGGCAGCTCACGAAATCCTCGATGAGCCGTCCCTCCTCGTCGAGCTTGGAGTTGGCCTGGGCGATGGTGTACTTGCCCTCCTCCATGGCGGAGAGATAGACCACCTCGTCGGTCACCCGGCCGTCCACCACCCGCCGGTAGGGGGTTTCGATGAAGCCGTACTTGTTGATGCGGGCGTAGGTGGCGAGGCTGTTGATGAGGCCGATGTTGGGCCCCTCCGGGGTCTCGATGGGGCAGATGCGGCCGTAGTGGGTGGGATGGACGTCCCGCACCTCGAAGCCGGCCCGCTCGCGGGTCAGACCGCCCGGCCCGAGCGCCGAAAGGCGCCTTTTGTGGGTGATCTCCGAGAGCGGGTTGGTCTGGTCCATGAACTGGCTCAGCTGGGAGCTGCCGAAGAACTCCCGCACCGCCGCCGCCACCGGCTTGGCGTTGATGAGATCGTTGGGCATGAGCGCCTCCACCTCCACCGCGCTCATGCGCTCCTTTACCGCCCGTTCCATGCGCAACAGGCCGATGCGGAACTGGTTCTCCATCAGCTCGCCCACCGACCGCACCCGGCGGTTGCCGAGATGATCGATGTCGTCCACCTCCCCCCGTCCGTCCTTGATGTCGATGAGGGTCTTGACGGTGGCGACGATGTCCTCGGGGCGCAGCACCCGCACGCTGTCGTCGGTCTCGAGGCCGAGGCGCATGTTCATCTTGACCCGGCCCACCGGCGACAGGTCGTAGCGCTCGGGATCGAAGAACAGGCTGTGGAAGAGCTGCTCCGCGGTCTCCAGGGTGGGCGGCTCGCCCGGCCGCAGCACCCGGTAGATGTCCATGAGCGCCTCCTCCCGGGACCGGGAGCGGTCGATGGCGAGGGTGTTGCGGATGTACGGGCCGACGTTGATGTAGTCGATGTCGAGGATCGGCAGCTCCTCCACCCCGGCTTCGGCGATGCGCTCGAGCATCGGGCCGGTGAGTTCGTCGCCCGCCTCGGCGAGCACCAGTCCGGTGTTCTCGTCGATGACATCGCGCGCCACATAGCGGCCGACCAGATCCTCGGCGCTCACATAGAGGTCCTTCACCCCGCGCTCCCGGATGCGGCGCAGGATGCGCGGCGTGAGCTTGGTGCCCGCTTCGGCCAGGGTCTCCCCGCTCTCGGCGTCGATGAGGTCGGAGGTGAGCTTGATCCCCTGCAGCCGGTCGGGACGGAAGGGCGCCCGCCACCCCTTGCCGGAACGCCGGTGCACCACCGTGTCGTAGAAGGTCTGGAGAATGGTCTCGGGATCGAGGCCGAGCGCCATCAGGAAGGTGGTCACCGGGATCTTGCGGCGCCGGTCGATGCGGGCGTAGATCAGGTCCTTGGCGTCGAACTCGAAGTCGAGCCACGAGCCGCGATAGGGGATCACCCGGGCCGAGAAGAGATACTTGCCCGAGGAATGGGTCTTGCCCTTGTCGTGGTCGAAGAACACGCCCGGCGAGCGGTGCATCTGCGAGACGATCACCCGCTCGGTGCCGTTGATGACGAAGGTGCCGTTGTCGGTCATGAGCGGGATGTCGCCCATGTAGACATCCTGCTCCTTGATGTCCTTGACGCTCTTGGCCCCGCTGTCCTCGTCCACGTCCCACACGATCAGCCGCAGCGTCACCCGCAGCGCGGCGGCGTAGGTGAGCCCGCGCTGGTGGCACTCCTCCACATCGTAGCGCGGATCCTCGAGCTCGTATTTGACGAAGTCGAGCGAGGCCCGCTCGTTGAAGTCGGTGATGGGGAAGACGCTGCGGAACACCTCCTCGAGCCCCACCCGCTCCCGCTCCGCCGGCGGGACGTCGCGCTGCAGGAAGCGATCGTAGGATCGCCGCTGCACCTCGATCAGGTTGGGCATGGTGGTGATTTCGGGAATGCGCCCGAAGTTCTTGCGAATCCGCTTGGCTGCCGTGATCTCGCCCATGCTCGCCATGTCTCCTTGCCGGGCCCCGGGGCCGGGATCTGCCCTCCGGAGGCCGGCCCGTTCAACGCCGAACGGGCGAGGCGAACCGTGAAGCCACGATTCGCTCGCCCCGCTGGCCAACACCCCGCACCGCCCTTCCGCACCCGGCCCGAGCGGAAGGGTCCGCCTCCCCCGCCGCGGCGCGCCGATCCGCCGTCGGCGTCATCGTCCCGACGGGACGGTCACTTGATCTCCACGGTGGCGCCAGCCGCCTCGAGCTGCTGCTTGATTTTCTCCGCCTCCTCCTTGGACACCCCCTCCTTCACCGGCTTGGGCGCCCCCTCGACGAGATCCTTGGCCTCCTTGAGGCCGAGGCCGGTGATGGCCCGCACCTCCTTGATGACGTTGATCTTCTTGTCGCCCACGCTGGCCAGGATGACGTCGAACTCGGTCTTCTCCTCGGCCGCCTCGGCCGCCGCCGGCGCGGCACCCGGCACCGCCGCCACCGCCACCGGCGCCGCCGCCGACACGCCCCACTTCTCCTCCAGCATCTTGGCCAGCTCCGCCGCCTCCAGGACGGTGAGCTTGGACAGATCCTCGACCAGCTGCTCCAGATTCGCCATCACGTCCTCCGTCTCCAGACTCTCCACCACACCGGCCCCCGCCGGTCAGCCCTCGGCCTGTTCGCCCCGCGCCCGCAACACCCGCGCAAGCCGCGCGCCCGGCTCGCCGAGCAGCCGCACGAGCTGACCCGCCGGCGCCTGCAACAGGCCCACGAGCCGCGCCCGCAGCTCGTCCAGGGACGGCAGCTGGGCGAGCGCCCGCACCGCCTCCGCGTCCAGCAACGTCTCGCCGAGAGCACCGCCGACGATCACCAGCTTGTCGTTGCCCTTGGCGAACTCCACCAGCACCTTGGGCGGCGCCACCGGATCCTGCTCCGCCCAGGCGATGGCGCTCGGCCCGGCGAGCAGCGGCGCCAAACCCTCATAGCGGGTGCCCGCCAGCGCCCGCTTGGCGAGCCGGTTCTTGACCACCCGCAAACGGCCGCCGTGCTCCCGCATGCGCGCCCGCAGCGCGCTCATCTCCGGCACGTTCAGCCCCTTGTAATGCGCCACCACCACCACCGCCGCACGCGTGAACACCGCGTGCAGCTCGTCCACCACCTTCACCTTCTGCGCACGCAGCACCGATGGTCTCCTCAACTGCCGCGGCGAGAGAATCCTGCCGACCGGCCCCGCCCGCCCGCGGGAGTCCGCATCGATCCGGGCGGACGCGCAAAAGCGGCTGTGCGCGACACCGATCCCGCGCCCAGCGCTCCGCTCGTGGAGCCCTGCAAATTAGGGCGCCCGCGGGCTCTGGCAAGTCCCTCCACGCCGTCCTATCCCTGCACCAGCGTCGGCACCTGCACCTCGATCCCCGGCCCCATGGTGGAGCTCACATGGGCGCGGCGGAAATAGGTGCCCTTGACTCCGCTCGGCTTGGCCCGGTTGAGCGCGTCGGCGAGCGCGCGGGCGTTCTCCACCAGCGCCTCGGTGGGAAAGCTCACCTTGCCGATGCCGGCGTGCACGATCCCGGCCCGCTCGACCCGGAACTGCACCTGACCCGCCTTGGCCGCCTTCACCGCCTCGGCCACATCCTGGGTGACGGTGCCGAGCTTGGGATTGGGCATCAGCCCCCGCGGGCCGAGGATGCGCCCGAGACGGCCGACCAGGGGCATCATGTCGGGGGTGGCGATACAGCGGTCGAAGTCGATCTCGCCCGCCTGGATGCGCTCCGCGAGATCCTCCGCCCCGACGAGATCCGCTCCGGCCGCCTTCGCCTCCTCCGCCTTGGCGCCGCGGGCGAACACCGCCACCCGCACCGTCCTGCCGGTCCCGTGCGGCAGCGTCACCATGCCCCGCACCATCTGGTCGGCATGGCGCGGATCCACGCCCAGGTTCACCGCCAGCTCCACGGTTTCGTCGAACTTGGCGGTGGCGGTCTTCTTCACCAGCTCCAGCGCCTCCTCGAGCGGATAGGCGCGGCTGCGGTCGACGAGCTCGTACGCGGCCCGGATGCGCTTGCCTCGCTTCGCCACGGCCCTACTCCACCACCTCGAGTCCCATGGACCTGGCCGACCCCATCACCGTCCGGGTCGCCGCCTCGAGATCCTCGGTATTGAGATCCTTGAGCTTCTGCTGGGCGATCTCGCGGCACTGGGCCACCGTCACCCGACCCACCGTCTGCCGCCCCGGCTCCGCGGCCCCCTTCTCGATCCCCGCCGCCCGCTTCAGATACCAGGACACCGGCGGCATCTTGGTGACGAAACTGAAGCTGCGATCCGAATAGGCGGTGATGATGACCGGGATCGGGGTGCCGGGCTCCAGCCCCTGGGTCTGGGCGTTGAACTGCTTGCAGAACTCCATGATGTTGAGCCCCCGCTGGCCCAAGGCCGGGCCGATGGGCGGCGAGGGCGTGGCCTTGCCGGCCGGCACCTGCAAGCGAATGTACCCGACGACCTTTTTCGCCATCCTCACTCCTCCTGCGGTCCCAACGCCACCCTCCGCCGAGGGTCGCTCCCGCCCGGGCGTCTACACCTTTTCCACCTGGGAATACTCCAGGTCCACCGGGGTCGCGCGGCCGAAGATGGACACCGACACCTTGAGCCGGCCCTTGCCCTCGTCCACCTCCTCCACCACCCCCTCGAAGGTGCTGAACGGACCCTCGGTCACCCGCACCCGATCGCCGGGCAGAAACTCCACCAGCGGCCGCGGCTGTTCAAACCCCTCCTGGACCTGGCTGCGCACCCGCGCCGCCTCCTCCTCGGGGATCGGCGTCGGCTTGCCGCCGGCGCCGAGAAAGCCGGTGACCTTGGGGATGTTCTTGATCAACGACCAGGTCTCGTCGTCCAGCGCCACCCGCACCAGCACATAGCCCGGGAAGAACTTGCGCTCGCTGGTCACCCGGCGGCCGCGCCGCACCTCGGTGACCTCCTCGGCCGGCACCAGCACCTCCAGGATGCGATCGGCAAGCCCCTTCTGGGCGGCCTGCTCCTGGATCTGCTGGGCCACCTTCTTCTCAAAGCCCGAATAGACGTGGATGATGTACCAGCGCGGTTCCGCCATCAGCCGCCGAGCCCCATGACCAGCCGGATCACCCAGCCGATGACGAGATCGGTGAAGAAGAAGAACAGTGCCGCCAGAGCCGACATCACCAACACGCTCAAGGTGGTGTAGAACAGTTCGCGCCGGGTCGGCCAGGTGACCTTGGCGAGCTCCTGGCGCACCTCGCGCACGAACTGGGCCGGTGAGGTCTTGGCCATCGCCCCCTACGCCTCACGCTGCCGCAGACGATTGGCAGGAGTGGAGGGACTCGAACCCCCAACCCCCGGTTTTGGAGACCGGTGCTCTGCCAATTGAGCTACACTCCTCCGCGGCTGCGGTCGCTCCCGCCATCCCGCGCACGACCGCGCGCGACCAGGCGGCGCCGGTCGCCCCCTTACCTATGCGCTTCCCGCGCCCGAGGCAAGCCTCCCCCTCACTCCAGGACTTCGGTGACGACGCCGGCGCCGACGGTGCGTCCGCCTTCGCGGATGGCGAAGCGCAGGCCCTGTTCCATGGCGATGGGCTGGA
>Ga0256839_1006506_pt1 | contig 10211 bp, 6 predicted proteins | sample 354166metaG_FD_185968 | JGI IMG/M metagenome (GOLD analysis project Ga0256839, IMG submission 185968) | Hydrothermal vent microbial communities from Mid Atlantic Ridge, Atlantic Ocean - 354-166 | ecosystem: Environmental > Aquatic > Marine > Hydrothermal vents | place: Atlantic Ocean: Mid... | reverse complement strand
GACTATCGTCCTCCTCGCAATGACAGCACCCCCTGTCATTGCGAGCGAGCGTGGCAATCTCATAAAAAGGATGTCTGATGTTTGATTTTTATCTTCCACTGTTCAACGAAGTGACACGAAGTTGTTCAAGAAAATATGACTGCCATGCTTTGACAAAGCTCAACATGACAGCCGAAATTACATCCCCTCACGGATTTTTGATCTTCGATCTTCGATTTTTGATCTTCGATTTTGGATCTTCGATTTTGGATTTTTGATTTCCCGCCTACTTCACCAACACCACCTTACGGCTCTCTACCACCGCTGAGCCCTTCTCCGGACGCGCCGTTAGCCGCAACACGTAAACGCCACTGCCCAAACGCTGACCATGATCCCCACGGCCATCCCAAACCACCTCATGCCAGCCTGCTGTTTGATGCCCAGCCACCAAACGACGAACTCGCTGCCCCTGAACATTATACACCTCCAGCACAACCTCCGAAGCCGCCGGCAATCCATAACGAATCGTCGTACTGGGATTAAACGGATTGGGATAGGCTGGATATAGTGTAAATTGCTCCGGAACTTCTAAATTAACACCTTCTAACAGTTTCTCAGGAAGCACCGTGACATTTTCTTCTGAAGAACTTAACGACTCTACTTTTATTGCTTGACGATTTTCACGCAAACCAATCCGGGAGTTTGAACTAACCCCAGTGACAACCAGCCGTAAGTAATAATGACCATTTCCAAGTAATGCCACAGGCAACTGATAATCCTTGCGTACTCCAACTACCTGCTTATACACTACCTTTCCACTCTCAGCTTGTACCAATTCTACAAAGCCCTGAGCAGGGGAGTTAGAAACCGTGGATTCTATCACCGCCACACTATCCATGACACCACCATCTGACGATACGCCTGCTGTAAAATACAGAACACCTTGCCCTTGAACCGAAAAACGCTCTGTACGAACATACTCTCCTACATCTGAGGAGGTTAACTTTACTGGCATCGGCTGCGGAAGCGATACAAAATTAACATCGGTATCATCCAATCGAACGTTTGCCAATTCGAAATGCTGGCTCCATCCATGATTAGATATTATCGCTGTTCGTCCAATAATAACCGGCGTTATTTGACTTAATGTAGCATTTGTTGTATACTGCACGCCCGCGCTGCTCTTCAACAAGTAGGGAGCACCGGTCTTTTCCGTCCACATAAGAACACTGTTGACATAGTCATCCCGTAATAACTGAGGTAAATTTGCGTGTAAACCATTCGTACTAATAATGCTCTCTATATAACTATTAAAACCATTGCTATACTGGCGGCGATATATGTTATGATTGGTGTCAAACCATACCACATCCACTTCATTATCATTCCAGTAAGTTACACTGGGGTGGCTCTCGTGCACACTGCTATGGGGCATCATTTCCTCGACCAGGCTCTGCCAGGTATTATCAGCATATCCCCGTCGCAGCAATACTCGATATTGCCCATTACTGTCATGAGCGTGCCAACCGCAAATCAAATCTCCATTGCGGGTAACGGCTATACTGGGTTGGCGATCATATAACCTTCCAGCAATACCACTAACATCTGCTGCATTACTCCAATTACTACCATCAAATATCCGACTCGTTACTTCATATGCATTGCTGCGAAAACTATATGCCAACGCAAGGAAATCAGTACCGCTGGCAATGCTGGGAAACCATACGGTCGTTGGCGAAGGCACTGATAAACTCTGAACGTTACCCCAGCTGGAACCATGATCACTGGAATAGCGCCACTTTAATCCATTATCCGTAACATACACCAGAACTAAATGATAATCATACGTCGGTGGGGGAGCATTCGTACCATCCGTGCTCTGTGCTCCATTGGGTTCAATACCACTTTGCAACGTGCGCATCTCAGCAATTACTGGTTGCGGACCATAGGCCTGATAATAACTGGTGGTAACTGTTGCCATCAGCTGGGGAGTGCTCCAGCTTGCTCCACCATCTGTTGTTCGCGAAAAATAAACTTCATATGTCCGGTTGCCCAATGCCCGTTCCCATACTATATACACATAACCACTTTCCATACCTGCTGCAATATGGGCATGGTCACAATTCTCCAATACACCACTTACACGGTGCTCACGGCTCCAGGTGCTGCCATCGGAACTGTAGGTTACATAAATCCGTCCGCCATCTCGATACACAGCATACCATTTGCCATTCTGGTAGGTTAAATGCCGTTGCACAACATAGCGCATCCCACCATTCGTATTGGAAACCAGGTGCCCCTTTAAACGCGCCGTTACCGTGGCACCGGGCTGTTTAAACACAACTGCCGTGGTATCCGCATCAGGTGCAGAAAACGCTACACTATCTGCATCCCCTTCCCAGGCGTCTAAATACCAGGTAATAGTCTGACCATGAAAAGAAATATTCTGGGGGGGAGAGGCAAGTGAATAATATGGCATACTTCCAGAATAATTCTGATTTAAAAAAACACCCTGGTAAACTTCACCCCCGTAGCTGGTTGCTGTATCCGGAATAAAGGGAACCGGTCTGGCTTTAAATGGTGCCGCCATCCCCTGATTCCGCTTTGCATTGTTAAACGCTGGATCCGCATGGTCAATTAACCAGGGATCCTTAAAATATATCTCACCCTGATTTTTTACCTCTGCAGCAACCAGCACATTTCTAATTTGAATATTCATATCAATATTTAAAAATTTTGCGACTAAAACTGAAGTATTAAAATTTATATTAAAAGTGTGATGATTCGTTACATCGTTAAATGAGTTCCAATCATGATACTTCTGATTATCCACAATATCCTGTTGTGCCTTGAACGTTTCCTGGCTACCGTCACTCAATATAAATTCCTGACCAGAAGGATACGCTTTGAATTCATAACTCCCATTAACAATTTCCCAATGATCAATATTCCCAAAAACGGTACCATCCGCTTTACGCTGTTCTACCACTACATGTACAACCCCAGCAGCCTGCCAGAATGTATTATTGAAAAATGAAGTTCCCCCATTATAGCCAAAATAGTCGCAATCCCGTGCCGTCACAATCCCAACGGCTTTCCCATCCACTTTATCGATCAGCGGCGCTCCTGATACTCCTTTAATAACGTAATTATTGAATTTAAAATACGTATTGTTATAGGCACTCCCCAGATAACTTCCGGTGTTACCCTGAGAAGCATAATTATAGGCCTGATTATTGGGGTCATCTTCGCGCCCATAACCAATAATTTTAATATTACCTAATGGAAAATCCTGCTTGATGTCTATGGAGGCGTTCTGCGCCTCTATTGGCGTTAAACCCGTTACACTATTCGGTTGAACCTCAAATACACACCAATCATCCCCACTGGCTGACCCATTATTGGCCATCTGGATGGTGCTCTGATCCACAATATACCGATCCTCATCCAAAGCAATGCCCATTTGACCGGTGTTGGGATCCGACAGGGGAACATTGAATTCCACAATTATCGTTCCCCCACTGTTTAAAAAATCTTGCATTACATGTCCGGCGGTTACCATTTTCCCGTTGGGTAATATCCAGGCGGTTCCCGGTGCCCAGCCACCTCCATTGTTAGAATTATTGATGACCAATCGCCCCACGGCCGCATGACTGGTGGGCGTCCTTGTATCGTTTGTACAACTCTGGGCCAGCAGTTCCGGAAACATTATCAAACCAATGAGCATTACTAATGTATATATTTTCTGCATTGCCCTTCTCCTTTCTACATATTTTTTGTAAATTTCAAATAACGAACAATACCCCCTTTCCCCCACTTGTGGTGGGGTAGTGTGGGGTTGCGTTCCAGTGGCTGCTGCTGCCATTACCCATTAGCCCAGATGGCAGCAGTAGCTTTTATATTACCCACATACGCATCACCTCCTTTTGCCCATTAATATTATGCCTTTTGAACCATATCCAGTATTGGTTAATTGCAATCCAACAATTACTACTTGATTAGCATCTACAGCTACCGAATAATAATTTCCATTTATTTTAGGTAATTCTTTTTCTAAATAATTATACCAGCTTTTACCATTATAGTGGATTATCATGCCATAGCCACCGACTACCCAAATATCATTCACATCCGTGGCGGCTATTGAAAATGCAAAATAATCGGGAATATCTTTTATTTCATCCCAGCTATTTGGATTTATACGGGCTCGATAGATACCGCTCCCAGCTAACCAGTATTCCTCTCCACTAGAAAACCATAACCCCGCCATTCCCCGCAGTATCTTCGTACTGTCCGCTATGACCTCTGCTCTATCCCCTTCAATCCGTATTAACTCACTGCCAGGACGGTGATAAAAATCTGAGGCTATGGCCAAAACCTCTGCATTACTACCATATATATCTTGTATATACAAATTATTTACAGCAATAAGTTTTTCCCATTGATTCCCATTATATCGCGAGATAATACCATCATGCGAACCTATATATAAGTTTTTTATATCCGGCCCCCACATACTCCAAATACTACCATTAATCTCGTTAATGTAGCTACAGTCATTAACATATTCATCGTTTCGAAATAAGGTAATACTCGCATCTTTATGGCCAAATGCTAATGTATTATCATCAATTTTTATAACAGTTTTTATTGGAGGATAATCTACACCACCGCATGCATTGGTTTTTATTCTCTTTAATTCCCAATTCCGTCCATCCCAATGTACCGCATTATACGGTTCAAACGGTTTCTCATCATCGCTGTATATTTCACCAACAACCCAGATATCTTTATCATTTACAATTGTCACGTCCTGTAATACACCCGTACCATAAAAACTTTCAAACTCATACACTGACCAGGTAACTTCATGAGATGTAGTAGGACGTAAAGCCACTCGTACCTCATTACTACGACCAACCACTACTCCTGACTTCCGCACCTCCGCCTGGTAACATACCTCCCGTCCCGCTGGAAGTCCCCAATCATGCAACACCGTATCCCCCGCAAGGCCATTGAATTCCAACCAGCGTTTCCCATCCCGATACACCATCACCTGGCTATTGGCTGGTAAATCCAGAGGCTTTAACCGAATATAGGCGTCCGTTACCAGACCCGCTACTACTTCCAGTTCAACGGTGGCCGTCTCAGTCAGTTTCGGTCGAATAATGCGCTCACAATTCAATTGCAACAACACCAATATAATGCTTATCAGCATGCGCTTCATGCCCTTGCTCCTCTAAGTAATTGATTGGAAGTGCTTTCTGGGAATATTTGGTAGTAATTGTTGGGAATACGGAAGGATCATCGAAAATCGAAAATCGAAAATCGAAACAAGATGGCTGTGGTTCTGCTGCGTGTCAAGCCATAAAATAGTATATAACACATTTCATCGCCTTAACCGTTTCATTTCCCAACCCCAGTCCATTGGTCCTGATGATTTTCCTATCTCTTTTGGTAGGTAAAAACATTATACAAATTCCATTCAATATTGTCAAATAATTTTAGAATAATTTTCCGGTTACCATGCCCAGTTATCAATAAATGAGAAAATATTGTTACGCCCACAGCCGATTACCCCAACTCTGCCTTTCTTTATGATGACGCAGGGCGAGGGGAGACAATATTGCTGTTACCGGACAGATACCACATCATCCTGAACACACCTATCTGACCAAACACCGATAACTGTGCGTTTGCAATGGCAAGCTTGCCTTACAGTTAGCCTGTCACCCTGAGCCCTGTCGAAGGGTGGCAAGCCATTCTTTTAAGCCAATTCATGCCTCCTTTTGAACTCCCCCTCAGCTCATCCCACTCACCCCATGGTGGGTGAAGAGAGGGAGATAACTTTATTACCTGATGATCCAGAGGCAGAAAAAACGCATCTGACCCAAAAGCTGGCCTACCTTATCTAAGCCCCCCTCTCTTCTTTGAAGAGAGGGGGATGGGGGGGGTGAGTTTATCAGGCTGTTTCTCAGGCTTCGACCTTGCTCAGCCTGACAAACCAGAGCACGCCTGCTTGACTCATGGAGGAAACAGGCCAACCTAATTTCCCCAAAAGCTCAATTCAACCATTGCAAAGGGATTATTTCACTGTTAACTTTTCTGCCCCCCTGTACGAAAGTAATGGTTTTGTAGGGATACCTACAAAATTGTTTGGGGAGAGAGATTAATATTGGGGTAACAAACGATGATACGGAGCAAAGAAATGCGCATTTTTCAACTGATTGGGCTGGTGGTATTAATTATTGGCACCGCCTGGATGTTTTCTATATCTGGCGATAACGTTAAGGATTTAGCTTATATAGATGGCGAATTGGTGTGCTACGGTTGTGAGCTCAAATGCGGCGGTCCCGCTGCCAACACCTGCGATTATTATGAGCATAAGGGGGTATTGCGGGATGCCAATGGGGACTTCTGGTACTTCCAGCCAAGCGATATTGCGCAACCACTAATCGAGGATGAACACCTGCGGGGCAAGCACCTGCGGGTGTACGGAAACATTGATTCGCAAACTCACACCATTCAGGTTACCCGATGGCGGGAGCTGTAGCTCCCATTCCCATTAATCATTTTGCGGCACTGTCGAAGCCACTGCTATCCCTTTGCGATGGTAAAAAATTTTGTAGTTTAATGCATCGCTTAAGGCCTGCAAACTGGCCTGAATAATGTTGTGGCTGACCCCCACCGTGCTCCAGGAGCGCTCACCATCGCTGGTTTCCACCAATACACGGACTTTTGCTGCTGTGCCATCCCGTTCACCCAGCACGCGCACCTTGTAATCCACCAGCGATACGCCAGCAATTTCCGGGTAAAAGCGGATTAATGCCTTGCGGAGGGCGTTATCCAGAGCATTCACCGGACCGTTACCATCGGAAGCTGTGTGTTCCTCTTGCTGCCCCACCTGCACTTTTAACACCGCCTCGGAATATTCCCCCTGCACCTCGGTAAGCCATACATTCACTTTGGCATAAGTTATGGCAAAATATGGACTAAATTCCTGTAATTCGGCACGTAATAGCAATTCAAAGGATGCTTCGGCACCATCAAATTGAAAGCCCTGGTATTCCAGCGCTTTTATGCGTTGCACAAATTTCTGGCTGAAGGTGCGGTCTTCGGCAACGGCTATCCCCAATTCCTTTGCTTTGTAGCGGATGTTACTTTGCCCCGACAAATCCGATACCAGTACATGGCGCTGATTGCCCACCATTTGCGGAGGAATGTGTTCGTACATGCGCGGATTTTTTAACACTGAGCTCACATGAATGCCCCCTTTATGAGTAAACGCCGCTTTGCCCACATAGGCAGCCCGGATATTGGGAACCAGATTGGCTACTTCGTACACAAAGTTGGAGAGCTGGGTTAGCCCCTGTAACTGAATGGGGTAACGAAACTGCCGCTTCATCTTTAAGGTTAAATTGGGGATAATACTCACCAGGTTGGCATTGCCACACCGCTCTCCAAAACCATTGATGGTTCCCTGCACATGTACGGCTCCGGCTTCCACCGCCGCCAGCGAATTCGCCACAGCCAGCTCCCCGTCATTATGCGCATGAATTCCAATTGGCACGGCAAAACGTTCACAAACTGCGCGGGTAATGCGGACAATATCCGTAGGCAGACTGCCTCCATTGGTATCGCACAATACCAGTGTATCGGCGCCCCCATTTACTGCAGCAGACAACATATTCAGGGCAAAGGAGGGATCCTCCTGAAATCCATCAAAAAAATGTTCGGCATCAAAAATTACCCGTCGTCCCCTGCGAACCAGGTAACGAACTGAACGTTCAATTAAACGTGCATTTTCAACATCGCTTAATCCCAGGGATTCCCGCGAATGTAATCGCCAGGTCTTTCCAAATAGGGTAATCACCGGGGTTTCTGCCGCCAGAAGTAAATTTAAATTGGTGTCCTGTTCCACGCGATCCACCCGGCGCGCAGTAGAACCAAAAGCACACACGGTGGCATGCTTCAGGGGCAACTTTTTAACCTGTTGAAAATATTCGCGGTCTTTAGGATTGCTCCCGGGCCAACCACCTTCGATCAGGTCAATACCAAACGCGTCCAGCCGCTCGGTAATTTGTAATTTATCAAACACCGAAAAATTGACCCCTTCAGCCTGACTCCCATCACGAAGGGTGGTATCCAGAAGCTCCACAACGGCATTTTTCATGGCTTCCCCCACATTTTTACCTTTATTCTCCACAGTTAACTGGAATTATGCCCTGTTTACGTGCATAGGGGAATAATCCCCCGGCTTCAATTATAGGCAGCACATCCCCGGGAGGCATTAACAGAAATTGCCGTGCGTCCCGTTCCCGCACCAGGCAGGATGTTTTGACATTCAATAACACCGTTTCCCCGGTTCGCAACTGCTGAACTAAACGTTCCTCACTCTCCAATGGCAATACAAACCCACCGTCAACTGCATTGCGGTAAAATATTCGGGCATAGGATTGGGCAATAATGGCTTTTACCCCCGCTTGCCGTAAAGCAAAAGGGGCGTGTTCTCGGGAAGACCCACACCCAAAATTTTCTCCGGCAATGATAATCGAATAGGGTGAAGGCAATTGTCCCTCTGGTACAAATGGGCAATACCCCTGAGGCAATCCGGCTTTTTCCTCTGGCACTCCTGAAAGCGCAAAGCGGCCATACTGCCGTGCTTCCTCCGGATCGTTCATATCATAAACCAGATGTTCTGCTGGAATAATCTGATCCGTATCGACATCGTCACCGACAACGTACACTTTCCCTTGAATGATTTCATCCATAGTGGTCTCCCTTTAATTATGGATTATCATGCGATCGGGTACATTTCGCATTACAGTTACTTCCTGCCACACATCACGCGGATCGGTAATCACGCCGGTAACTGCAGAAGCGGCTACCGTAAGGGGCGAAGCCAGGTAGACAGCTGCCCGTTTACTGCCCATTCGGCCAGGAAAATTTCGATTGGTGGTAGAAATTACCACATCCTGGTCTACCGATCGGCCTATGGTATCGGCTGGTCCCCCCAGACAGGCAGCGCAGGATGATGGGGCAAGGACACAACCTGCCTGGCGTAAAATATTGGCTACACTTTCCCCATCGATGGTCACGTGTTCCATTTGAAGCGCAACTGCGGTGGAACCGGGCACGGCGAATGTGGGAACCCGTACAGTTCGACCTTTGAGCAACCGTGCTGCTTGAATAAAATCGTATAATTTACCGCCGGTGCAGGAACCCAGATAGCACTTGGTTAATGGTGTTCCGGCTACCTGGCATACAGGAGCATAGTTATCCGGACGGTGTGGCTGAGCCACCGCAGGATCCAATTCCGCTACATTATAATGGTAGGTGGCCACATAGCGGGCATCCGCATCGCTGTAAAATTCCTGATACTGCGTAATACCCCGCGCTTGTAGATATTGACGCGTAACGGCATCCACTGCTATAACCCCATTCATGGCACCTGCTTCTATGGCCATATTGGTTAGCGTCATGCGTTCGTCCATATTTAAGCTGGCCAGGGCACTACCACAAAATTCCATTGCCCGATAAGTAGCTCCGCTGGTGGTAATATCCCCCAATACTTTCAGGATTAAGTCTTTTGCCATTAAATAAGGTGGCAATTCGCCTTCAAAGATAAATTGCATGGATTGTGGAACTTTTTCCCAGATGGTACCGGTTCCCAGAATAAAAGCAGCATCGGTATTGCCCACGCCAGTGGCAAACAGCCCAAAGGCGCCTGCACTACAGGTGTGGGAATCTGTACCAATGACCACTGTTCCAGGCACTGTAAAGCCTTCTTCAGCCAGGGCAATATGGCAAACGCCCTTGTAACGTTCGGTACCCACATCAAAAAAATGGGGCAGATGATACCGTTGGGCTACGTCACGGAGTAAACGAACATTCCGATTGGCATGGGGATCAGCGGTAAAAATATAGTGATCCGGGAAAATAACCACCCGGTTGGGATCCCATGGTTTAGCCATTTCACCAAACTCCCGTTGAAAAATCTGGAAAGTGGGCGGCCCACATACGTCATGAGTCATGAGCACGTCCACCCGTAACCAGATATTTTCCCCCGGGATTACCTTTGCACGACCAGCAGCGCGGGCTAAAATTTTTTCCGTAATTGTCATTCCCATTCCTTACACCTCCACAGAATGTGTTGGGACCTGTTGATGATGTAAAAAGTGATTCAGTGCTTGCAAGTAAGCACGGGCACTGGCTTCCAGGATATCCAGAAA
>Ga0256839_1006505_pt1 | contig 10212 bp, 10 predicted proteins | sample 354166metaG_FD_185968 | JGI IMG/M metagenome (GOLD analysis project Ga0256839, IMG submission 185968) | Hydrothermal vent microbial communities from Mid Atlantic Ridge, Atlantic Ocean - 354-166 | ecosystem: Environmental > Aquatic > Marine > Hydrothermal vents | place: Atlantic Ocean: Mid... | reverse complement strand
ACCGCTGGATTGCCACCAGCGCGAGGGCCACCCCGAGCGGGATCATCGCTCCAACAGGACGAATCCGATGGTGAACCCCGGCCCCATCGCCACCGCCAGCGCGCGGCCCCAGTCCGGATCGGCGAGCAGCCGCTCGAGCACGAGCAGGATCGAGACCGCGGACACATTGCCGAACCGCTCCAGCACCCGGGCCGCCAAGGCGAGGTCTGATGCCCGTGCGCCCATGCCCTCGGCGACCGCCTCGAGCACCTTGGGACCGCCCGGGTGGATGGCCAGCCGGTCGATGTCGGCGAGGGCCAATCCGTGGCGGGCCAGGAAGCGCTCGGCGCAAGGCCGCAGGTGCCGGCGCACCAGCCCGGGAATGGCCGGCGAGAGCATGAGCCTGAGGCCGTCCTGTTCCGCGGCGAATCCCATCACCTCCAGGCTTTGCGGCACGCGCGCCTCGCCCCAGGCGCTGATGCGGACCGCTCCACCGCCGGCCTCCACCACCGCCGCCCCGGCCCCGTCGGCGAACAGGGCGCAGGCCACCAGGTTGGTGAGGCTGGCGTCGGCGGGGCGCAGGGCGAGCGAACACAGTTCCACCACCAGCAACAGACAGACGCCGGCGCCGCCCCGGGCGAGGGCGGCGGCCCGGGCGAGGCCCAACACCCCGCCCGCGCAACCCAGACCGTGGACCGGCAGCCGGGCCACGTCCGCGCGCAGCCCCATGCGTTCGGCCACATGGGCGTCCAGGCTCGGGGTGAGGGCGCCGGTGGAGGTGACGGAGATCACGAGATCGACCCGCGACGGCGCCACCCGCGCGCGCCTGAGCGCCTCCTCGGCCGCCGCACGCGCAAGCCGTTCCCCCTCACGCAGAAACCGCAGGTGGCGCTCGCGCGCATCCGTCGCCTCGAGATACCATGCGAGCGGCAGCGCCAGATGGCGGCTTCGCACCCCGGCCCGATCGAAGATGCCCAGCCGCCCGGCGAGTTCCGGCATCCGGCCGGCGAACAGCTGTGCGGCGGCGGCCTTGAGCTGATCCTGGGCGAAGCGATGCTCGGGCAGCCGGCAGGCCAGCCCGGCCAGCCCGACCGCGGGACCGCTCAAAGCCCTTCCAGCCGATCGGCGAGGATCGCGCCCCGCGAGGCCATGAAATAGAGACCCAGGTGGTGGGCGAGATCCCGGGGATGGGCCGCGGTCTCCGGCAGGCCCAGTTGGTCCACCACCCCGCGCGGCAGATCATAGGTGCTGCAGGCGGGTTCGTAGACCACCACGTCCCGCAGCCCGCCCACGAGACCGTGGTTGCGGGCGGAAAGCAGCGTGAGCACGAAGTCCATCACGCAGATGTCGGTGCAGATCCCCACTGTCACCACCGATTCGAGGCCGTGCACCGTGGCCCAGTCGACGAATCGGTTGACGAAAGTGCCATGGGCACCCCGAACCGGCGCCGGCTCCATGGCGCCGACGAAACTGTTGATGCAATCCTTGCGCAACAGCGTCGCCTCGCTCTCCCCCTCGAGCCAGGCGAGCTTGGGGACCAGGTTCTCCTCGCCGGTGCCGCGAATGCAGTGCGGCGGATAGGGCGGCTCGGGCCGGTCCGGTTCGTGGGTGTCAAGGGTGACGAACACCGGCCACCGTCTGGCCAGGAAGGCGCGGGCAATGCGGTCGGTCTCCTCCACCATCGCCTGGATGCGGTCATCCGGCGCCTTGGGCGCGAGATTGCCCGCCCCGGGCGTGCAGAAGCCGTTCACCTCGTCGATGATCACGAGCCCCACACCCTGCGCCGGCAGCCGGTAACTGCCGATCGCCACCGGCATCTCGCGCCGGACCTCGGCCAACAGACGTTCGCGGTCGCTCATGGCGGCTCCTCCCCAAGCACCGCTTTTCCCCTAGGTTGGACACAAGCCCCGGGCGTTCAAGCCGTGCCCGTAGGCGGCGAGCGGCGGCGCGCGACTTGCATGGACCGCGGGCCTGCGGTAGCTGAGGCGTGCGCGAAAGGATCGAGGACCAGATGCCTGATCCGGGCGCAAGCGCCGAGGCCAAGCGACAGGACGGCCGCGCGAGGCGGGCCGAGCGCGGTGCGGGCGGTCGCCGCATGCCGGGGACCCCGGCCGGGCGGAGCTGAGCCATGGCTGCGGGCCCGGAGCCGCCTCCGCTCGACGCCTGTCCCGCGCTGGTCCTCAACGCCGACTATCAGCCGCTCAGCTACTTTCCGCTGTCGCTCTGGAACTGGCAGGAGGCGATCAAGGCGATCTTCCTCGATCGGGTGGATGTGCTGTCGCATTACGAGCGCGAGGTGCGCTCGCCCGGCTTCGCCATGAAGCTTCCGAGCGTGGTGGCGCTGCGCCAATACGTGCCGCAGGACCGGCCGCCGCCCTTCACCCGCTTCAACCTGTTCCTGCGCGACCGTTTCACCTGCCAGTACTGCGGAGCGGCGCTGCCGGCCCACGAGCTCACCTTCGACCATCTGGTGCCGCGCTCCCGGGGCGGGCGGAGCTGCTGGACCAACATCGTCACCGCCTGTACCCGCTGCAACTTCAAAAAGGGCCACCGGTTGCCCGAGGAATGCGGCATGTGGCCGAAGCGCCCGCCGCACGTGCCGACCCTCTACGAGCTGCGGGAAAACGGCCGCGCCTTCCCGCCCAACTATCTGCACGAGAGCTGGCGGGACTTTCTCTATTGGGACACGGAGCTCGAACCCTGATCGGGCCCGAGCACCGGTGTCTCGCAGCGATGCCTGCGGCGTTCGGGACAAGCCGCCGGCGCGGGTGGGGCAGCTCTTTAAGGCGGGTCGCCCTTTCGGTGAGCGAGGAGCCTTCGGGGGAGGTGCGGCAGCGGAGCGGGGGTCAGCGCTCCGGCGCGCCGGCCAGCTCCAGCAGCCGCTGGCGCAGCAGCACATTCTGCGGCGCTCCGGTCTGTTTGAGGGCGAGTTCGAGCGCCTGCAGCTCCGCCAGGGTCTCGAGCAGGCGCCGCCTCGACCAGCGGGAGAGCGCCCGCACATAGGCCGGCTGCTGGCGGAAGAAGATCGGCGGGCGGGCCCGGCGCACCGCTTCGCGCGGTGCAAGGCCGCCGTCGACCCGGCTTCGGAGCTCGACCAGCCGCACCATCGCCGCCTGCAGCTGGCGCACCAGCGCCACCGCGTTGTGGCCGGTCTCGAGCATGCGCTCGACCCCCGCCATCAGCCGCTCCGGGGAACCGTCGAGGAAGGGTTCCACCACCGCGTCCAAGGAGGCGGCCGACGCCTCCGCCACCACCGCCTCGACGTCTCCGATCCGCACCCTGCGATCGGGACGGTCGCCGATATAGAGGGCGAGCTTCTCCACCTCCCTGCGGGTGACGGCGGCATCGGCGCCGAGATGGGCCGCGAGCACCGCCAGGGTCTCCTGATCGACCGCGAGCCCGTGCTCTGCGATCAGTTCGCGGATGCGCTGTTGGAGTTCCGCTCCTTCGAGCCGATAGCAGGGGCAGCTCGCCACCCGCTCCGCAGCCTCCGCGAACCGCCGCAGGGTCGATTGGGGCCCGAGATCGCCCGCCTCGAGGGCCACCGCCGCCGCCGGCTCGCCGCGGGCGAGCAGCGCCTTGAGGGCCGGGGTGATGCGGTCCAGAGCGTGGCGCACCCGCACCGCCCGCCGCCCGCCCCAGAGGGACAGGCCTTGGGCGGCCTCGAGCAGCAATCCCGGCTCGGCCGCCACCCGCTCGCCGTCGAGCTGGACGAGACCCCATTCCTCCCCCGCCTCGCCGAGCCGGGACCGGATCCACCGTCGACTGCGCTCCATCACCAGCCCCTGATCGGGGCCGTAGAACAGCACCACCGGGAACCGAAGCTCGCCCGCAAGCAGCCGCTCCACCTCGCGGGGTTTGAGCTTCACGGCTCCCTGCCCCGGAAATAGAGGGCGAGCTGGGTGCGGATGGCCTGGGCGAGCTCGGCGGCGGCGCGCCGCTGGGCGTCCTGCTCCGCCACCAGGGTGGCGAACGGCGAGACCACCACGTTGAAACTCGCAACCCGCCGCAACACCCCTTGGTGGAGCACCTCCTGCCCGCGGACGTCGCGCAACACATAGCGGGCCGAGAGGGCGAGTTCGAAGCGGGTGATGCTGTCGTCCAGCTGGATGGCGAGCGGCTGCTTGCGGGATTGCAGCGCGACGGTGAGGCGGTAGCGGGTCGGCGCCGATCCGCGCGGCGCCAGCTCGGCCCGAAGCCGCTCGCCGAGCAGCCAGCCGAGACGGGTCTCGGGGGTCTCCACCGCGATCGCGGCGAGCTCTCGGGCCAGCTGCCCGCCGGCCGCTCCATCATACAAGGGCCGCAGCCCGCAGGCCGCGAGCAGCAGCGGGAGTGCGGCCACAAGTCCGAGCCGCAGCGCCGCGCGACGCCCCATGGTCACAGCACGATGTTGAGCAGGCGCCCGGGAACGTAGACCAGGCGGCGCGGCTCGCGGCCCTGGAGATGGCGCACCACCCCGGGCTCGCTGAGGGCACGCACCCGCACCTCCTCCTCGCCGGCCGGGGCGGGAAGTTCGATCTCCGCCCGCCGCCGGCCGTTGACCTGGACCACGATGCGCACGGTGTCCTCGGCGAGCCAGGCGGGATCCGCCTTGGGCCAGGGGGTGCGGGCGAGCGGCTCGCCGTGCCCGAGACGCTGCCAGAGCTCCTCGGCGAGATGCGGGATCATGGGTTCGAACAGGGAGACCAGCGCCTCCAGCGCCTCCCGCACCAGGCCGCGCCCGGAAGGAGTGGTCGTGCGGAAGGCTTCGATGGCGTTGGACAGTTCCCGCAACAGGGCGACCGCCTTGTTGAAGTGGAAGCGCTCGAGCTCCTCGCTCACCCGCTGGATGGTCTGGTGGATGCGGCGCTTGAGCGCGCGCTCCTCCGGGCCGACCGGCTCCGTCAGGCCGGCCCCGGGCGGCGGCAGCTCGGGCAGACGTTCCTCCACCAGGCGCCAGAGACGGTTGAGATAGCGGTAGGCGCCCTCCACGCCGGCGTCGGTCCACTCCAGGTCGCGCTCGGGAGGGCTGTCCGAGAGCATGAACAGACGTGCGGTATCGGCCCCGTATTGTTGGATGATGGTGGTGGGGTCCACGGTGTTCTTCTTGGATTTGCTCATTTTCTCGACCCGACCCACCACCACCGGCCGCCCATCCAGGGTCACCAGCCGGCCGTCCTCGGCCCGCCGCACCTCCCCCGGCTCGATCCACCGGCCCTCGGGATCGCGATAGGTGCGATGGGTGATCATCCCCTGGGTGAACAGGCCGGCGAAGGGCTCGTCGCACTGCAGATAACCGCAGTCCCGGAGCGCCCGGGTGAAGAAACGGGCGTAGAGCAGGTGCAGCACCGCGTGTTCGATGCCCCCCACATATTGGTCGACCGGAAGCCAGTAGCCGACGTCCTCGCCCTCGAAGGACCGGTCCTCGCGCCAGGGAGAGGCGAAGCGGGCGAAGTACCAGGAGCTTTCCACGAAGGTGTCGAAGGTGTCGGTCTCCCGCTGGGCCGGACCGCCGCAGCGCGGGCAGTCCACGAACTTCCAGGTCGGATGCCGGTCGAGGGGATTGCCCGGCTGGCTGAAGTCCACGTCCTCGGGCAGGGTCACCGGCAGCTGATCGCGCGGCACCGGCACGACGCCGCAGTCGGGGCAATGGATCACCGGGATGGGACAGCCCCAGTAGCGCTGCCGGGACACCCCCCAGTCCCGGAGCCGGTAGGTGACCTCGGCCCGGCCCGCGCCGTGCGCCTCGAGCCAGGCGATCACCCGTCGCTTGGCCTCGGCGACCGGGAGTCCGTTCAGGAAACCGGAGCGGAAGAGGGTGCCGTCGCCCAGCCACGCCTCCTCGCCGATCGTGAAGCCGGCCTCATCCGCGCCCGGCGGCAACACCACCGGGCGCACCGGCAGGCCGTAGGCGCGGGCGAATTCGAGGTCGCGCTGGTCGTGGGCGGGGCAGCCGAAGATGGCGCCGGTGCCGTAGTCCATGAGGACGAAATTGGCGATGTAGATGGGAAGCCGCTCCGGCGCCCCCTCCCCGGCGAGCGGATGGCGGGCGTAGAGCCCGGTGTGGTAGCCTTTCTTCTCCGCCTTCTCGATCGCTTCCTCGGAAGCGGCGGTGCGCAGGCACTCCCGGATGAAGGCGCGCGCGGCGGGATCCTCCCGCGCGAGTTCCTCGGAGAAGGGATGGTCGGGCGCCACGGCCAGGAACGATGCGCCCCAGAGGGTGTCGGGCCGGGTGGTGAACACCTCGAGCGCGGCCGAGCGCCCCTCGACCGGGAACACCACCCGGGCCCCTTCGGAGCGGCCGATCCAGTTGCGCTGCATGAGCTTGACCTTCTCCGGCCAGCGCTCGAGTCGCTCCAGCCCGGCCAACAGCTCCTCGGCGTAACGGGTGATGCGGAAATACCACATGGGCAGCTTGCGCCGTTCCACCGGCGCCCCGGAACGCCAGCCGCGGCCGTCGATCACCTGTTCGTTGGCCAAAACCGTCTGCTCGACCGGATCCCAGTTGACCCAACCCTCCTTGCGGTAGGCGAGACCGCGCTCGAGGAAGTCCAGGAACATCTCCTGTTCGTGCCGGTAGTAGGCGGGATCGCAGGTGGCAAATTCCCGCCGCCAGTCCAGCGAACAGCCGATCGCCCGGATCTGCTCCCGCATCTCGGCGATGTTGCGGTAGGTCCAGCTCTTGGGATGCACCCCCTGCTCGAGGGCGGCGTTCTCGGCGGGCAGGCCGAACGCGTCCCATCCCATCGGATGGAGGACGTTGTACCCCTGGCGACGCTTGAGCCGGGCCACCACATCGCCCACCGTGTAGTTGCGCACGTGGCCCATGTGGATGCGCCCCGAAGGATAGGGAAACATCTCGAGCACGTAGTATTTGGGGCGGTCGGGATCGCGGTCGGCGTGAAAGCAGCCCTCCTCCTCCCACAGACGCTGCCACTTCGCCTCCGTTTCCCGAAACGGGTAACGTGCCATGGTCTCCTCTCTCGACCTGTGTCTGGCGAGGGCTGAAGTCGCTCAGGCGCCCGCCCGCATGGCCGCGATGCGCAGCTGCCGGGCGCGGGTGAGGATGCGGTCCTCGAGTTCCCGGGCCAGCTCGGGCCGCACCTCCACGTCGAGCCAGCTGCCGTCCGGCTGACGTTCCTGGCGGAACACCGAGACCCTGATCGCATCCGCCCGCAGCACCGTGTCGCGGATGAGGATCTGCAGCTTGAGGCGCTCGTTCGGGGCGTCGGCGGGCTGGTACCATTCGGTGATGATGAGCCCGCCGAAGGGGTCGGCCGAGGCCAGCGGGAGGAAGTCCAGGGTCTCCAGGGTCGCCCGCCACAGATAGGCGTTGACGCCGATGCCGGCGCCCCCGGCCGCCTCCGGGCTGCGCGCGCGACCGGCCCGGAACACCAGCGCGTCCTCGCCGAACAGGGTGCCGAAGCGCTCCCGCATGTATTGATCGCGCTCGTCGAACACGCTGGTGTCGGGCGGCGTCACCGGCACCCCCTGACACGCCCCCAGCACCAGCACCGCCAGCACCGTCCACAAGCCGCGGCCCCTGGGCCCGAACGCGGGCATCGCAAGCCCTCCTCTCCGCCAACCCACCATCGCGGCGGCAACATAGCGAAGCCAAGAGCGCCTTTCCACCGGCGACCACACCATGGATGCCAAAACCGGCTCACGCCTCTATGCTGGACCGGCGCCATGCTCCGGGAGCGAGGTTCATGCGTGGGACACTGTGGTTCGAGGATTTCGCGGTGGGCCAACGGTTCGCCACCCGCGGCGCCACCCTGAGCCGCGCCCAGATCCTGGATTTCGCCTGGCGTTTCGATCCCCAGCCCTTCCACATCGACGCCGAGGCGGCCCAGGCGAGCCCCTACGGCGGCCTGATCGCCTCCGGTTTCCACACCCTGCTGCTCGCCTTCCGCCTGGTCTACCAGGAGGGCATCCTGGACGCTTCGCTGGGCTCGCCCGGCGCCGAGGACATCCGGTGGTTGCGCCCGGTGCGGCCGGACGACACGCTCAGGGTGGAGGCGGAGGTGGTGGCGGTGCGCCCGTCCCGCAGCCGGTCGGACCGGGGCACGGTGACCATCGCCTATCAGGTCTCCAACCAGCGCGGGGAAGTGGTGATGCGCTTTCGCATCCATCATCTGATCGCCCGCCGCAAGGCGGATCCCGCCTGAGCGCGCCCCCCTTTCGGGAGCCTCGGGCGGTGCAGCGCGGGCAGCATCCGCTTCCGGCGGTGGTGGCCGGCGCCGACTGGTCGGCTCACCCCGGCGGTCGCGCGCTGGCCGTGGCCCGCCGATCGCAGGGGGAGCATTATGTTTTGATCCATCTCGGGGAGGTGCCCGAGGGTCTCGGGCTGTTCGCCGAGCTGCTCCGGGCGGCCGAGGACGGCCCCGCGGTCTTCGGTTCCGACTTCCCGATCGGTGTTCCGGCCGCCTGGGCGCGGCGGGCGGGTGTTGCGGACTTTCCGGCCCTGTTGCGCGAGCTGGATGAGACCAGCTTCTCAACCTTCACCGCTCCGGCCGGGAGCGCGCGGGACATCGGTCTCATGCGCCCCTTCTATCCGGCGCATCCGGCCGGGGCACGGCGCCGTCATCTGGCCGAGGCCCTGGGGGTGGCAAGCTTCGCGGCGCTTTTGCGCCGCTGCGATGTCGCAAGCCACGGCTGCGCGCCCTTCTGGCTGGTGGGCCCCAACCAGGTGGGCAGGGCCGCCATCCACGCCTGGCGGTCGCTGCTGCGCCCGGCGCTGCGGGCGGGCTGGCCGCTTCGGCTGTGGCCGTTCGACGGTGCCATGCTTACCGCCGCAGCGGGGGAGCTCGTGGTAGCGGAAACCTATCCCAGCCGCTACCGGCGGGCGTGGCGGGGGGCGGATGGGTCCATGCTCTTGAGGCGACTCGGCCTTGGCGTGCCGCGGCGGCTCGCGGACACCGTCCTTGGGGCACTCGCGCCGGAGCGACCGCGCAGCCACATCGGCGATGCCCTCTGCGCGCTTTTGGGACTGCTCGCAATGGTCCGCGGCCTCATACCCTGTCGCCCGCCCCGGGATCCGGACATACGGCGCTTCGAGGGCTGGGTGGTGGGCCTGCCCGCCGGCAGAGCAGGCCGTCAAGAGCCGGCGAGATCGGCACAAATAGACAAAAACCGCGACGTTTTCGCTTGCCTGGAGCAAATCCTAACGCCATGATTTGGGCCGGCCGTGGGGCCGGAAAAAGATCCGAAGGTGGTCCATGTCCGACCGCGAGCCGCCGCCTGTCCCCTATCGCGTCGCGGTGGTGCTGATCCCCAACTTCTCGCTCATGGCCTACGCTTCCACCGTCGAGCCGCTTCGGGCCGCCAACCGGCAGAGCGGGCGCACCCTCTATGCGTGGCGCAACTTTTCCACCGCAGGCGGGGTGGTGACCGCCAGCAACCGCCTCGATGTGCTGACCGAGCGGCTCGATCCCTGGGCGGAGCCGCGCCCCGAGATGGTGGTGGTGTGCGCCGGCATCGGCGGCGAGCTCTACCGCGACCGTGAGCTCGAGGCGGCGCTGCGCCAGCTCGCCCGCCACGGTTGCGTGATGGTGGGGGTGAGCATGGGCAGCTTCGTCCTGGCCCACGCGGGGCTTTTGGAGGGGCATCGCTGTACCGTGCACTGGGAGATGCGGGATGCCTTCGTGCAGGCCTTTCCCCATCTCCAGGTCGAGAACCGCCTGTTCACCATCGACCGCGACCGCATCACCTGCGCGGGCGGCACCGCGGCCATCGACCTCATGCTGGAGCTCATCGGCCGCCAGCACGGTCGCGGTCTCGCGGCCCGGGTGGCGGACGAGTTCGTGCACGGCCAGCTGCGCAACGCCGACGAGCCCCAGCGGCTCGACGTCCGACACCGGCACGGCATCCACCATCCCCAGCTCATCGACGCCGTGCGGCTGATGGAATCGACCCTCGCCTATCCGCTGCCCAAGGCCGAGATCGCCTCGAGGGTGGGCATCTCCGCCCGCCAGCTCGAGCGGCTGTTCAAGCAGCACCTCGGCCTCTCCCCCTCCCGCTTCTATCTCAAGCTGCGCCTGGAGCGCGCCCGCCGGCTGCTCCGCCAGACCCCGATGTCGGTCACCGAAGTGGCCTTCGCATGCGGCTTCGAGACCGCATCCCACTTCGCCCGCTGCTACCGCGAGGCCTTCGGCGTGCGGCCGAGCGAGGAACGCCGCCAGTTCGAAGAGGAATACGCGGTGGCGTGAACCCCGATCCGGGTCGCCGGCGGCGGACGAGGTTTCCGGGACGGCG
>Ga0256839_1006504_pt1 | contig 10212 bp, 16 predicted proteins | sample 354166metaG_FD_185968 | JGI IMG/M metagenome (GOLD analysis project Ga0256839, IMG submission 185968) | Hydrothermal vent microbial communities from Mid Atlantic Ridge, Atlantic Ocean - 354-166 | ecosystem: Environmental > Aquatic > Marine > Hydrothermal vents | place: Atlantic Ocean: Mid... | reverse complement strand
CCGAGCAGCTGGGGCTGAAGGAAGCGCCGGTGATCGTGCTGGGGCATCTGTCGGATGAACAGCGTCGCGCCTACCGGATCGCCGATAACAAGCTGACCGAACTGGGCGAGTGGGATGAAATCGTCCTGTCCGAGGAACTACAATTGCTGGCGTCGGAGGATTTCGACCTGTCGCTGATCGGGTTTGATGACGGCGAACTTGATGCGTTGCTGTCCGGCCTCGATGAGGAAACCGACACCGAAGGCGAGGACGACGTTCCCGAGCCGCCCGACGATCCGGTCAGCCGATCGGGCGACCTCTGGGTACTGGGCAACCACCGCCTGCTTTGCGGGGACGCCACGGTGGCCACAGATGTTGAACGGGTGCTGGCGGATGCCAAGGAAAATCTCTGTTTTTGCGACCCGCCCTATAACGTCGATTACGCCGGAGGCGCGGGGGCCGAGCAGGCAGGCAAGGGGCGGCGGATCAAGAACGATGCGCTTGGCGATGCTTTCGGCCAGTTCCTTTATGATGCCTGCCTGCTGATCAACACCCATACCAATGGCGCGGTTTACATCTGCATGTCCTCGAGCGAATTGCACACCTTGCAGGCCGCCTTCACCAAGGCCGGCGGGCATTGGTCGACCTTTGTGATCTGGGCCAAAAACCGCTTCACGCTGGGGCGCTCGGACTATCAGCGCCAGTATGAGCCAATTCTCTATGGCTGGCCCGAAGGCGTGAAACGCCGCTGGTGCGGCGCGCGTGATCAGGGCGACGTGTGGAACATCAACCGCCCGACCAAGAATGATCTGCACCCGACCATGAAGCCGGTCAGCCTTGTGGAGCGCGCCATTCAAAATTCCAGCCGCAAGAATGATCTGGTGTTTGACCCGTTCGGCGGCAGCGGCACGACCCTGATCGCGGCTGAAAATACGGGGCGCAAGGCGGCTTTGCTAGAGCTCGACCCGAAATATGTCGATGTGATTGTCGAACGCTGGCAACGGTTCACCGGTCAAACCGCAACGCTGGATGGCACGGATCAGACCTTCGCCGAACTGGCGGAAAACCCTCGCTGAGGCATGTATGAGTTGGCTTTACCTTCCCGAAGCGGCGACCCCGCCGCCGCAGACGCTTGTCTGTTCGGGCTGTCGCTCTGCGCCGGAGCTGGCGGGATCGACCTCGGCCTCACCATCGCATGCCCCGGGTATCGCACTGTGTGTTACGTCGAGCGGGAAAGTTATGCTGCGGCCACCCTCGTGGCGCGGATGGAAGACGCGACCCTGGATAAAGCGCCTCTCTGGGACGACATTACCAGTTTCGATGGCCACCCATGGCGTGGAGTGGTGGATATCCTCACTGGCGGCTATCCATGTCAACCTTTCAGCATCGCGGGCCAGCGCAAGGGGGCGGAGGATCCCCGCCATCTATGGCCACATTTCGCCCGCATCATCGGGGAATGCCAACCCGAATGGGTGTTTCTGGAAAATGTCGCCAACCACCTCAACCTCGGATATCGCGAGGTCAGAGGCGAGCTGGAAGAGCTGGGCTACCGGGTTACGGAAGGACTCTTTACGGCGGCAGAAGTCGGCGCGCCGCACAAGCGCCAGAGGTTGTTCATCCTTGCCAGGCGAAACCAACTGGCCGACACCACGCGCCAGTGCGAACGAGAACCGGCAGACCAAGCCGACGCCGTCACAACTGGCCGGAAAGCACGGAATGAACCTTGCGACCAAGGCCGTGATGTGGCCGACGCCCCAGACCGACAGTTTCAGGACAAGGGGTGGCGCACGCAAAAACGAAAAGGGGCTGGACCGGATGGCGCGGGACTGGCCAACGCCGATGGCGAGCGATGGCTGCAAACCCAGCGGGGGCAATCGCAGAACAGCCGACCTGACCCATGTGGCGGGGATGTGGTCGCACCACCCGCAGTGGTCGCACCACTCGCAGTGGCCGACCCCGCTGGCGCGGGACTGGAAGGGAACGAACAGCCCCGAACATGTGAAACAGAAGCCACCGGCGCGCAACCATATGGACCAGCTGGCGAATTTTGCCGTGTATTCCCGCCAGGCCCGGACGATCTCGCAGGCTGGCGAGATTACCTCGGATCAGCGCCGCAGCTTGAACCCAGCCTTTGTCGAGGCGCTGATGGGCTGGCCCACATGGTGGACCGACTTCGACTTTGCGGCAACGGCGTGGTCCCCCTGGTTGCAGCGCATGCGTTCCGAATTCTTGCGGCTCGGTTCGGTGATGATGGCTGACGAGGCCGCACCATGAAACAAACGCGCACCATGTCTCTGGTGGAAGCCGTCGCCAATGTCGTTGTTGGCTACGGGGTGGCCGTGGCCACACAGATGCTGGTGTTTCCGCTGTTTGGTTTGCAGACGACGCTGGCGCAGAACCTGAAATTGGGCTTGATCTTCACCGTGGTGAGCATAGCCAGATCGTTCACGCTGCGGCGCGTTTTCGAGGCGATCAGGGTTGCCAATCGCTCCGCCGACCATGACGCACATGCAGAACCTGAACGGTCTCGTCCATGATCGTGAAATACACCCGCCAGCGGGTGGCGCGCCCGTATAATGCGCGGCAGATTTCGACATCGAATTCGGCGGATTCCGGTGCGACGGCGTGGGCTTGTGGCATGGATGCAAGGCCGAGGATCAGTTTGCGCATGCCTGTCAGCCAGTCTTCGGCGGCACGGGGATTGCGTTCCTGCAACCACGCATGTTCCTGCCGGAGATCATCCGCCGCCTTGGGCGTGACAATGACGCGATACTGGTGGCCCATCAGCTGGCGGAAAGATCGTCAAAGAAGGCGGCGGCCTCGATACCTTCGCCCGCGCGGGCCTGATCCAGCCCCTTGCGGATGCCCGCGACGGTCTGGGCATAGTCGATCTGGTCCTGCATGTCCTGCCACGCGGCGGCGTCCATGACCACGACCGAGGGCTTGCCGTTCACCGTCAGCACCGACGGGCGGCCGGTCTCCTTGAGGCGGGCCACAAAGCGCGAGGTCTCGCGTTTGAATTCGGTAAGGGGGCGAATGTCCTTGGTGATGTCCATGGAGTGGCTCCTGACTGCGCATCTCATTAGATGCTAATATAGTGCGCAATCAGGGCCGAGTCCAGTGCGGGGTCAGGAGGGAATGCGGTAAACGCGGCCTCTATCGGCAACCTTTTCCGAGGTGATGGTCAGGCCAAGGCGTTTTTTCAACGCGCCCGACATGGCCCCGCGAATAGTATGCGGCAACCATTTCGTGGCCTTGGTGATCTCGGCAATCGTTGCCCCGTCGGGGGCTTCGAGCATCCCGATCAACAGCGCCTGCTTGGTGCCCGTGCGGGGTTTCGGCTTGGCCCGTTCCGGCTTGGGCTGCGGCGTTTCCGTTTCCACCCCGATGGCCTCAAGCCCCGCGCCGGTTATGACCAGCGTGACGCCGTGGCCGTCGCCGGTCTTGCGCCACGTGGGTTCGCCCTTGCGGATATCGGCTTCGACCTCGTCCAGAAAACCCTTCTGGATCAGCGGCACGATCACCTTGTTGGCGGCCCCACCGCGCAGGCGGTCCGGCAGCGGCAGGGCAATGCGATCGGCCTGTTGCGAGGCTCGCGAAAGAATGAGGGTTTGGGTTTCGGTGAGTTTGCTCATTTTTCAATCCCTTCGGAAAAGCTTTCGCGCATCATGCGCCAGATCACCTGATCGTCGGTCTCGCCTGCAATGCGCAATTCGTTGATACGGGCGACGATCTCGTCATCGACGGGAACCTGCCAGAAGCCGCCCGGCAGCGGTGTGGCCGTTTTGGCAATGCGCCCCTTGGCCCAGCGACGCAGGTGACGGTTGCTGCGGTCGGAAAGGATGATTGTCTTGGTCGGCTTGCTCATGCCTTGGCCTCCCATGCGCTGAATTCGTCGCCCATCCCGAAGCTGTCGGCGGTGCGGCGCAGAAATCCGGGCGATTGGCGCTCGCAGTCGGCGGCCAGCTTGGCTTCCTCGGCGAAAACCTCGCGGGGCAGATGGTTGAGGGTGCCGTATTGCAGGCGCATGGATGCCTCGACTCCGGCGGGGTTCAGGTCCGGCGCAAGTTCAAAAAGGAGTTTCTGGTAAAACATCGTTTGTCTCCGTGGCTCAAAGCCGCGACCATCGCGGCCCTGCTACCGCCTGAAGCCCCGCGCATGGCGGGGCGGGCAGGAAAGGCCGTGAGTTATTCGGCGTATTCGCCCTCCTGAAAGGCGCGGTCGCAAATCTCGCGCAGGTTCTTTGAAATGTCGGCCAGATCGCCAACATGACCCCAATGGATCTCGTCGGGGCTGGCCTCGAAATGCTCGTCACTCAGAGCCTGCAGGCGGGCCAGCATGCTGTCGATCTCGGCCTTGCGGGTCATGAAGGCGGCAAGGGCTTTGTCGTTGTTGCGGGTCATTATTTTGCCTCCCGTGCGGCGGCCAGCCCTGCGGCGTAGGCGGCTTCGAGCGCGGCTTTGACACCCCAGACCGAAACCTCGTGAAAGTCGAGGCTGTCGCTTTTGCGCTCTTCCAGCGTCTCGATGAAGAGGTGCTTTTCGGCAATGCCGGCCAGCAGGTCGGCGGGGGCGGTTTGGGTGGTCTTGGTTGTCATGGTCTGGCTCCTTTTTGGTGTCATCAGAATCGCTTTTTTCGCGTGTCTAATCAACGATAATCGAAGCAATAACAGTGCTTTATACGGAAGGGTTTGATTGTATATGCAAGGCCTCAGTGAACGGAAATATGCCGCCCATGCGGGGCTGTCACGCGGGGCAATCCAGAAGGCCAAGGCGGCGGGACGGCTGGTACTATATGCCGACGGCTCGATCGATGCGGCGTCCTCGGACCGGAAGCGCGCGGCGATGACCGATCCGTCAAAACAGCGGGGCACCGCAAAGGCAAAACTGAAACCGGTGCCCGATGCGGCCATCTCGGCCGTGGGCCAAACCCTGCGCGAACAGGGCATGCGGGCCCCGGCCACCGGCGGCAACACCACGTTCTTGCAGGCCAAGACCGCCAATGAGGTTTTGAAGACCCAGGAGCGGCGGCTGAAGCTGCAAAAGATGAAGGGCGAGTTGGTGGACAAGGCCCGCACCAAGGCGCTGGTCTTTCGGCTGGCCCGCGAGGAACGGGATGCCTGGATCAACTGGCCCGCACGGGCTGCGGCCCTGATGGCAGCAGAACTGTCCTCGGCACTTTTGGAAAACGGGCAGGATGTAACGCTGGAGACAAGCCTGATGCAGAAAACCCTTGAGACCCATGTGCGTGCCCAGCTGGAAGAGCTTGGTGCACATGTCCGGTTTGACATCAGCTGAAACCGCATCTGGCATCGGGGAATTCGACGGACACGATGATCTGCGCCGTGCCTGGGCGGAGGGGCTGCAGCCCGACGCCGATCTGACGGTGTCCGAGTGGGCTGATCGATACCGCATGCTGGCCTCGCGCGCCTCGGCCGAACCCGGGCGCTACCGGACCATTCGCACGCCCTATATGCGCGAAATCATGGATGCGCTCTCGCCAAGCGATCCGGCACAACGGGTGGTGTTCATGAAGGCCGCCCAGGTGGGCGCGACGGAAGCGGGCAACAATATGATCGGCTTCGTGATCGCCCATGCGCCGGGGCCGATGCTGGCGGTGCAGCCGACCGTGGAGCTGGCGAAACGGAACTCGCGCCAGCGCATCGACCCGTTGATCGAAGAAAGTGCGGTGCTGCGAAACAAGGTCCGGCCTTCGCGGGCACGGGATTCCGGCAACACCATGCTCTCGAAGGAATTCGCGGGCGGCATTCTGATCATGACGGGAGCGAACTCGGCCGTGGGCCTGCGCTCGACGCCTGCGCGTTACATCTTTCTCGACGAGGTCGATGCCTATCCGGCCTCGGCCGATGAGGAAGGTGATCCGGTCAGTTTGGCCGAGGCGCGGTCGCTGACCTTCGCCCATCGGCGCAAGGTGTTTCTCTGGTGTCGACACCAACGGTGAAAGGGGTGAGCCGGATCGAGCGGGAATTTGAGGCCTCGGACCAGAGGCGGTATTTCGTGCCATGCCCGCATTGTGGTGCGCGGCAATGGCTGAAGTTTGAACGGTTGCGTTGGGACAAGGGCCAGCCGGAAACGGCGGCGTATATTTGCGAGGCTTGCGAGCAACCGATTGCCGAGCATCACAAGACGGCGATGCTGGAAGCAGGGCAATGGCGGGCCACGGCAGAAAGTGCTGACCCGACCACGGTTGGGTATCACCTCTCGGCGCTTTATTCGCCGGTTGGCTGGCTGAGTTGGGAACGGATCGCACGCAGCTGGGAGGCGGCGCAGGGGTCCGATGATGCCATTCGGGCGTTCAAGAACACCATCCTCGGCGAAACCTGGGTGGAGAGCGGCGAAGCGCCGGATTGGCAGCGGCTGCTGGATCGCAAGGAAGAGTGGCAATCCGGCACGGTGCCCGCAAACGCCCTGTTCCTGACGGCGGGTGCAGATGTTCAAAAGGACCGGATCGAGGTTGATGTCTGGGCCTGGGGGCGCGGGCTGGAAAGCTGGTTGATCGATCACATTGTTATCGAGGGCGGTCTGGGATCGGAGGCTTGCTGGAACGGGTTGACGTATTTGCTGGGGCGTACATGGCAACATGCCAACTGCAGCCAGATGACCATCGCGCGGCTCGCGGTCGATACCGGCTATGAAACCCCTGCCGTTTATGGCTGGGCCCGCAAGGTCGGGTTTGGTCAGGTGGCACCGGTCAAGGGTGTCGAGGGCTTCAACCGGGCCAGCCCAGTGTCGGGGCCAACATTCGTGGATGCCACGATCGCGGGGAAACGCTTGCGGCGGGGTGCGCGGCTCTGGACCGTGGCGGTCTCGACCTTCAAGTCCGAGACCTACCGGTTCTTGCGACTTGATAGGCCAACACCCGAGGAATTGGCGGGCGGATCAAAGTTCCCGCCGGGAACATTGCACCTGCCGGGCTGGATCGACAGCGGATGGCTGAAGCAGCTGGTGGCCGAACAACTGGTGACGGTACGCAACAAACGCGGCTTTGCGCGGCTGGAATGGCAAAAGCTGCGCGAACGCAATGAGGCACTCGATTGCCGGGTTTATGCCCGCGCGGCCGCGTGGATCCTCGGGGCCGATCGCTGGTCGGACAAACAATGGGATGAGCTGGTGCGACAGGTCGCGACTCCCGGTGCCGAGGTCGGCGCAGGAGCGGCGAACGCCGCACGGCAAAGTCGCAGTGGTCGCACCACCCGCCCCGCAAACCAGCGCCGTTCCGTGCGCTCGAATTATATGAGGTGATCGTGGCCACATTGGCAGAACTGCAAACCCGCCGCGAAGCGCTGGCGGCGTCGCGCGCCAGCGGTGTGGCCCGGGTCAGCTATGACGGCAAGACGGTGGAATACCGCAGCTTGGCTGAAATCGACCGCGCCATCGATGTGCTGGACCGCGAGATTGCCGCGCATGAGGGCCGTTCGATGATCCGGCAGGTGCGCATAACCACGAATAAAGGCCTCTGACCCATGGGCCTGTTTGATGCCTTTCGTCGCCGGGAGACTGGCGGCCCAGCCTCCGTGCGCGCCCGCCTTGAAGGGGCGATGTCGCGCCGCCGCCTGCGCGGCTGGCAGCCACCGCTGGAAAACATCAACTCGCTGGTGGCTTCGGGCGGGCCGCGCTTGCTGGCGCGCTCGCGCGAGTTGGTGGTTACCAATGGTTACGCCGCCAATGCTTGTGAAGCTTACGCCGCTAATCTGGTCGGCGACGGCATCAAACCCTCGTTGCTGATCGAGGACGGGGCTTTGCGCGACCGGGTCCAACGCCTGTGGCTGGCCTGGACCGACCAAGCCGACGCTGACGGGCTGACGGGCTGACGGGCTGACGGATTTTTACGGGCTGCAGGCGATGATTGCCCGCGAAATGTTCGTGGCCGGTGAGTGCTTTGTGCGCATCCGGCCACGCCGCGCCGAGGACGGCTTGCTGGTGCCGATGAAGTTGCAGCTTTTGCAATCGGAAATGCTGCCGTTTGAAAAAACAGAAACCACACCAAGCGGCAACTCTATCCGCTGCGGCATCGAGTTCGACCTCATTGGCCGTCGCGTCGCTTACCATTTTCGCCGCCGCCATCCCGGTGACAGTACCGACCGGCGGGATGCCATTCCGGACACCACAAGGGTGCCCGCCGAGGACGTGCTGCACATCTATCGCCCCATCGATGCGGGGCAAATACGCGGCCTGCCGCATGTGGCACCGGCCATGGTGCGGCTGTTTTTGCTCGACCAATATGATGACGCGGAGCTCGACCGCAAGAAAACCGCTGCGATGTTTGCGGGCTTCATCACCAAGAATGCGCCCGAAGAGGCCTTGATGGGCGAAGTGGAAGATACCGGCGAAGGGATTGGCATCGCGAGCCTCGAGCCCGGCACCCTGCAGGTTCTGCTGCCTGGCGAGGACATCAAGTTCTCGAGCCCCGCCGATGTGGGCGGCGGCTATGAGGCGTTTCAATATCGCACCCTGCTGGCGATCTCGGCCTCGCTCGGTCTGCCCTATCATCTGGTCACCGGCGATGTGCGCCAGGCCAATTACTCGAGCCTCAGGGCTGAGCTGGTCGAGTTCCGCCGTCGTATCGGCCAGCTTCAGCACGGGGTGATGGCGCACCAGTTCTGCCGACCGGTCTGGCAGCGCTGGCTGGAGGCGGCGGCATTATCGGGCGCGCTCGAATTGCCGGATATGGCCAAGGCGAAACCGGTCCACTGGATCCCGCCACGCTGGGATTGGGTCGATCCGCTGAAGGACATTCAGGCGCAATTGCTGGGGATCGAAGCCGGTCTGATGTCGCGGCGCAAGGCGGTGGAGGCCACGGGCTATGACATCGAGGAAATCGACCGCGAGAATGCGGCAGATGCGGAGCGCGCCGCCGCACTGGGGCTGCATTACAGCACCAGCCCCGGTGAGACCCAGGGCGCACGGGCAACGCCCGTGAAACCTGCTGACCCCGAAGAACAGCAATAGTAGCAAAGGAACCACCATGAAAAACTGGTATTCGATCTGTGCCCTGAACGAGGGCGCGGAAATCTCGATCTATGACGAAATCGGCGCTTATGGCGTCTCGGCCAAGGCCTTTCTGGCTGATCTTGGCAAGCTGCCGGACAAGGCCCCGCTGAACCTGCGGCTCAACAGCCCCGGCGGCTCGGTGTTCGATGCGGTGGCAATCTATAACGCCCTGCAGCGCCACGCGGGCAATGTCACCGTTTCTATCGACGGCATTGCCGCGTCGGCCGCCTCCTACATCGCCATGGCGGGCGACGAGATCATCATGCCGGAAAACGCTTTCCTGATGATCCATGACCCCTCGGGCATGGTTATGGGCACATCCGCCGACATGCGGTCCATGGCCGAGGCGCTCGACAAGATCGGTGCCAGTCTGCTGCGCGGCTATGCGGCGAAATCCGGCAAGGCGGAAAAGGACATCGCGAAGCTGATGGCGAAGGAAACCTGGCTGGATGCCGCCGAGGCGTTGGAGATGGGCTTTGCTGACACAATGTCCAAGCCGGTAAAAATGGCCGCCAGCTTTGATGTCAGCCGGTTCCGCAACGCTCCGCCGGAGATCATCGAGGCAGTGAAGGCAAAGGATGAACCCGCCGAGGTGGAGAATGAATCCAGGCCGAAAACTGCACCTGCGGCCAAAGATAACCCTGATCCTGACCCCGCTGCCATCCGCGCCGAGGCCATAACCTATGCCAAAACCGTCGTCGATCTCTGCCGCCTCGCAGGTCAGCCGCAAATGGCTGCGGGCTTTCTCAACTCCGAAACCTCCCTCGAGGATATCCGCAAAGCCCTGATCGACGCCCGCGCCGCCGATGAACCCGACATTTCCTCCACCCACCCGCAACCGGGCGCAGCACCCGAGGCAAAGCCCTGGGGCGACGTGATCGCCCGCACCTTCAAACGCAAAGGATAATCAATCATGACCACATTGACCGAAACCCGCCACGCAGGCGGTTTTATCGTCTGGGAGGCCCTCCGCGATTACACCCGCGAGGTCGTCACCATCGCCACCGGCGGTGCCAACCCCGTTCTGGAGCCGGGCACCGTGCTCGGTAAAATCACCGCATCCGGCAAATACGCCGCCCATGATCCGGCGGCTCTCGATGGCACGGAAACCGCCATCGCCGTGCTCTGGGGCAAGGCGGACGCAACCGCAGCCGACGTGGATGCAGTGGTGCTGCTGCGTGGTCCAGCCATCGTCAACGGCAACGATCTGGTATTCACGGGC
>Ga0256839_1006503_pt1 | contig 10212 bp, 3 predicted proteins | sample 354166metaG_FD_185968 | JGI IMG/M metagenome (GOLD analysis project Ga0256839, IMG submission 185968) | Hydrothermal vent microbial communities from Mid Atlantic Ridge, Atlantic Ocean - 354-166 | ecosystem: Environmental > Aquatic > Marine > Hydrothermal vents | place: Atlantic Ocean: Mid... | reverse complement strand
AAGTTCTATATACAGGAAGACGATTTCAAATAAAGACTGGCCAGCTGAATTGACTATACAACAATGAAGTGGCGAGTGCGTTTACTGCATATAACCAGCCCTAAAGCCGACATAGCGTATACCCGGGTACTGGCTTGCCGCTATGGTAACGAATAAGACAACAGTAATACGATTTTGGTGAATCATCCGGGTTAAAAAATGCATCGGGACAATAAAACTGACATAAAACAAGGCTGGTACAAACGACTACCTGAGGTTGACTATCCTTGCACAAATTGTGTTCCATTCCAGGCAGATAAAACGTATAACACTTAAATAAATTTAAGATGATAATACATAAGATAACGTTGGCCTTTTTGATTCTACTTCTTTTCCCATGCCTGGACACATATGGGCAAAAGATAAGATACAAAGATTTCAAAAGTGATATCTCAACTAAACATTACAAGCAAACAATTGAAAGCCCGAAATACTCACCCGTAATAGCCGGAGTCTGCAATTCCATACTCCTTTCTTCCGGGTATTTTTATGTCGGGGAACCGATAAGGGGCGCCTTTGTTTTAGGCAGTGGGTTAGTTACAAGCAGTACATTTATCTATGGCTTAATTATGACAATGAGCACTGAACAAGGCGGACGTGCATTAATGTTCTCAGGAGTAGCAGCAACAGGCTTATTAATTATCTGGAGTGTTTTTGATGTTGTAAAAATTGCTAAGGTTAAAAACCTTGCATATCACGACACGAATGTATCCCTATCGGTTGGGCCTGACTTGTTTCGTATAAACCAAGGTGGTGGTAGAAATATTGCTGCTTATGGATTAAGGTTCGTTATTAATTTTTAACCCGGAAAATTCATATGAATTTTCCGCCCACAGGGCCGATGAACTGCAAAATACTGTAACACAATATGTTAAATACAAAATATACCGTAAGGCAACAATTAATAATGACCCGAATTTGGGACTAAAACATTTTGCATTCATCGGGGTTAACCCTAATTTACGTCATTATTCACGAAAGTCGTGAATAAACCGGGTTAACGGGCAAACAGCCGTTTGTCAGTTAATTTACATCATTATTCGCGATTCTCGTGAATAAACCGGGTTAAGATGGGGTTGGGTGTAAAGCACGGAAACTCATCAAAGCATATAAAATAGTAGCGCTTATATGCACACCGAATGGCCGGTTTCCAGCTATGGAAAGCTGACCGGATTTTAACTCACGACCAACAAGCCTGTGGCTTCCTTTCCGGGGCTTTGGGCATGGCTGCCGTTTACAACAGAGGACTACACCCTCACATCACGGGTCACCCCCATGATCTTGGCCAGTGGCATCCATTATATCCTGGCCAGGACAACGGCCGTAAAACTACGTCACAAATCCCGGACGGTGGGCAACCTAAATAACCGCATTAAACGGCTAACCCGGCCTTTCTTTCCACACGAACAAATAGCATATCTTACCATCATTTTTTTATCTTTGCCAATTAAACTCAGCTATACGGAAAAATGTACACCCGCATCAATGGCATTCAACACGTAGGCGTAGGCGTGCCCGACCACGCTGCCGCATGGAAGTGGTACCGTAAGTTTCTCGGCATGGATATCTCCCTGTTCAACGGTGAGGCTGAGGCCCCGTTAATGCAGATTTACACCAAAGGCGAAATCATCAACAAACGGGCCGCCATGGTCCTCAACCTGTACGGGGGTTGTGCCATGGAGGTGGTAAGCCCGGTATCCTTCACAGCCACCCATGCTGCGGTGGCCTTTGAACTGGGTGACCTCGGCATTTTTGTGGCCCAGGTAAAATCGCCCGATGTCAAAGCTGCCTATACCTGGTTTAAACAACAAGGGGCCGAGGTAATCAGCGGGCTGAAACCCTTGCCCTACGGTGGCGATACCTTTTATGTAAAAGACCCCAACGGCCTTATCTTTCAGGTGGTGCCGGGTAAAAACTGGTACATGAAGCCCAAACACGTTACCGGGGGCACGGTAGGGGCAACCATTGGCGTTACCGATATCGCCAGGAGCCTGGAACTCTATGCCGGTATTTTAGGCTACGATAAAATTATTTTTGATGAGACCGGCACCTTTGCCGACTGGCAAGAGGTACTGCCCGGTGGCCGCAAGCAGTTCCGCAGGGTGGTGCTCACCCAGTCGGATAAACCGGGAGGAGGTTTTGCCAAAGTTACGGGCGACACCTATATTGAACTGGTGCAGGCCCTTGATTATACTCCAAAGCAAATCTATAAAGACCGCATGTGGGGCGATATCGGTTTTGTGCACCTCGGCTTTGACGTGCGCGGTATGAAAGAACTGGGCAAAATGCTGGCCGCCAAAGGCTTCGGCTTTACCTGCGACACCAACGACACCCTGGATATGGGCGGCACCACCCGCGTGCATTGTACCTATATTGAAGACCCGGACGGCACCCTGATTGAAATGATTGAGGTATATAAAATCCCCATCATCGAAAAGCTGGGCATCTTCCTCAATTTAGAAAACCGTGACCCGTTGAAACCCCTGCCCGACTTTATGCTGAAAGCACTGCGGTTTACCCGGATAAAGGACTAAACTTACCCCTCGCTGGCCGGGTTAAGTTAACAGGGTATTCACCACCGGAATGTCCAACGTATTCATGCCACGTTGTGACGAACTGCCTTCGCGGCAGGCCCGTGGCCTTTTCTTATTCACCTTGCTGTTTTGAAATAATCACCGGCTAACTTCAGGGGGAGTAATATTTTACCTAAATTGGTAGCTGTTAACCTCCCCGATATGTTTGCATCACCCCATAACCATCACCAGCACAAGTTTACCTTGCTCAAGTCATCAGCCTGCCGGCTTATCCTGGCCCTTGTTGTTTTATTCTCCGGTTGCCAGACCGGTACGGAAAAAGGGACAAATGCCGATACCAAAGCCCGTTTTGCCGATTATATTGCCGCCTACACCAACGGGGTTATCTCCAGGGCTGCTACCATCAGGGTAAAACTGGCCAAAAGCCCGGGCGACTCCCTGGCAGGCACTGCCTATGACGGTACTATATTTTCTTTTTCCCCGGCCATTGAAGGTGAAACCTGGTGGCAGGATAATTATACCCTGGTGTTTAAACCCGCGGCCGAGCTGCCCAGCGGCCGCACCTACCAGGCCGTGTTGACCCTGCAACAACTCTTCCCCGAAATTGACCGGGACCGTGAGGAGTTCCACTTTGCTTTTCAAACCCAGGAGCAAAATTTTGCTGTAAGCATTGACGGCATCCAGCTTTACGATAAAACCAACCTGACCAGGGTGAAGCTTGGCGGTCAGGTAAAAACAGCCGATGTAGCCGCTATCGAAGCCGTTAAACAGGTGGTTGCCGCCCGTCAACAGGGCAAACCACTTACTGTCAACTGGCAGGCGGTGAATAACAACACCTTTAATTTTACCGTAGAGGAGGTAGTGCGCCAGGAAGCTGCCGGCAAAGTGGAGCTGTCCCTCAACGGCAAGCCACTGGGGGTATCCCGCCAGGAGGTAATGGAGGTTGCCATACCTTCGCTCACTGACTACAAAGTGGTATCGGTTAAACTGGTGCAAAAAAAGGAAAGTTATATTTCCGTCCTGTTTTCCGACCCGTTGGATGAACGGCAAAACCTCAACGGCATGGTCAGTTTTACCGGCCTTGACCGCCTGCCCCGCCTGGTAGTTAACCTGAACGAGTTGAAAGTTTACCCCGCCCGGGAAATCCATGGCAATGCCGAAATAGTCATCAGCAGTGGCCTTAGGAGCATCAATGGCGCGCGGCTTGACAACGACTACCGGACAAACATCCAGTTCACCCAATTTAAACCGCAGGTAAGGTTTGCAGGCAGCGATAATAAGTCAATCATGCCCAGCGCCAATGGCCTGGCCCTGCCCTTTGAAGCCGTTAGCCTGAAGGCCGTAGATGTTATGGTGGTAAAAATATTTACCACTAATATCCTGCAATACTTACAAGTAAACGACCTGGGGGAAGACTACCAGTTACAACGGGTGGGCAAACCCGTGGTACGCAAAACCCTATACCTGAACAACAGCGGGGTAACCAACCTGCACAACTGGAACCGTTTTACCCTTGACCTGGGAGAGATCATCAGTACTGAACCCGGGGCAATTTACCAGGTAACCCTGGGCTTTAAGCACAAGCATACTTTGTATAGTTGCCCCGGCACCCTTAGCGAACCTGCCACCACCGGTATTGAAGAAGACTGGGGCGTGCCAGCAGATGATGCTTACTGGGACAGCTATGAAACCTACTATGTGCCGGGCTACAACTGGGAAGACCGGGACAACCCCTGCACTGTTTCCTACTATGGCAAAGAGCGCACAGTAACCAAAACCCTGTTGGCTTCTGACCTCGGTATCATCGCCAAAAGACGGGATAATGGTGCCGTACATGTGTTTGTTACCAACTTGCTTACCACCAGGCCCATGGCCGGGGTTGCTATTGCAGTATATGACTATCAGCAGCAGTTGCTGGCAACCGCCAAAACCAACAACGAGGGTATGGCAACCCTGCCGGTAACAGACGAGCCCTTTGCCCTTGTGGCTAAAAAAGACCGCCAGACCGGCTACCTGAAAATCAATGACGGGGCTTCTTTATCGTTAAGCAATTTCGATGTCTCCGGCACCCGGGTAACCCATGGCCTGAAAGGCTTTATTTACGGTGAACGCGGAGTCTGGCGGCCGGCCGATACAGTGCATCTGGCTTTTATCTTGCGCGATGTAGCGGGAGACCTGCCCGCCAGCCATCCGGTCGTAATGGAGTTTTACAATCCCCTGGGGCAACTGACCACCCGCAAGGTAAGCGCCAACCCGGTAGGCGATATCTACCGGTTCGATTTCACCACCGCCTCCGATGCCCCTACCGGCAACTGGCTGGCCAAAGCCAAAGTAGGCGGGGCAACCTTCAGTAAAACGGTAAAAGTAGAAACCATCAAACCCAACCGGCTGAAAGTCAGCCTTGCGTTTGCTAAAGAAAAGTTTACCGCCCACGACCGCAGTATCACCGGTAACCTAAATGTGCGCTGGCTTACGGGGGCCAGGGCCGGCAACCTGAAGGCTGAATATGAGTTGCTGCTCTCTCCGGCAAAAACTGTTTTCAACCGCTTCCCCAACTATAGCTTTGATGATGCCGCCAAAGACTTCTACAGCGAACGTACCCTGGTTTACTCCGGTAAGGTAAATGCCGATGGCTATGCCCGCGTAACCATCAACCTGGGTGAACCGCCCGCTGCCCCGGGGGTGTTAAACGCCCGTCTGTTTGGTAAAGTATATGAACCGGGCGGGGCGTTCAGCATCAGCAATACCACCATTCCCTACTACCCCTACACCAGCTTTGTAGGGGTGAAACTTCCTGAGGGGGATAAGCGGGGCATGCTGCTCACCGATGAAGACCATAGCGTGCGTATTGCCACGGTAGATGCCAACGGTAAGCCTATCTCAAGAAAAGGGGTGAAAGTCAGCCTTTATAAGCTTGATTGGAAATGGTGGTGGGATAACTCCTATGATTACATCAGCAATTATGTAGGTTCCTATTACAACGCCCCGGAAGCCTCCGCCACCATAAATACCACCAATGGCGAGGGGGAATGGACCCTGCGCCTGGACTACCCGAAGTGGGGCCGTTACTACGTACAGGTAGAAGACCCCGTATCGGGCCACGCAGCAGGGCAGATAGTGTACCTCGATTGGCCCGGGTGGGCGGGTAAAGGTAAGCGTGGTGACCTTGATGGGGCTACCATGCTCGACTTCACCACCGACAGGGAAAGCTATAAGGTAGGCGATGAAGTAGCCATCAGTGTACCTTCCACAGCCGGCAACCGCATCCTCGTAAGCCTGGAGTCGGGCAGTAAAATCTTGCAGGCTTTCTGGGTAGAGAGCAAAGCCGACAATACCCCCATTAGCTTTATCACTACCCCCGATATGGCCCCCAATGTGTATGCCCACCTGACTATGGTACAGCCCCACGGCCAGCAAAACAACGACTTGCCCATCCGCCTCTACGGTGTGCAATCTATAAAAGTAGTTAACCCCGCCACCGTGCTGGCACCGGAGATTAAAATGGCAGCTGAACTGCGGCCGGAGGAGGTCTTTACCCTTGAAGTTACTGAAAAAAACGGCCGTGCCATGGCCTACACCCTGGCTATGGTAGATGAAGGCCTGCTGGATATCACCAATTATAAAACCCCTGATCCGTGGTCGGCTTTCTTTGCCCGCGAGGCCCTGGGCATTAAAACCTGGGATGTGTACGATGATGTAATGGGCGCTTTTGCCGGCAAGCTTGCGCGTTTACTGGCCGTTGGCGGTGATGGCGAACTGGAAGCCAAAGAAGAAAAGGAAGCCAACCGCTTTAAACCGGTGGTGAAATATCTGGGCCCCTTCTACTTAGAAGCCGGTAAAACCGGCCGGCATCAACTTAAAATGCCGCAATATGTGGGCCGTGTTAAAACCATGGTAGTGGCCGCTGCCGATGGGGCCTTTGGCAGTACCGAAGTGGTTACCCCCGTGCGGCAGCCCCTGATGTTACTGGCCACCCTTCCCAGGGTAGCCGGGCCGGGGGAAAAAATAAAACTGCCGGTCAATATCTTTACCCTGGATGACCACCTTAAAACCATCAACCTCACCATAGAAACCAATAGCGGCTTTAGGGTGGCAGGCAACAAAACCCGTACCGTAAAATTCAACCGGGCCGGGGATAGAATGGTTTATTTTGACCTGGAAACAAAAGCCGCCCTGGGTACCGGCAAAGTAAAGGTTACCGCCAGGGCCGGCAACCTCTCCGCTGTTTATGATGTGGCGTTGAATATCATCCCCCGCAACCCCGAAATAACCATCGTAACCGACCAGGTGGTAGATGCCGGGGGTAGCTGGGAAACCCGTTACACCCCGGTAGGCATGGCCGGCCTTAGCAGCGGCACCGTTGAAATCAGTACCCTGCCCCCGCTCAATATCGAACAAAGGCTCGGGTATTTAATCCGTTACCCGCATGGGTGCATCGAGCAAACTACCTCTGCCGTGTTTGCCCAGTTGTTTATCAATAAGCTCACCACCCTGCCCGATAGCCAACTGGAAAAAGTCAGGCAAAACATTGTGGCCGGCATAGCACGTATGCGGGCCTTTCAGGTTGAGTCGGGTGGTTTTGCCTACTGGCCGGGGGGTAATTATGCCAATAACTGGGGCACCAACTATGCCGGGCATTTTCTTATTGAAGCCCGGAAAGCAGGCTATGCTGTTCCTGAAAATGTGCTGAACGAATGGCAACGGTACCAGACCCGAAAGGCCAGGAACTGGAGCAGCATGAGTACTAATGATGATAATGACCTCGTGCAAGCCTACCGGCTCTACACCCTTGCCCTGGCAGGGAAACCGGCCTTAGGGGCGATGAACAGGATGAAGGAAAATACCGGCCTGGGCAGAAAGGCCAAATGGCGGCTGGCCCTGGCTTATGCGGTGGCCGGCTACGATAAACAAGCCCTGAAACTGGTGGACGGGCTTTCCTCCTCGGTGGCCGGGGATGACGACAGCTACCGCTATACTTTTGGCTCCGCTACCCGCGACCGGGCCATGATCCTGGAAACACTGCTGGAACTTGACCAAGAAGAGGCCGCCTTTAGCCTGTTGCTGGAACTTGCCCGTGAAATGGGCGCTAAAAACCGCTGGCTCAGTACGCAAACCACGGCCTATTGCTTTGTTGCTATTGCCAAGTATGCCGGTAAGTTTAAGCTGGACTCGCCCACCGCTGTGGCGCTGGTTATCGAGGGTGCAACTACAACCATTGCCGGCCATGATTTTGTTAACCTCACCGCGCTAACGGCCCCGGACAAACCGCAGGACATCCGGTTGCAAAACAACGGCCAGGCACCGGTTTTTGCCCGCCTGATCCGCAGCGGCACGCCTATCGAAGGCAATGAAGCTGACATCAGCCGCAACCTCAGGCTCAGCGTAAGCTATACCGACCAGCAGGGAAACCCGGTAAAGGTAAGCCAGCTTCCCCAAGGTACTAATTTCAGGGCCACGGTAACCGTAAGCAACCCGGGACAGAAAGGCCAATATAACGAACTGGCCCTGACGCAATTATTTCCTTCCGGCTGGGAGATCATCAACACCCGGCTGGAGGGTACAGAAAACCAGGCGTCCAGGGCTACCTATATGGATATCAGGGATGACCGGGTGATGCATTATTTTGACCTGGCCCCTAACCAACAGGTGAGTTTCACCATTTTGCTCAATGCCGCTTACCAGGGCAGGTACTATCTGCCGGCCATTTCGGCTGGGGCCATGTATGATAACGATATATTTGCCAGCAAAGCAGGAAAATGGGTGACCGTAGTTGGCGAAGGAAGATAATCTTTACCCGGTGGCCGTGGCGCTACCGGCTTATTGCCGTGGCGGTGGGCAGTTTTAGCCTGGCAGTACTCCTTGTACCCTTGCCTTCACCCTTGTTCAACCAGCCGCTGGCCACTACCTTGCACGCCCGCAACGGCCAACTGCTGAGCGCGGCCATTGCTGCCGACCAGCAGTGGCGTTTCCCGCCTGCGGACTCGGTGCCGCTTAAGTTTGCTACGGCTGTCAGGCTTTATGAGGACGAATATTTCTATTATCATCCGGGAATCAACCCGGTAGCCCTGGCAAGGGCCGTACAGCAGAATAGCAAAGCCGGAAAAATTGTTAGTGGTGGCAGTACCATCAGCATGCAAACCATGCGCATGGCCTACGGTAACCGTCCGCGAACGTATGGGCAGAAACTCATCGAAACCCTGGCTGCCCTGAAGCTCGAACTACTGCACAGCAAAACCTGGATACTCAGGGCCTACGCCAATAATGCCCCGTTCGGGGGCAACATTGTCGGCCTCAGGGCCGCGGCCTACCGTTACTATGGCCAGCCCCCGCACCGGCTTTCCTGGGCTGAGGCAGCGGCCCTGGCCGTGTTGCCCAACAACCCGGCTGCGGTATTCCCCGGTAAAAATACGGCCACCTTTCGCAGCAAAAGAAACCGGCTTCTGGACAAATTACATACCCGGGGGTTCCTTAACAAAGACGATCTCTTCTTAGCTAAACAAGAGCCTTTGCCGCAAGCCCTGCTTCCCCTGCCCAACGATGCCTATCACCTGCTGCACCGCAGCATGCAGGAAGGCGGACAAGGCAAGCACGTACAAACCACGCTTGATGCCCGCCTGCAGAAAAAAGTTGCCGGCACCGTAAACCGGCACAGTGCGGCCTGGTCGGGCAACCAGGTACACAATGCGGCTGCCCTGGTGGTTGAAACAACTTCGGGCAATATCCTGGCCTACGTGGGCAATTCGGCCAACCGGGGCAAAAACGGCCAATACGTGGACATCATCACGGCCAGGCGCAGCCCGGGAAGCCTATTAAAGCCGTTTTTATATGCTGCCGCCTTGGATGAAGGCCTCATCCTTCCCCGGCAACTGCTACCCGATATCCCCTTGTTTTACCGGGGCTTTGCCCCACAGAACTTCGACCGCAAATACCGTGGGGCCGTACCTGCCGACCAGGCGCTGATAAGTAGCCTGAATGTGCCTTTTGTCCACCTGCTGATTGCCTATGGCTACGAAAAATTCCATCATAAACTGCAACAATTGGGCATGCATAGCTTAGACCAACCGGCCAGTCATTATGGTTTATCGCTTATCCTGGGTGGGGCCGAAACCACACTGGATGAATTAACAGCGGTTTATGCCGGTATCGCCCGGGCCAGCCAGCGCCACCCCCAACGGCTTCCCAAAGCAGGTTACCCGGCCAACGACTATTTTGACAACCGCTATCGGCCTACCAGTCCCTTACCGGAAGCGCCCGCAGCTACCGGCTACCTGCAGGCGCCTTCTATCGGCTTTACGCTGAGGGCCATGCAGCAACTCAACCGCCCTGACCAGGAGGCCGGCTGGCAGCAGTTTACTTCGGCAACGCCTATAGCCTGGAAAACCGGGACCAGCTTTGGCCTGCGCGATGGCTGGGCTATTGGTATCACCACTAACTATGTGGTAGGCGTATGGGTAGGCAATGCCGATGGCGAAGGCCGCCCCGGGCTTACGGGCCTTCAGGCGGCAGCGCCCCTGTTATTTAAAATATTTGACCTGCTGCCGGGTGAGGCCGAATTTGCTGAACCTTTTGGCCAACCGACAGATGTGTGCAGGCAAAGTGGTATGCGGGCCGGGGAAAATTGTCCCGCTACCACCAGCAT
>Ga0256839_1006502_pt1 | contig 10214 bp, 11 predicted proteins | sample 354166metaG_FD_185968 | JGI IMG/M metagenome (GOLD analysis project Ga0256839, IMG submission 185968) | Hydrothermal vent microbial communities from Mid Atlantic Ridge, Atlantic Ocean - 354-166 | ecosystem: Environmental > Aquatic > Marine > Hydrothermal vents | place: Atlantic Ocean: Mid... | reverse complement strand
CTCATAGATCAGTTGCTTGTGATTTTTCATTGCTAACATCTCTTGCGGAGAAAAAGCGGAAGGCTACAAGTAACTGGTCGCTTTTTCTACTCGTTGCAAGTTATGCATTTGGAATGTGAATCTAAGTTGTGTAAAAAGAGTGTTGTTAATCTTTTTAATTTCTCAAGGTCTTTGTCATTGAGTTTTTTTAATAGAGGTAGTTTTTCAGTGGTGCTTATCCATAGCGCCTGTGAGATGGATTTGTTACGCAGAATGTAATAGTTGTGTAGTTTTGTTAAAGGAGCAAATATCATTGTTTTAAATTCTTATTGAGGGCTTTTATCTGAGTAAGACTCTATTATTCTTGGGTTTATATCATCTTATTCAATAGAGTGTAGTAGATAGTGATGCTGTTCATATTAATAGAATGTACGCATTTACATATAGACAGGCTAAGATATAGAGGTAAGTAAATCTGCAGGGAAGTCTAAATGGCTCAAACCAAACTAGATGAAATATTAGCGCGTTTTCAATTATTACAAGATGAGCTGGAAAGTGAGCTTGAAACTCTTTTGGAAGAAAAGCGTGAATCTTTTCAATATACTTTCAAAAAAGGTAGGGTTCACTTTAAACGACAAGTTCGTGAGTGGCAGCGTAAACATAAAAAAGGGCTGCTCAAATACATTGTTGGTGCAGAACTCAGGCATATTATTTCAGCACCTTTTATCTATTCAATCATTTTTCCTATTCTTTTTATTGATCTTGCCGTCACATTTTATCAGCATGTTTGTTTTAGGTTGTATGGAATACCACGAGTTAACCGATCAAAGTATTTGATTTTTGATCGTCAGCATCTTGAATATCTTAATGTGCTTGAAAAGTTTAATTGCTTATATTGTGGTTACGGTAATGGTGTGATGGCGTACGTGAGGGAGGTCATTGCTCGTACAGAACAATATTGGTGCCCGATAAAGCATGCCAATAAAATTATTGATGCGCATCGTTTAACAGAGAACTATGTAGATTATGGCGATGCAAGTGCTTATCGAAAAAGGCTTGCAGAGTTGCGTAAAGCGGTAGCGAGTGAGAATGCTTGATTTACTAACCCATACCCCATTTCCTTGGCGTAACGGTAATAGCATTCGCTTCTTAGTTGATGGTCATCAATTTTATCCAGCAATGCTCAAAGGGATAGAGAACGCAAAAAAATATATTTTGATGGAAATGTACTTATTTGAGTCAGGAAAAGTAGCGGATAAATTTGTTAATGCCTTTATAGCGGCAGAACGCCGAGGAATTGATGTTCAATTATTGGTTGATGCTTATGGGGGATTGGGGTTATCAAAAGACGATCGGTTGCGCTTATTGCACTCAGGTGTGTTGTTAGTTTTTTACAACCCTCTCACGTTTAGGAAATTAAAGAAGAACTTGTTTCGCACTCACAGAAAGTATTTGCTTATTGATGGGGTAAGGGTATTTGTGGGGGGCGCTGGCATTACAGACGACTTTCAAGGAGAAAATGCATGGAGAGAAACGGTAGTAGAAGTCCAAGGAGATGTTGTATTGGATTGGCAGATTCTTTTTACGAAAAACTTCAAGCAATGGTCAGATAGTGTTGTGCCAGAGTGTGCTGAATTTAGCAAAGCCATTACTAGCAAAGGTATTAAAGGAATACCTGCAAGGGTTGCTTTTACCACGGGTGGAGCAAGGTTAGAGATCAAAAAAGTTCTATTAAATCGAATGAATGATAGTTCTAATGCCATTTGGTTTGCTTCAGCATATTTTATCCCTTCAAGAAAGATTAGAAAAGCATTAAGGAAAGCAGCGATTAATGGCAAAGATGTGCGTTTATTATTGCCAGGGAAAGCAACAGATCATCCCGCAGTGAGATACGCAAGTAGGCGATATTATGCACGCTTGCTCAGATATGGGGTACGCATTTTTGAATATCAAGGGCGCTTTACGCATACAAAAATGGTGTTGATTGATGATTGGCTTACCATCGGTTCAAGCAATATGGATAGATGGAATTTTCGTTGGAATTTGGAAGCGAACCAAGAAATTAAAAATGAAGAAATAACAAAACAAGCCTATAAAATCATGCAAGATGATTTTAATAATTGTACCGAAATTCGTTATTATGAATGGACAAAACGCTCTCACTTTCAGCGTTTTAAGGAATGGCTATGGGGGCGACTGGATATTATCTTGATGAAATATCTTTAGTTCGGTTAGAAGTATTTAAGTATGTAAAACACATAGAGTCTTTTCAAATTCATTCAATATATTTACTTTTATTTGTTTTCTTCCTTGCCTCTATAATACTAATAAATATTAAACCAGAGGCTAGTAAAAACCAGGTCCAAATTGGTATTGGGACTTCTGCTGGTGTAATAGTGGGGCCATTTGCATCGGTTACTATAAAGTTATCAAATAGAGCATCTCCTGCAATTCCTCCAGTCCCACTCCATTCTTCTAGCATTAGATGAAAAGAATTATAGGTTGTTGTAACAGGAATGATTACTCGATGCCATGCACCATCATCAGGAAGTAAGTCTGGATATGGGGCTGTTGTTCCACCTATCCAAGTATGAGATCCTGGTGGATTAACTCCAACGCTAATTCCAATAAATCCTCCGCAATTTGCAGTGCCACAAGTTCCTAAGTAATCAAACGAAATGATATAGTTTCCACCTGTTTGTCCTTGCAAAGGGAGGATTGACATGAGGTCACCTCCTCCTGTTAACGCGCTAAAGTTTAAGACTTTATTTCCAGGCACTATTGGGTCGTTAACTATCTGGGCATTTAGACCATTATAGGTGTCATCCCATTGACCTAAGCCTGCTTCAAAATTCTCCGTAAACAATGTTTCAGCAGATAGTACTGTTGAAAAAAAGGTAGTAAAAAACAACAAAACATTCTAATTAGCATTTAATCCGCCTATTTTATTTAGTATAGCGTTTATAATTTCCTCACTCTAAGGGGGAGGAAACCTATTACTGAGAAACAGTCTCACAACAGCCAGAATAAAAATTACGATTTATTGTTGCGTTAACTTCATACATATAGTTTTTTCTTGATAAGCCTGTACTACAAGCATCCGTTTTTTCGAGATTCACATCAACAATATTACGACCCTTATTCCCACCAATATTCATGCGCACTTTACTAGGGCTTGCCCATTCATGATAATTGATAGGCACGTAAAATGCAGATTGGTTTTTTGATTTAATTCTCATTGTTTTCTTTGGAACATCCATCTGAATGTTCCATTGGCGAGGAGAGCTACCAACACAGCTAAGAATTTTATTGTTTTTTGATGTTTCTGCTCTGCCTGAATAAGCTGTTTTTACTTCGCGTGCTGCTAGTTGTTCTGGTTGGCTATAACGATTTTCTTTTGGCATCTCTGGAATTGTATTTAATAAAGGTGTATTGGACGTTTTTACTTTTTTAACTATTTTATTCTTTGTATTGTTTTTCGTATTGCGTGATGTACTCGATACTACGGCATTATTGGCAGGAGAACGGTTAGGTAAAACCCCCGTTTTTTTAAGATAACGTGCATTTACCCAGCCACGGTTGTTTTTCCAATTCACTTCAAGCCACTTTGATTTTCCTAATATTTTCTTTTTTCCTGTTTCTGTTAGGTCAATGGCGTTATAGGGTAAGGATACTTTCACACGTGATTTAGGGCTAGGCCAAGCACGTAATTGTAATTTATTTTTAGCGGAGACTTTAGTAACTTTGAAAATAGTAATATTTGATTTTGCGTAAGCTATTGAAAGTGTGGCATCAATTGAAATTAATGCCAGTACAATGAATATTGATAACATAAACTGCTTCATAATATTTTCCCCTTTTAAAACAAAACTTAGCCCATAAGTTTTGTTTAATATTATTTGCTCTACCTTAAGTATAACGCAACTTCAAGAATTTACCAAATGTATCACTTTAAGTTAGCTTGCTTAAGCTATTGCTTATTATAATAAATTACATTCTGTCGTTATATATCTATTACGAAAAGTAAATATAAGTGACATGTAATTCAACATCGCAGATAATAGCTTTTCCTATGAGGTTTTAATTAAAGTAGCTTTTTATGTCGGGTAAGATTTTTATACAAACACACGGTTGCCAAATGAATGAGTATGATTCAGCTAAAATGCTGGATGTGCTGAAGGATTCAGATGGTATGGAGTTAACAGATAATCCTGATGAGGCAGATGTACTATTACTGAATACCTGCTCAATTCGTGAGAAAGCGCAGGAGAAGGTTTTTCACCAATTAGGTCGTTGGAGAAAAATTAAAGAAAAAAACCCAAACGTAATCATCGGGGTAGGTGGCTGTGTAGCCAGTCAAGAAGGAGAGGCATTGCAAAAGCGAGCCCCTGTAGTTGATGTAATTTTTGGTCCACAAACTTTGCATCGTTTGCCGGAGCTAGTCGCAGAAGCTAAAGATACTAAAAAGTTTGTTATTGATACCTCATTTCCAGAAATTGAGAAGTTTGATAACTTGCCTGAGCCAGTGGCAGAAGGCGTAAGTGCATTTGTTTCAATTATGGAAGGCTGTAGCAAGTATTGTACATTTTGCGTCGTGCCGTATACACGTGGTACAGAAATTTCTCGCCCCTTTGATGATATTATTGCTGAAATTGCAAAATTAGCAGAGCAAGGGGTACGTGAAATTAATTTACTCGGCCAAAACGTAAATTCATACCGTGGTGAAATGCATGATGGACAAATTGCCGATCTTGCCATGCTAATTCATTATGTGGCGGCGGTTGAGGGTATTGATCGTATTCGTTACACCACTTCTCATCCAGTCGAATTTAGCGATAGTTTGATTCAGGCGTATGCCGAAGTACCTGAATTAGTGGATCATTTACATTTACCGGTTCAAAGTGGATCAGACCGTATATTAGCCGCTATGAAACGTGGTCACATGGCGATAGAATATAAACAAAAAATAAGAAAGTTACGTGAAGTTCGTCCAAATATTAGCTTATCGTCTGATTTTATTATTGGCTTCCCTGGGGAGACGGATAAAGACTACGAAGATACGATGAAATTGATTGAAGATATCGGTTTTGATAAAAGCTTCAGCTTTATCTACAGCGCAAGACCTGGTACTCCAGCGGCATCTTTTGAAGATGATGTACCAATGGCAGTGAAGAAAACACGCCTGTATCGCCTGCAACAACGCATTACTGAGATGGAGCAAAAAATCAGTAAAAAAATGGTAGGTACAGTGGTTAAAGTATTGGTTGAAAAAGTATCCGTGAAAGATGAAAAGCAGGTAGCGGGTAGAACAGAAAATAACCGCATCGTGAATTTTGACGGTGATAAGTCGCTTATCGGAAATTTTGCAGAGGTTGAAATAACCGAAGCGCAACCTAATTCTCTACGTGGTAAGTTGGTTTAGACTAAATTGGTTAGAAAAAGGATTTTATATGAAATGGCGTGACCGTAAGCAAAGCACAAATGTAGATGATAGACGTAATAGTAGCGGAGGAGGTAGTCGTAGAGGTTTGCCTTCAATCGGCACAATTATGTTTTTATTACCGATGATAAAGCCATTATTGAAGTCGAAACTAGGTCTGGCTGTTGTCGGTATTGGTGCTGTTGCTTATTTTAGCGGGTTTAATCCACTTTCATCATTAACGGGCGGTGGTGCAAAGCCTGCCAACGAAGCCGCTGATAATGAACAGGCTGCTTTTATGAAAACGGTGATGGCAGATACAGAGGCTGTCTGGGGTAAGGTTTTTGCTCAAGCAGGCGAGCGTTATCCAGCACCTCAACTGGTTTTATATCGAGGGGGGACTTCAAGCGGATGTGGACCAGCTCAGTCAGGAATGGGCCCCTTTTATTGTCCTTCAGATAGTAAGGTGTATGTTGATCTTGCATTCTTTGATGACTTGAAAAACACACATGGGGCGGGTGGAGATTTTGCTCAAGCCTATGTTTTAGCTCATGAGATTGGTCACCACATCCAAAATATGGAAGGTACTTTGGATAAGGTTCAACAAGCTAAAAGACGAGTGAGCGGTGGCAAAGAAAATCAATTACAGGTAATGGTTGAGTTACAGGCTGATTGTTATGCAGGTATTTGGGCAAATCAGGCACAAAAACAGTTTAAAATGTTAGAAGCAGGAGACCTGGAAGAAGCACTTACTGCAGCAGCCTCCATTGGTGATGACCGTTTACAGAAAAAAGCCCAAGGCTTTGCTATTCCTCATACGTTTACACATGGCAGCTCAAAGCAACGTGTTGAATGGTTCTCTAGAGGTGTTAAGACAGGAATGATGAGAGATTGTAATACCTTTGCGGTTCGTTAATTTATAGATATAACCAAAATATAAAACTACAAATAAGTAGAGGGTAACAAATTGGATCAATATTTACTTTATTTAATGATATCGGTAATTACTGTTGCTAGCCCTGGTCCTGGAGTCATTCTTACTCTGTCGAATTCAATTCGTCACGGCATTAAACCTGCTCTGTCAGGTGTAGTGGGTATAGCCATGGGCATTCTACTCATTGCGATTATTTCGGCGAGTAGTTTGGGTGTTTTGTTAGCAACTTCAGCTTTAGCTTTTACCATTTTAAAATATGTGGGTGCGGCATATCTCATTTATTTAGGCGTCAAGCTTTGGAAATCTCCAATAATGAAACTTGAAGATGACTCTGTTAATGACAGTTTCTATGAGCCACAATATTTATTACGTTTTAAAGAAGGCTTTCTAGTTTCATTGCTAAACCCCAAACCTATTTTCTTTTTTATGTCTTTGTTCCCACAATTTATTAATCATGAGCAAAGTTATTTATTGCAATTTAGTGTCCTTACATTAACATTTTGCGGTTTAATTATTGCAGTGCATACAGCTTATGTTTTAGGTGCTAATGCAATTAAAGGCTGGCTGTCTACCCCTAAAGGGTCTAAAGCTATCAATAGAGTGGGTGGTAGTGTGTTTGTATTATTTGGCTTTGGTTTAGCAACTTCCCAGCGATAACGAATCTACAAAAATATGCGACTAGCTTGCTAAAAAAAATGGAAAGGTTATGCTTTACTAGATATATCTAAAAACTTTATAAATATAGGAAACCTAACACCACTTGAATACAACAGTTGCAGTTAAACCATCTATTGATGAGCCTCGTCATCCAATTAGTCTCCTACTTGAGCCAGAAGATAATATTCGCTTGACCAATTTATGTGGACAATTTGATCAACATATACGTCAAATAGAAGCCCACTTTGATGTTGAAATTAATAATCGTGCATTTCAATTTGAGATTATAGGTGTTCCGTTACAAGCTCAAAAAACTATCAATCTTTTACAAGAATTGTATGAGCTAACAAAAAATGAAGCATTAGCACCTGAAAAAATTCATCTATACCTGCAAGAGTCTAATCATGCGTTATCGGATGACTGCAAGGGGGATGGTAAATATTCAGCAGAAAAAGCATCCGCAGTCATTCGCACTAAACGTGGCATGATTCGGGGTCGGGGGCCAAATCAAAGTCATTATATTCGTAATATTCAAGCGAGTGATTTAAGTTTTGGTGTTGGTCCTGCTGGTACGGGTAAAACCTATTTGGCGGTAGCTTGTGCGGTAGAAGCATTGGAACGAGATGAAGTAAGACGCATTATTTTAGTACGCCCTGCCGTTGAAGCAGGTGAAAAATTAGGTTTTTTACCCGGTGATTTATCACAAAAAGTAGATCCATATCTGCGCCCAATGTATGACGCATTGTATGAAATGTTAGGCTTTGAAAAAGTCGATAAACTCATCGAGAAGAATGTGATCGAAGTTGCGCCATTAGCTTATATGCGTGGTCGTACTTTAAATGACTCATTTATTATTATGGATGAAGCTCAAAATACCACGGTTGAACAAATGAAAATGTTTTTAACCCGTTTAGGCTTTGGTTCAACGGCGGTGGTGACAGGTGATATTACCCAAATTGACTTGCCGCGTGGTCAGTTGTCGGGTTTAAAACACGTTATAGGTATTCTGCAAGGTGTGAAAGAGATTAAATTTAGCTTCTTCGAATCAACAGATGTGGTAAGACACTCTTTAGTACAACGTATTGTTGAAGTGTATGCAGAACATGAATTGAAATCTGAAAAAAATGGTTGATGTAGAGCTTCAAAATCCTTACGATTTTGACACAATACCTGACGAGAATGACCTCAAAACTTGGTCAAATGCGGCACTGCAAAAGACAGATGCTAACAACAGTGTAAGTCTTGTTGTGCGCGTAGTTAATGAAGAAGAAGGTATTGAACTAAACCAAACCTATCGTGATAAAGCTTCTGCCACAAACGTACTATCATTTCCGTATGAAGTGCCAGAATATGCGATGGATATTCCTGAGTTACAGAGTGAATATTCTCAGCAATATTTAGGTGATTTAGTGCTGTGTGAAAAAGTTGTAATAAACGAAGCTAAAGCGCAAAATAAAACCTTAACACAACATTGGGCGCACTTAATTATCCATGGCGTGCTTCATCTGCAAGGTTATGATCATATTGATGATAGTGATGCAACGATAATGGAATCGTTAGAAATTGAAATAATGGAACGTTTAGGGTTTGATAATCCTTACTCAGTCTCTCCTTAAACAATAAGTAATTTTCTTTTAAATATATGAAACAACAAGACAAAGGCAAGCCACGACCGTGGTATCAACGCTGGATAAGAAACACAATAGATACGAGCGTGACGTGTCGTGAAGAGCTAATAGAAGAGCTTCGCCAATCTCAAAATAATAATATTATCTCTTCAGAATCACTCAGTATGATTGAAGGAGTTATGCAAGTCGATAACCTTCAAGTGCGTGATATTATGATTCCGCGTGCAAATATTCACTTTTTACATCTTGATGATAGCTATCACGATATTCTTAAAACTGTGCTTGATTCAGGGCATTCTCGTTACCCTGTTTTTGATATTGACCGTGATGACGTCGAAGGTATTTTGCTCGCTAAAGACTTATTAAAATATGTTGGGCAAGAAAAGAGCTTTGATATTGATGATATTTTGCGTCCTGCTTCTTTTGTACCAGAAAGCCAAAATCTAAATACTCTGCTAAGCCAGTTTAGAAACAGCCGAAATCATATGGCAATGGTTGTTGATGAGTATTCAGGCACATCAGGTGTCGTGACTATTGAAGATGTACTTGAGCAAATAGTCGGTGATATTGATGATGAACATGACGATGTTGATGATAAAAAAAATATTCTAGATCAAGGTGATGGGCGTTTTACAGTTAAGGCCAGTACCGAGGTTGAAGAATTTAATGATTACTTTAAATGTGACATGGCGCTTGGCAAGTTTGATACGATTGGTGGCTTAGTAACCCAAAAAGCAGGAAGAATTCCAGAGCAGGGTGAGGAAGTTGCACTGTCTCCATTTCTCTTTAAAGTATTACGCTGTGATGGTCGTAAAATTCAGTTACTAGAAGTTAATAAAACAGATGTGACCGCATAACGTTATGCAAGAAGATTTAAGACCTCCTTTTAATAAATGGTACTACCTTCTGCTTTTATGCGCGGGTGCATCGACTGTTTTTGCCTTTGCTCCATTTGAAGTTTACCCACTTGCATGGCTTACACCTGCAGTGTTGTTTTATGTACTAAGTAAGGCGAACTCAAAAAAACAATATTTTTTCTCTAGTTGGATATTTGGTCTTGGCTTATTCGGCGCGGGTGCTTCTTGGCCGTTTTATAGTATGTATTACTTTGCCCGCGCCCCCCTTGCTCTTGCTATTTTCGGTACAGTTCTTTTTGTAGCCCTCATTGCACTATTGACAACAGGTGCTTTTGGGTTATTAGCTTCATTATTTAGATACAAACCACTACTAGCACAGTTACTTTTATTTTATCCTTCAGCATGGGTCGTTATAGAATGGACGCGGAGCTGGTTTTTAACAGGTTTTCCATGGCTCTACTTGGGTAATAGTCAGATAGATACGTTTTTTTCAGCATTTGCACCGATCACGGGCGTATTAGGTGTGAGTTTGAGCAGTGTATTAATCTCAGGCGCAATTGTAAGTTTTTTCCTTGGTAATTTTTCACATCGAAAAGTACAATTTCAACCTGGTTTACAAAGCCCAGCGGTAGGAGCAGAGAAGTCTCTTAATTCAACTATTCGTATTTTGCCCGTATTAGTTATTGCATTATTGCTTGTAGCATCATTTGTATTACAAAAAGTTGATTGGACACAAAAAA
>Ga0256839_1006501_pt1 | contig 10215 bp, 10 predicted proteins | sample 354166metaG_FD_185968 | JGI IMG/M metagenome (GOLD analysis project Ga0256839, IMG submission 185968) | Hydrothermal vent microbial communities from Mid Atlantic Ridge, Atlantic Ocean - 354-166 | ecosystem: Environmental > Aquatic > Marine > Hydrothermal vents | place: Atlantic Ocean: Mid... | reverse complement strand
AATTATTTCTGAATTAATTTTTTGAACTTTGTCAATCAACTTTTAACCAAGCATTCACCTTATGGAATATCTTGAATTTGAACAACCCATCGCTGAGCTGGAGGAACAACTGCAGAAAATGCGGGAGGTGGCTGAGAAAGGCAACATCAATGTGGAGGATTCCATCAAAGAGCTTGAGCGGAAAATCGAGGACGAGCGAAAGAGCATTTACAAGAACCTGACGGGATGGCAACGGGTACAACTCTCGAGGCACCCCAAAAGGCCCTACACGCTTTTTTATCTGAACGAGATATGCCGGTCGTTTCAGGAACTCTACGGTGACCGTCATTTTGCCGATGACAAGGCCATTGTAGGGGGCTTTGGCAAGGTAGATGAGGAGGTGATCATGTTTATCGGCCATCAAAAGGGCGTAAACACCAAACTGCGGCAATACCGAAACTTCGGGATGCCCAATCCGGAAGGCTACCGCAAAGCCCTGCGACTGATGAAACTGGCAGAAAAATTTGATCGTCCGGTTGTCACTTTGATTGACACCCCGGGTGCCTATCCGGGCCTGGAAGCCGAAGAGCGGGGACAGGCCGAAGCCATTGCGCGAAATCTTTTCGAAATGGCCAAACTGAGGGTACCCATCCTCTGCATTGTCATTGGCGAAGGAGCCTCGGGCGGGGCCATCGGCATCGGCCTGGGCGATCGCGTACTCATGCTCGAAAACACCTGGTACTCGGTCATCTCCCCCGAGTCATGCTCCTCGATCCTCTGGCGAAGCTGGGACTACAAAGAACAGGCGGCCGAAGCCCTCAAGCTCACTCCGCAGCACATGAATAAATTCAAACTCATTGACGGTATCATTAAGGAGCCTGTGGGCGGAGCCCATGCCAATCCGGAAAAGATGGCTCAAATTCTCAAGAAAAACATCCTTCAGGAACTGAAAACACTGAAAGAGCTTGATGCCGATGAGCGAATCGCCAGACGCATACAAAAATATGCAGACATGGGCCGGGTGAAAGAAAAAACCGAAAAGAAAATAACACTGAGCGATTATCTGAAGAAGAAGGGCAGCAATAAAATTCGCAGCAGCAAATAGTCATGGCTTTCTACAATATCCGGCTGGCTGTTTACAAGCGGCTTCTGAAAAGAAAATGGGCCGCAGCCGGAAACGTACATCACTCGGTATTGCTGAGGAATGCCGAAAAAATCGGCATTCTCTTCGAGGCCAGCGATTCTTCCAACTTTGTGGCCATACAGCATTTCAGCGATGCCCTGAAGAAGGAGGGCAAAAGGGTGGACGTGCTGGGCTACATCGATGCAAAGCACACCATTGACCTTATCAACCACCCCCATTTCAACCGGAAGAGTGTCGGTTTTTTCTTCCGGCCCCACGGCAACGAAGTGGACTTTTTTCTGGGGAAGGATTTTGATATTCTGCTTTATGTACATCCCCTTTTTAATCCGGCCCTTTTTTACCTCAGCCTCATGTCGAAAGCCCGCATGCGGGTCGGGCCGTTGCTCAATGACTTCCCCCTCGCCAAAGAGGCTTTTGAGTTTATGATTAATTTAGGAGAGGGAAATACGGATGTCCGGAGTTTACTCGAGACATATTCGAAATATTTAAAAATGATGGAAGGCAATGGATAGAAAAAAACTGCAAGGCACCGGTGTGGCACTGGTCACGCCCTTTTATGAAGACTACAGCATCGACTTTGAATCACTGGGTAAGCTTATCGAGCATGTCATTGAAGGAGGGGTGGATTACGTGGTCACTATGGGTACTACCGGAGAATCGGCCACCCTTGACCAGGATGAGCGAGAAGCCATCATGGACTTTACGGTTTCTTCGGTCAAAGGACGGGTACCCGTAGTGGCCGGCTTCGGAGGCAACAACACCCGGGCCGTGATCCGTTCGATTCACAATTATTCATTCAAGGGCATCGATGCCATCCTGTCGGTAAGTCCCTATTACAACAAACCGGGGCAGGAAGGCATCTACCAACACTACAAGGCCATCAGTGAGAACTGCGAAGTGCCCATCATCCTTTACAACGTGCCGGGGCGCACTTCCTCCAATATCAGCGCTGAGACCACCCTGCGCCTGGCCGAAGATTTTGAAAACATCATCGCCATCAAAGAAGCCTCGGGCAATTTGGAGCAGTGCATGCAGATTGTAAGCGCAAAGCCCGATGATTTTCTGGTCATTTCGGGCGAAGATGCCCTTACACTTCCCATGATTGCCATGGGCATGGACGGTGTCATTTCAGTGATTGCCAATGTCGAGCCGCGGATTTATTCAAGCATGGTGAAGCTTGCACTGGAAGCTCAGTTTGACAGTGCCCGCGATTTTCATTACCGGGCAATGAAGCTCATTCCGCTCCTTTTCAGGGAGGGCAACCCGGCCGGAGTAAAAGCGGCCCTGGCGGCCAAAGGGCTGATGAAAAACATCGTTCGTCTTCCGCTGGCCCCTGCAAGCGAAGCACTTCAAAAAGAGATCGAAACAATATTAAAAAGCCTGTAAAAAGAAAAAGCGGAATGCATGCATTCCGCTTTTTCTCTCTTTCTTCTTTTGGCGTCAGTGCGAGCCGGCAGCCGTTTCGCGCACCTTTTTCAATACCTCGGCATTTTCTTTCCGGTATTCTCCGGAGTTGAGTTTTTCGGTAATGGCCGAAAAAGCATCGAGCGTGGTTTCGATATCCTCTACCGTATGAACGGCTGTCGGGATTAGTCTCAGCAGCAACTCCCCCTTTGGAATGACGGGATAGAGCACGGCCGAGCAAAATATGCGATAATTTTCGCGCAGATCGAAAATCAAATTGGCGGCTTCATTGATATTCCCGCTCAGGTAGACGGGCGTCACGGGCGTGTTGCTTTTGCCCAGGTCGAAGCCTCTTGAACGAAGGCCGTCCTGCAGCATATGTACATTTTTCCAGAGGTTTTCTTTCAGCTCCGGCTTTGTGCGCAAAAGCTCAAGTCGCTTGATATTGCCAATGGTAATGGGCAGCGGCAGGGATTTGGCGAAAATCTGAGAGCGGGTATTGTAGCGCAGATAATCGATGATGGGCTTGTCGCTGGCCACAAAAGCTCCTATCGAAGCCATGGACTTGGCAAAAGTCGAGAAATACACGTCTATTTCATCCTGCACGCCCAGCTCTTCGCCCGTTCCGGCTCCGGAGGCCCCCATGGTTCCGAATCCATGTGCATCATCCACAAAAAGACGGAAATCATATTCTTTCTTAAAGGCAACGATCTCCTCCAGCTTGCCCATGTCTCCTCCCATGCCGAATACGCCTTCGGTAATGACGAGGATGGCTCCTCCGGTATCCTTCACCCATTCGCTGGCACGCTTCATCTGCCGGGCAAAATTCTCAATATCGTTGTGTGCAAAGACAAAGCGTTTGCCCTGATGCAGGCGCACTCCGTCAATAATGCAGGCATGCGACTCGGCATCGTACACAATCACGTCTCTGCGATCGACCAGGGCATCAATGAGCGAAAGAACCCCCTGATAGCCGAAGTTCAGAAGCATGGCATCCTCTTTCCCGACAAATTCGGCCAGGTCGTGCTCCAGTTGCTCGTGGTATGTGGTATTGCCCGACATGATGCGGGCACCCATCGGATAAGCCAGTCCCCATTCTTCCGCAGCCCGTTTGTCGGCTTCTCTCACTTCCGGGTCATTGGCCAGACCGAGGTAGTTGTTCAAACTCCAGACGATCATGTCCTTTCCCCTGAATTTCATATGACTGCTGATCTGCCCTTCCAGCTTCGGAAAAGCAAAATATCCGTGGGCAATGTCGGAATACTGTCCCAGCGGCCCCGGGTCGAGTAGTAGTTTTTCAAATAAATCCATAAGGCTCCGATTATTTGTAAGATGCAAAGTTAGCTTCAAAATATCCAAAAACGAAACCGTTTATTATTGTGTCACACAACGCAACGTTGCCATTCTGCGTATTAAGCATTAATTTTGCAGCCCATGAAAATCAAGCAGCGCTCATTCTTCTCCCTCTTATTCCTCCTTCTTTTTGCTTCGGCCTGTGACAATTACAACAAAGTGCTGAAAAGCAATGACGTGGAATTGAAGTATGAGAAGGCCAAAGAGTATTACAATCAGGGCAAATACTTCAAGGCCATCCCCCTCTTGGACGAGCTCATCAGCATTTATCGCGGCAAAGCCGAGCTGGAGGATATCTACTATATCTATTGCTATGCGCACTACGGGCAGGGCAATTACCTCATGGCTGCCTACAATTTCAAGAATTTCTACACTTTCTACCCTGGGAGCGAGAATGCCGAAGAAGCCATGTTTATGGTTGGAAAGTGCTATTATCAGGTCTCACCCGACCCCGAGCTGGACCAGGAATATACCCTTCAGGCCATCAATGCATTTCAGCTTTTTATCAATTCCTATCCCAACAGCGAAAGAGTGGCGCAGGCCAACGAATACATCCGCCTGCTGCGAAAAAAACTGGAAAGAAAAGCCTTTGATGCGGCCAAGCTGTACTTTGACATGGGACAATACCAGGCGGCTGCCATCAGTTTTGAAAACATTCTCTTTGAATATCCCGACATGGCCGAGGCCGAATATGTGCAGTTTCTCATTGTTAAAAGCAAGTACCTTTTTGCAAAGAACTCCATTGAAAGCAAGCAGGCCGAAAGATATAATGAAACCATTGAGGCCTATAAACGCTTTAAACAGAAGTATCCCGAAAGCGAATGGATCAATGATGCAAAAATTCTTTATGTAAAAGCCCGGGCGGCTCTTAACCCACAGCAAACAAAAAAAATTGAACAATGAACGATATCAAAAAATTAGCGCAGGGAATTATCCCCGAAGCGGTTCCCCAGATTCTTACTGAGATTCAGGAACCTACAGGCAATCTCTATAAGTCCATTGCCATCATAGCCAAGCGGGCCAATCAGATTTCGGCTGCGCTGAAAGAAGAATTGCATGCCAAGCTGGAAGAGTTTGCCACCAGCAGCGACACACTCGAAGAGGTATCCGAAAACCGCGAGCAGATTGAAATATCCCGTTTTTACGAGCGTCTTCCGAATCCGGCCATTCTGGCCAAAGAAGAATTTCTGCGGGGCGAGACCTACTGGCGCGATCCGAATGAGGAAAGCGAAGATGAGCTAAGCAGCGAATAAGATGAAAAGGCTTGAGGGTAGAAAAATATCGCTTGGTGTGAGCGGAAGCATAGCTGCCTACAAGGCAGCTTTTTTTGTCCGTCTGCTTCGCAAAGAAGGTGCCGAGCTGCAGGTTGTCATGACGCCTTCAGCCGCGCAATTTGTAAGTCCGCTAACCTTTTCGGTACTCAGCCAGCGAAAAGCCCTCGTGGAGTATGTCAGCGAAGACGGAGCCGGGTGGAACAATCACGTAGCGCTCGGGCTTTGGGCTGAGCTGATGATTGTGGCACCGGCCAGTGCCCATACGATATCGGGCATGGCCACGGGTCGTGCCGACAATCTCCTCCTTGCCACCTATCTTTCTGCCCGTTGCCCGGTTATGATTGCTCCGGCCATGGACCTCGATATGTACCGGCACGATGCCACACAAAGCAACCTGCGCGTATTGAGAGAACGGGGACATCTGCTCTTGGATGCCGAATATGGCGAACTGGCCAGCGGCCTTATCGGAGAGGGGCGCCTGGCCGAACCCGAAAAAATGCTCGAAGCCGTCCTTTCCTATTTTAACCCCGAGAAGCCCCTGCGCGGCAAAAAAGTGATTGTAACAGCCGGCCCCACGATAGAAGCCATCGACCCGGTGCGCTATATCTCCAATTTCTCCAGCGGAAAAATGGGTTTCGAGCTGGCCCGGGCACTCAAAGAAAAGGGTGCAGAAGTAGTGCTCATCAAAGGCCCCACGGCCCTCGAAGCACCCCCGGGCCTCGACCGGGTCATTGAAGTCGGCAGTGCACTTGAGATGTTCGGGGCCGCAAAGGAAGTCTTTTCCGATGCCGATATTTTTATCGCGGCTGCAGCCGTAGCCGACTTCAGACCCGAAAAAGTGGAGAAGAAAAAAATAAAAAAAGACGGCAGCAAAGCCGTTATCGAACTCGAAGAAAACCCCGATATCATTGCTTCGCTGGCCAAAGAAAAGAGGGAAAATCAGTGGCTGGCGGGCTTTGCGCTCGAAAGCCACGATGCCGTGGAAAATGCGAAGGAGAAAATCAGGAAGAAAGGCCTGGATTTTATCATTCTCAATTCACTCGAAGACGAAGGTGCGGGATTTCAGGGGGACAGCAATAAGATAACGATCATCGACAAAGAAAATAATTTGACGAAATTCGAGTTAAAGCCCAAGCGGGAAGTCGCTGCCGATATTGTGCAATATCTAATAAAGTACATCCATGCGTAAACTTTTTATTCTGCTCTTTCTTGCCGCATCCCCTTTTTTTATCTCTGCCCAGGAATTGAATTGTGAGATCAAGGTGGAAACGCCCAAACTTCAGACCACCGACCCCGCCTTGTTTCAAAATCTGGAAAATGCACTGAACGATTTCATGAACAATAAAAAGTGGACCAATGTCCCTTTTTCGGGCGAAGAACGCATCGAATGCCGCATCGTCATTACGATCACGGAAGAAGGAAATGCGGGCAGCTTCAAGGCCACGGCCAACATTCAATCCATCCGCCCGGTGTACAACAGCGATTACAAAACGGTCATTTTTACTTATTCTGACCAATCTTTCGATTTCAGATACACGCAATATCAGCCTATTGAGTTCAGCGAAAACGTCTACATCAACAACCTGAGTTCGCTGCTGGCCTATTATGCCTATATCATCATCGGCCTCGACTTTGACAGCTTCGAAGAAAATGCCGGCCTGCCCTATTTCCAGAAGGCCAAAACCATTGTGGACCAGGCACAGACTTCCGAAGCCAGCGGATGGAAGAGCTTCGAGGGAACCCGCAATCGTTTCTGGCTGGTTGACAACCTCCTTTCACCCCAGTTTTCAGGCTACCACAAGGCCCTCTTTCTCTACCATTTCGAGGGGCTCGACAAAATGTATGACAACAAAGAGGAAGCAACGGCAGCCGTGCTCGAAGCCCTCAAAATTTTGGCCCGCATTGAAAACGAAAACCCCAACTCCCTCATCGTGCAGCTCTTCCGTACGGCCAAGTCGGACGAAATACTGGAAATTTTCGGGAATGCCCGGCCCGACCGGAAAAAGGAGGCGTATAATTACATGCGGGTCATTGACATCGCCAATGGAAACAAATATGAAAAGCTCCTTCGCTGATCGCATCCGCCACCCTTTCCACTCCCGTCATATTTCCTATTTTCGTAGTGAATAATCCGGCCCATGCTTCAAAGTTTGCACATATGGAATTATGCCCTGATCCCTGAGCTGCATATCGACTTTCCCGAACAGTTGTCCATCATCACGGGAGAAACGGGAGCGGGAAAATCCATTCTCCTGGGTGCGCTCGGTCTTATCCTCGGAAAACGAAGCGAGCGGGAAGTCCTCTTCGACCCCGGCAAAAAGTGCATTGTAGAAGGGCGCTTCGATATCCGCAGATACGGCCTGCAATCTTTCTTCGAGGCAGCCGACCTCGACTATGAGGAGCTGAGCATTTTGCGCAGAGAGATCAACAAGAACGGAAAATCAAGAGCTTTCATAAACGATACCCCCGTAAAACTGGGCACACTTAAAGCACTGGGGCAGCGGCTCATCGACCTCCATCAGCAACAGGAGCAGCACGAACTGGCCGACAGCGACTTCCAGCTTGCCGTCATCGACAGCCTGGCAGCCCACCAAGAGGAACTGGAAGCCTACCGCGATCTGTATGCACACTACCGCACGCACTGCCGCAAGCTGGAGGCGCTCGAAAAAGCCGATGCCGAAGCCGGACGAAACCTGGACTATCTGAATTTTCAGCTCCGGGAGATTGAAGAGGCCGGCATCGGAGACCCCGGGGAAAAGGAGGCCCTGGAAAGCGAGCTGCAATCACTGACCCATGCCGAAAGTGTAAAATCCGAACTTTACCGGGCCGTTGAGGGCCTGAGCGGCAGCGATTCGGCCATAGAACGAATGCTCGATGAGGTGCTGGCAGCCCTGCGCCAGGCGGCCCGCTACCATGCCCCGGTGCGGCCCCTGCTCGAAAGGCTCGAAAGCGTCCATATCGAAACAGCCGACATCCGGAGGGAACTGGAAGCCCTCGAAAGCGGAGTCGTATATGACGAGATGCGCATCCGCGAAATAGAAGAAAGGCTGAATCTGCTCAACCGCCTCGAAATGAAACATCAGGCGGGCAACCTCCGGGCGCTGATTGCCGTCAGAGATGATCTTGAAAAAAAAATCAGGGCCATAGAGCAGTCCGAATACGACCTGAGCACCCTCAAAAAGGAAAGTGAAGCACTGGGCAAACAGGTGCGGGAAAAGGCTCTCCGGCTGAGCAAAGCCCGTCAGCGAGCGGCCCGCCTTTTTCAGGCCGAAGCCACAAAACTCCTGCCGGAGCTGGGCATGCCCAACGGCCGCATAGAAGCCAGACGGGAAGAACTCGAAGAAGCAGGCCCCAACGGCCTGGATCGCTTTACTTTCTATTTCAGTGCCAACAAAGGACACGAACTGCGTGAACTCGGCAAAATAGCCTCGGGCGGTGAGCGCTCGCGGGTGATGCTGGTCATCAAATCGCTGGTGGCTGCCAACACCGCCCTGCCCACACTCATATTTGATGAAATCGACAGCGGCATATCGGGCGAAACCGCCCGCAAGGTGGGTCTTCTGATGAAAAAGCTTTCGGAAAAGCACCAGGTGCTGACCATCACCCATTTGCCCCAGATTGCCGGTCTGGGGGACCGTCATTTTCTGGTATACAAAGAAACCAGCGGAAAGCGCACACTCACCCGCATCAAAGCCCTCACGGAAGACGAAAGAATGCAGGAAATTGCGCAGATGCTGAGCGGGAAAAACCCCAGCGAAGCCGCTCTTGAAAACGCGCGTGAACTCTTAGCCCATTAAACCATAATTTTGCAGACTCAAAACCCAAAGAACTATGTCAAATAATTTACTAAAAGGTAAAAGGGGAATCATATTCGGAGCACTGGATGAAAATTCGATTGCCTGGAAAGTGGCCGAACAGTGCTATGCCGAAGGCGCCACTTTTACCCTCAGCAATGCCCCGGTCGCGCTGCGCATGGGCGCCATCCACGAGCTGGCCGCTAAATGCGAAACCGTGGTGATTCCGGCCGATGCCACCCGCGAAGAGGAACTGGAGAAGCTTTTTGCCGAAAGCATGGAAACGCTCGGTGGCAAAATCGACTTCGTACTTCATTCCATCGGCATGTCGCCCAATGTGCGCAAAAAACGCCACTATACCGATTTGAATTACGACTTCTTTCTGAAAACGCTGGACGTCTCGGCTCTTTCTTTTCACAAGGTGATGCAAACGGCCCTCCGCATGGATGCCATGAACGAATGGGGCTCCATTCTGGCCCTCTCTTACATTGCCGCACAGCGCTGTTTCCCGAGCTACAACGACATGGCCGATGCCAAAGCCCTGCTCGAATCCATTGCACGAAGTTTCGGCTATCACTTCGGCAAACAGAAAAAAGTGCGTGTGAATACCATCAGCCAGTCGCCCACACCCACCACAGCCGGCACGGGTGTGTCGGGGTTTGATAAATTCCTCTCCTATGCCGATAAAATGTCGCCCCTGGGGAATGCTTCGGCCGATGATTGCGCGCGCTATTGTGTGGTGATGTTTTCCGACCTCACGCGCATGGTGACCATGCAAAACCTCTTTCACGATGGCGGATTTTCCTTTACCGGTGTGAGCGAAGAGGTCATGGACCTCGTCTGAAGGAAAAGAGCTCCGGAAAGTGTAAAATAAAAAACCCCCGGACCTGCGTCCGGGGGTTTTCGATTGTCCGGATAGTCGTTCTATTTGCTTTCCCTGGTTTCGGCCTCTTCCTCGGCTCCGTCTGCATTGTCACCGCTCTTCTTACTGCTTTTTTTCTTGCTTTTCAGCTTCAGCACCAGTTCCTCGGCATCTTTGCTTTTTTCTACCTCTATCACGGCTCCTTCGGCAAACTCATTGTTGAGGATGGCCTCGGCAAGCGGGTCTTCCAGGTATTTCTGGATGGCGCGGTGCAGCGGTCTGGCTCCGAATTGCGGATCATAGCCTTTTCCGGCAAGAAAGTCTTTCGCACTCTCTTTGAGATGCAGGGTATAGCCCAGATTTTCGAGGCGCGCCAGCACATCTTTCATCGCAATGTCGATGATC
>Ga0256839_1006500_pt1 | contig 10216 bp, 18 predicted proteins | sample 354166metaG_FD_185968 | JGI IMG/M metagenome (GOLD analysis project Ga0256839, IMG submission 185968) | Hydrothermal vent microbial communities from Mid Atlantic Ridge, Atlantic Ocean - 354-166 | ecosystem: Environmental > Aquatic > Marine > Hydrothermal vents | place: Atlantic Ocean: Mid... | reverse complement strand
TCTTGTTAATTTATCCAAAGATAAAAAAACTAAAAACTAAAAACTAAAAACTAAATTTAATTTTTTTAATGTAAAGACATGAGGAAAAGAAGAGCGAAAAAAAGGATTCTTTTACCAGATCCAAAATTTAACGACCAGTTAGTAACACGTTTTGTAAACAACTTAATGTGGGATGGTAAAAAATCTGTCGCATTCAAAGTGTTTTACGATGCAATGGAAATCGTAGATCAAAAGAAAACAGATGAAGAAAAATCTTCATTAGAAATTTGGAAAGAAGCATTATCTAATGTAATGCCACATGTAGAGGTTCGTTCTCGTCGTGTTGGTGGAGCAACTTTTCAAATTCCAATGCAAATTAGACCAGACCGTAAAGTGTCTATGGCTATCAAATGGTTAATTCTTTATGCACGTAAGCGTAACGAAAAAACCATGGCACAACGTTTAGCAGCAGAGGTTTTAGCAGCAGCTAAAGAAGAAGGAGCAGCAGTTAAAAAGAAAACAGATACGCATAAAATGGCTGAGGCTAATAAAGCGTTTTCACACTTTAGATTTTAGTAATGGCTAGAGATTTAAAATATACAAGAAATATTGGTATTGCTGCACATATTGATGCAGGAAAAACCACAACTACAGAGCGTGTTCTCTATTATACAGGAGTTTCCCATAAAATTGGTGAAGTACATGACGGTGCGGCAACAATGGATTGGATGGAGCAAGAACAAGAAAGAGGTATTACTATTACTTCTGCAGCTACAACTTGTACATGGCAGTTTCCAACTGAAAACGGAAAACCAACTTCAGATGCTAAAGGATACCACTTTAATATTATTGACACCCCAGGTCACGTAGATTTTACTGTAGAGGTAAATCGTTCATTAAGAGTTTTAGACGGATTGGTTTTCTTGTTTAGCGCAGTTGATGGTGTTGAACCACAATCAGAAACAAACTGGAGATTAGCTGATAACTACAAAGTACCAAGAATAGGGTTTGTAAATAAAATGGACAGACAAGGCTCTGACTTTTTAATGGTTAACAGACAAGTAAAAGAAATGTTAGGCTCTAATGCAGTGCCTATAGTTTTGCCAATTGGCGAAGAAGGAGATTTTAAAGGGATTGTAGATTTAGTTAAAAACAGAGCAATTGTTTGGCATGAAGAAAACAATGGAGCAACGTTTGATATTATTGAAATTCCAGAAGACTTAAAAGAAGAAGCTCATGAATATAGAGCTTTATTGATAGAAGAAGTAGCAAGTTACGACGAAAATTTATTAGAAAAATTCATGGAAGATGAAGATTCTATTACAGAAGACGAAGTACACGCTGCGTTAAGAGCCGCAGTAATGGATATGGCAATCATACCTATGATTTGTGGGTCTGCATTTAAAAATAAAGGTGTACAGTTCTTATTAGATGCTGTATGTAGATATTTACCTTCTCCATTAGATAAAGGAGCTATTATTGGTACAGATCCTGAAACAGGAGAAGAAATAGAACGTAAACCTGATTCAAAAGAGCCATTTTCTGCGTTAGCATTTAAAATTGCTACCGATCCATTTGTGGGTCGTTTGGCATTTTTTAGAGCATATTCAGGTCGTTTAGACGCAGGTTCTTATGTGCTAAATAATCGTTCTGGAAAAAAAGAACGTATATCACGTATTTATCAAATGCATGCGAATAAACAAAATGCAATTAGTTATATTGAAGCAGGTGATATTGGGGCAGCTGTAGGATTTAAATCTATCAAAACAGGTGATACGTTATCAGATGAAAAACATCCAATCATTTTAGAATCGATGGATTTTCCAGACCCAGTAATTGGTATTGCTGTAGAGCCAAAAACTAAAGCAGATGTAGATAAATTAGGAATGTCTTTAGCTAAATTAGCCGAAGAAGACCCTACATTTACAGTAAGAACTGATGAAGCTTCTGGACAAACAATTATCTCAGGAATGGGAGAATTACACCTAGATATTATTGTTGATAGACTAAGACGTGAGTTTAAGGTAGAAGTTAATGTTGGTCAACCACAAGTTGAGTATAAAGAAGCGATTACTGCAAAAGCAGATCACAGAGAAGTTTATAAAAAACAATCTGGTGGACGTGGAAAATTTGCAGACATTGTATTTACAATGGAACCAGCAGATGAAGGCGTACAAGGTTTGGTGTTCGAATCGGTAATTAAGGGAGGTAATGTGCCAAAAGAATTTGTTCCTTCTATAGAGAAAGGATTTAAAATGGCAATGAAAAACGGACCTTTAGCAGGTTATGAAGTAGATTCTTTAAAAGTAACATTAAAAGATGGTTCTTTCCATGCAGTAGATTCTGATCAATTATCATTTGAAATTGCTGCCAAATTAGGATTTAAAGCTGCTGCAAAAGCAGCAAAAGCCAAAATAATGGAGCCAATTATGAAGTTAGAAGTATTAACTCCTGAAGAAAATATGGGAGATATTGTAGGAGATTTAAATAGACGTAGAGGTCAGGTATCGGATATGAGTGATCGTGCAGGTTCTAAAGTCGTAAAAGCAACAGTACCTTTGTCAGAAATGTTTGGTTATGTTACTGCTTTAAGAACAATGTCTTCTGGTAGAGCAACTTCAACAATGGAATTTTCTCATTATGCAGAAACTCCTTCTAATATTTCAGAAGAAGTAATCGAAAAAGCAAAAGGATAATTTACTAAATAGAATACGATGAGTCAAAAAATTAGAATAAAATTAAAATCTTACGATTACAATTTAGTAGATAAATCTGCTGAAAAAATTGTTAAGACGGTAAAAAGTACAGGTGCTGTTGTAAATGGCCCAATACCTTTACCAACCAACAAAAAGATTTTTACGGTTTTACGTTCACCACACGTAAACAAAAAATCTAGAGAGCAATTTCAATTATGCGCTTACAAAAGATTATTAGATATTTATAGTTCTTCTTCAAAAACTATCGATGCTTTAATGAAATTAGAGTTGCCAAGTGGGGTTGAAGTTGAGATAAAAGTGTAATGAAAAATTAAATTAAGTTTAGTAAACATGTTTACTAAACTTAATTTTAAAACATGTCCGGAGGGTTTCGCGAAGGAAAAACGGTAAAACATATTCAGCGTTGAACATGTTTAACGCTGTTTTTTTAAAGTGATTTTAAAGGATTATAAACCGAAACAAACGTTTCAAACAATTAATTAAGAATAGACGCGCTGGATAAAATATATCTAACGTCTTAAAATTTAAACAAATATGTCTGGGTTAATAGGAAGAAAGATAGGAATGACCAGCTTATTCGATGAAAACGGGAAGAATATTCCTTGTACAATAATCGAAGCAGGTCCTTGCGTAGTTACCCAAGTCAGAACCGAAGAGGTTGACGGCTATAACGCGCTGCAACTTGGTTTCGATGACAAAAAGGCGAAGAGTTCTAACAAAGCGTTAGACGGTCACTTTACAAAAGCTGGCACCACTGCTAAAAGAAAAGTCGTAGAGTTCCAAGGATTTGAAAAAGAATACAAGTTAGGAGACTCAATTACTGTAGAACACTTCACAGAAGGAGAATTTGTAGATATTTCCGGTATCTCAAAAGGAAAAGGTTTCCAAGGAGTTGTAAAACGCCATGGATTTGCCGGTGTAGGTCAAGCAACACACGGGCAGCATAACCGTTTAAGAGCTCCAGGTTCTATAGGTGCAGCTTCATATCCAGCTAGAGTATTTAAAGGAATGCGTATGGCAGGAAGAATGGGAGGTGAAAAAATAACAGTTCAAAACTTAAAAGTATTAAAAGTAGTTACTGAAAAGAACTTACTTGTTGTAAAAGGAGCAATTCCTGGACACAAAAATACTTACGTAACTATTCAGAAATAATGAAAGTAGCAGTTTTAGATATCACAGGAAAAGATACAGGTAGGAAAGTAGAACTTTCTAAAGATGTATTCGAAATTGAGCCAAATGATCATGCTATTTACTTAGATGTAAAGCAGCATTTAGCTAATAAAAGACAAGGAACTCATAAAGCTAAAGAAAGAGCTGAGATTGTTGGAAGTACTCGAAAAATCAAAAAACAAAAAGGAACAGGTACAGCTCGTGCGGGTAGTATCAAATCTGGAGTTTTTAGAGGTGGAGGAAGAATGTTTGGTCCTAGACCAAGAGATTATTCTTTCAAATTAAACAAAAACTTAAAACGTTTAGCGCGTAAATCAGCTTTAAGTATTCAAGCGAAAGATAAAAAAATTGTAGTAATTGAAGATTTCAATTTTGAAACTCCAAAAACAAAGAATTTTATCAATGTATTGAAAGCTTTAGAGTTAGGTACTAAAAAATCTTTATTTGTGTTGGATGGATCAAATAATAATGTATATTTGTCATCGCGCAATTTAAAAAGCACTAGAGTTGTAAATAGCTCAGGATTAAATACTTACGGTATTTTAAATGCAAATAAAATTGTAATTACAGAAGGTTCTTTAGAAGAAATTGAAACGAATTTAAGCAAATAAAGGTTACAAATGAATATTTTAATAAAACCTATTATTACGGAAAAAGCAACAAATGATAGCGAGTTACACAACCGTTATACTTTTGTTGTAGATAAAAGAGCTAACAAATTAGAAATTAAAAATGCTGTTGAAACAGCATATGGAGTTACTATATCTAGTGTGAAAACTTTAAATTATCCTATTAAAAGAAATACTAAATTCACCAAAAATGGTTTAGTAACAGGACTTAAAAGCGCTTACAAAAAGGCTGTAGTACAGTTAGCTGAAGGAGAGAGCATTGATTTTTATAACAATCTTTAAGAAAAAAGACAAGAATGTCAGTTAGAAAATTAAAACCAATAACACCAGGTCAGCGTTTTAGAGTAGTAAATGGGTTCGACGCCATTACTGCTGATAAGCCGGAAAAGTCATTATTGGCACCGAAAAAAAGGTCTGGAGGTCGAAACAATCAGGGTAGAATGACAACACCAAATATTGGAGGAGGTCATAAACAAAGATATCGTATTATCGACTTTAAAAGAGATAAGCAAGATATTCCTGCAACAGTAAAAACTATTGAGTATGATCCAAACCGTACTGCATTTATTGCATTAGTTTATTATGCTGATGGAGAAAAACGTTATGTAATTGCACAAAGTGGTTTGCAGGTAGGTCAAACAATTGTATCAGGAAATAGTGATGTAGCTCCAGAAATCGGAAATGCAATGCCTTTGAGTCAGATACCTTTAGGAACTACAATTTCTTGTATAGAATTACGTCCAGGGCAAGGAGCAGTTATGGCTCGTTCTGCTGGTTCTTTTGCTCAGTTAATGGCAAGAGACGGTAAATATGCAACAATAAAATTACCATCAGGAGAAACAAGATTAATCTTAGTAACCTGTATGGCAACTATCGGTGTGGTGTCTAATTCAGATCATCAATTATTAGTGTCAGGTAAAGCAGGAAGAAGTAGATGGTTAGGTAGAAGACCTAGGACAAATGCAGTAAGAAAGAACCCTGTAGATCATCCAATGGGTGGTGGAGAAGGACGTGCATCTGGTGGACATCCAAGATCTAAAAACGGTATTCCTGCAAAAGGTTACAAAACTAGATCTAAGACCAAAGCAAGTAATAAGTATATTATAGAACGTAGAAAGAAATAAGACATGGCAAGATCATTAAAAAAAGGACCTTACGTTCATTATAAATTAGAGAGAAAAGTACAAGCAAATGTAGAATCAGGAAAAAAATCAGTGATTAAAACTTGGTCTAGAGCAAGTATGATTACTCCTGATTTTGTTGGACAAACAATAGCTGTACATAACGGAAAGCAATTTATACCTGTGTATGTTACAGAAAATATGGTAGGTCATAAATTAGGCGAATTTTCACCAACACGTTCTTTTAGAGGACACGCAGGTGCAAAAAATAAAGGAAAAAAATAGTAGGAAATGGGAGTTCGTAAACACAATATGGCGGTACAGTTAAAAGAAGCTAGAAAGCAAAAAGCTTTCGCGAAGCTTACAAACTGTCCTACATCACCAAGAAAAATGCGTTTAGTAGCAGATTTAATAAGAGGTGTTGAAGTAGAAAAAGCTTTACAAATCTTAAAATTTAATCCTAAAGAAGCATCAATAAATTTAGAAAAATTATTATTATCTGCCATTGCAAATTGGCAGGCTAAAAATGAAGACGCTAATATAGAAGATGCAGGGTTATACATAAAATCTATTTGTGTAGATAGCGCAGGTATGTTAAAAAGACTAAGACCAGCTCCGCAAGGGCGTGCTCATAGAATTCGAAAGCGTTCTAATCACGTTACTTTAGAGCTAGGAAGTAAAAATAATCAATCTAATTAATCGGTAGTAGAAAATGGGACAAAAAACAAATCCAATAGGAAATCGTTTAGGAATTATCAGAGGATGGGAATCTAACTGGTACGGAGGAAATGACTACGGAGATAAATTAGCTGAAGATGATAAAATAAGAAAGTATGTAAATGCTAGATTATTTAAAGCAAGTGTTTCACGTGTAATCATAGAGCGTACGCTTAAACTTGTAACCGTTACTATCACTACTGCTAGACCTGGTATTATTATTGGAAAAGGTGGTCAAGAGGTAGACAAGTTAAAAGAAGAGCTTAAGAAAATTACAGGTAAAGAAGTTCAAATTAATATTTTCGAAATTAAACGTCCAGAGGTAGATGCTAAGTTAGTAGCTGCAAGTGTTGCACGTCAAATAGAAAATAGAATTTCTTACAAACGAGCTACAAAAATGGCAATTCAAGCTGCCATGAGAATGAACGCAGAAGGAATTAAAATTCAAATTTCTGGTCGTTTAAATGGTGCTGAAATGGCTAGATCTGAACACTACAAAGAAGGAAGAATACCACTTTCTACTTTTAGAGCAGATATAGATTATGCACTTGTAGAAGCTCATACAACATACGGAAGAATCGGTGTGAAAGTATGGATTATGAAAGGTGAGGTTTATGGTAAAAGAGAGTTAAATCCATTAGTAGGTTTGTCTAAAAGTAAAGGCAGCGGAAAAGGTGGTAATAACAGACGTCAACAACCTCGTAGAAGAAAATAATTTTTAAAAATTAGAAATTAACAATGTTACAGCCAAAAAGAGTAAAATACCGTAAGGTCCAGAAGGCGAAAGGGAACATGAAAGGTATCTCTGGAAGAGGAAATCAACTTTCTAATGGAATGTTTGGTATCAAATCTTTAGATCAAAATCTTTTAACTTCTCGTCAAATAGAAGCGGCTCGTATTGCAGCAACTCGTCATATGAAAAGAGAAGGGCAGCTTTGGATTAAAATATTTCCAGACAAGCCTATTACCAAAAAACCATTAGAGGTAAGAATGGGTAAAGGTAAAGGTGCACCTGATCATTTTGTTGCCGTGATAAAGCCAGGTAGAATTTTGTTTGAAGTAGGAGGAGTTCCTATGGATATAGCAAAAGAAGCTTTACGTTTAGCAGCTCAAAAACTTCCTGTAAGAACGAAGTTTGTGATTGCAAGAGATTTTGATTTTAACGCTTAATTCGATAAGAACATGAAACAATCAGAAATTAAAGAATTATCAACAGCAGATATGCAAGAGCAATATGCAGCGTTGAAAAAGAATTACACAGATCTTAAGATGGCACATGCCATAACTCCATTAGAAAACCCAATGCAGTTAAGAAGCTTAAGAAGAGATGTAGCAAGAATTGCTACAGAATTAACCAAAAGAGAATTACAATAATTCTAGTCAGTTTTAAAGATGGAAAAAAGAAATCTTAGAAAAGAGAGAATAGGTGTTGTATCTAGTAACAAAATGGAAAAATCCATTGTTGTTTCTGAGGTAAAAAGAGTAAAACACCCGATGTACGGAAAATTCGTATTGAAAACGAAAAAGTACGTAGCACATGACGAGAAGAATGATTGCAACATAGGAGATACGGTAAAGATTATGGAAACAAGACCTTTAAGTAAATCTAAACGTTGGAGATTAGTAGAAATCCTAGAAAGAGCTAAATAATATGTTACAGACAGAATCAAGATTAAAAGTAGCAGATAATACTGGAGCTAAAGAAGTTTTAGTTATTAGAGTTTTAGGAGGAACAAAGAAACGTTATGCAAGTGTAGGAGATAAAATTGTAGTATCTGTAAAATCTGCAACACCTAACGGAACTGTAAAAAAAGGTCAAGTATCTAGAGCAGTTGTTGTTCGTACTAAAAAAGAAATTAGACGTAAAGACGGATCTTATATAAGATTTGATGATAATGCGTGTGTGCTTTTAGATGCCACAGAAGGTATGAGAGGAACACGTGTATTTGGTCCTGTAGCTAGAGAGTTACGTGAAAAACAATTTATGAAAGTAGTATCATTAGCACCTGAAGTGCTTTAAACCAATTTATTAAGATGAAGAAGTTCAAAATAAAATCAGGTGATACTGTAGTTGTAATTGCAGGAGATCACAAAGGATCAGAAGGTAAAATTTTACAAATCCTTAGAGACAAAAATAGAGTGATTGTTGAAGGAGTCAATATGATTTCTAAACATACAAAACCAAGTGCTCAAAAACCTCAAGGAGGAATTGATAAAAAAGAAGCTTCTATAGATATATCAAACGTAGCTTTAGCAGAAAATGGTAAAGCAATAAGAGTAGGATATAAAGTAGAAGGAGATAAGAAAGTAAGATTTTCAAAAAAATCAGATAAAGCCATATAATCATGAGTTACGTGCCAAGATTAAAAGCAGAATATAAAAGTAGAGTGGTAAAAGCTCTTACTGATGAGTTTGGTTATAGCAACATAATGCAAGTACCTAAATTACAAAAAATTGTAGTTAGTAAAGGTGTAGGAGCTGCTATTGCTGACAAGAAATTGATAGAGTATGCCGTAGAAGAGTTAACCACTATTACGGGTCAAAAAGCAGTATCTACAATCTCTAAGAAAGACGTTGCAAATTTTAAATTACGTAAAGGAATGCCAATTGGTGCAAGAGTTACGTTACGAGGAGAAAGAATGTACGAATTTTTAGATAGATTAATTACCGCTTCTTTACCTAGAGTTAGAGACTTTAAAGGTATTAAGGCAAACGGTTTTGATGGTAGAGGAAATTACACTTTAGGAATTACCGAGCAAATCATCTATCCAGAAATAAATATTGACCAAGTGAAAAAAATGGGAGGAATGGATATAACTTTTGTAACATCTGCACCTACCGATAAAGAAGCAAAGTCATTATTAGCAGAATTAGGTTTACCATTTAAAAAGAATTAAAAGATGGCTAAAGAATCAATGAAAGCGCGTGAGCGTAAAAGAGCAAGAACGGTAGCAAAATATGCAGAAAAAAGGAAAGCTTTAAAAGAAGCTGGAGATTATGAAGCATTACAAAAATTACCAAAAAATGCTTCGCCAGTTCGTATGCATAATCGTTGCAAATTAACAGGAAGACCAAAAGGATATATGAGAACTTTTGGTATTTCACGTGTAACGTTTAGAGAAATGGCAAATCAAGGCTTAATACCAGGTGTTAGAAAAGCAAGTTGGTAAACACCAAAAATAATTTCAGAAAAATAAAATAGATTGCTTATCTTTGCGGTCTATTTTTTTGGAACGAATGAATATTAACTGGTTTAAGGTTTAGTAACTATAAAGAAATAGAGGTTACTAAAAACCAAAACCGCAAATTAACTATATGTATACAGATCCAATCGCAGATTATCTAACACGTGTTAGAAATGCAATCGCAGCAGGACACAGAGTAGTAGAAATTCCGGCTTCGAACTTGAAGAAGGAAATGACTAAAATTTTGTTTGATCAAGGATATATTTTAAGCTATCAATTTAATGATGATAAAGTTCAAGGAACAATCAAGATAGCCTTAAAATATCAAAGAGGAACAAAAGAGTCTGTTATTAGAAAAATTCAACGAATTAGTACACCAGGTTTACGTAAATATGTTGGCGCTAAAGAAATGCCAAGAGTATTAAATGGACTTGGTATTGCAATCGTTTCAACATCAAAAGGCGTAATGACTAACAAGAAAGCACGTCAAGAAAATGTTGGAGGAGAAGTGTTATGTTACGTTTATTAATTATTTAAGTAAAGTAAGATGAGTAGAACAGGAAATAATCCGATTGCATTACCAGAAGGAGTTGAATTCAATTTTACAGATAATATTGTAACTGTAAAAGGTAAATTAGGCACATTGACCCAGCAAATGGGAGGAGGAATTACAATACAAAGAAGAAGGGAAAATTGTT
>Ga0256839_1006499_pt1 | contig 10216 bp, 9 predicted proteins | sample 354166metaG_FD_185968 | JGI IMG/M metagenome (GOLD analysis project Ga0256839, IMG submission 185968) | Hydrothermal vent microbial communities from Mid Atlantic Ridge, Atlantic Ocean - 354-166 | ecosystem: Environmental > Aquatic > Marine > Hydrothermal vents | place: Atlantic Ocean: Mid... | reverse complement strand
CAGTTTGACCTACAACAATCCATTGCCGAATCGTTTGGCTATATTGATACCGCTGAAAAAATGGCCGTTGAACAGTTCATGAGCAGCTACTACCGCAACGTACACAGCACCGTCAAGCTCAATGAAATCTTACTGCAACACTTTAGAGAGACCTTGTTTGATGATGAAAAACAGACCGAAAGCATTAACATGCGTTTTAACGTGGTCAATCAACAACTCGATATTAAAGACCCTGCTATTTTCAAGCAAAACCCAACCAGCCTACTCGAAGTCTTTATTATTTTAGAAACCCTTCCGCACATTACCGGGTTACGTTCAAAAACCATTCGAGCCATTCGAGATCACCTCTATCTGATTGACGATGATTTTCGCAAAGACCCTATTAACATTGCCCTTTTTATCGAAATTTTTCGCCAGCCTAAAGGGGTCAATGCGGCCGTAAAACGGATGCATGGCTACGGTATTTTAGCCGCCTATTTGCCCGCCTTTCAAAAAATATCAGGGTTAATGCAGTTTAATATATTTCATGCCTATACCGTTGATGAACATACGGTTTTAGTGATCCGAAACCTAAGACGATTCTTTATTGACGAATTTACCTATGAGTTTCCGACGGCACACCAGATTGCAACCCAACTGAATAAACCCGAAGTACTTTTTTTAGCCGGACTGTTTCACGATATCGCCAAAGGACGTGGGGGAAAACATGAAATATTGGGTGCTCAAGACGCACTCGATTTTGCCAAACAGCATAATCTTTCGGACAGAGATCAAAAAATGCTGCACTGGCTGGTCCGCAACCATCTGGTTTTTTCAGGCACGGCACAGCGCAAAGACCTTAGTGATCCAGAAGTCATTAAACAGTTTGCCGACTTAATGCAAGACCAAGCACACTTAGATTATCTCTACCTGCTCACCGTTGCCGATGTATGCTCCACTTCCGATGCGGTGTGGAATGACTGGAAAAATGCACTGTTTTTAGTACTCTATAACGAAACTTCAAACGTTTTATCACAAGCTAAAAACATCCCACAAGACCGTGCTAAAAAAGCACTCAAAGTTCAAGAAAAAGCCAAGGAGCTCCTCACCAAAAAAAGCATTCTTCCCGCAGATTACCAACCTTTCTGGAACAGCTTAGAACAAAGTGAATTTTTCAGTCGTCAAAACGCACAGGATGTGGCACGAATTACCCAACAACTTTACGCCATTGAGCATAACCAAACACACATTTTTCTTACCAAACAAAAACACCTTGGCGCAACTGAGTTAGTAATTTACATGCAAGACAGAGATTTCTTATTTGCACATATTACCCATGCGCTAGACCTACTCAGCTTAACCGTTGTTGAGGCGCGTATTTTCAGCACCAGCGATCAGATGACCTTGGTGATTATGTATATTCTCGATCGTGAAAGCATGTCTTACCTCGATAAAGAGCGCCACCCGGAAGCCATTGAGAAAATACAAGCCAAACTTGCACAAGCTGAAATAAACAATAACAGTCATCAAGGTCGTACTCAAGCACGTCGGATTCGTTGTTTTGAAACCCCAACCAAATTGGTCTTTAACACTTTAAATGAACACCGCACAGAGTTGCACATTACCACCAAAGATATTCCAGGGTTGCTCTCCAAAATAGGCCACGCACTCAAACGCTGCAACATTCGATTGCATGACGCTAAAATTCATACCGTGGGTGAAAAAGCAGAGGATACCTTTATTATTAGCGATACCAATAATAGAGCCATTAAAGACCATCACTTAAAAGAGCAGTTTTCGGCCGAATTAATTGATTTGATTGAATAAAAAAACGGTAGGGGTAGATTCCATATCTACCCTCAAAGAGGGCAGATATGGTTTAATGGATTTGAACCAAATAGGGCAACCGCAAGGAATTGCCCCTACGGTGGTTAATCGTTACTGTGTAATACGCTGTTTAGCCCACTCCACAAAGAACCATCGGTTACGATCGCTTCTACTGCTCCGGTTTGGCTATGACGTCTGAATAACAGTTTAGACGCACCCGACAATTCACGCGCAGACACAATGGAACCATCAGGCATCTTCACTTTCGTCCCCGCCGTTAAGTAGAGACCCGACTCAATAATACAGTCGTCACCCAACGAGATACCCAACCCAGCATTAGCACCCAACAGGTTTCGTTTGCCCATTGAAATCACTTGTTTTCCGCCACCTGAAAGCGTTCCCATAATTGACGCACCGCCACCAATATCGGTGTTTTCACCAACCACGACACTGGCACTAATACGCCCTTCAACCATTGAGTTCCCTAAAGTACCGGCATTAAAGTTTACAAACCCTTCATGCATAATCGTAGTCCCAGGTGCTAAGTGCGCGCCCAATCGAACACGATCGGCATTTCCAATACGAACCCCTTCAGGAATCACATAGTCCGTCATACGTGGGAACTTATCAATGCAAGTCACATTAAACTGATGCACTTCACTGGCAATCGCTTCACGCAAGCTTTCAACGTCGGTCGGTAAAATTGGCCCCGCCGTTGTCCAAGCAACATTATTCAATAGACCAAAGACACCATCTAAATTAATTTCATTCGGCTTTACCACACACTCTGACAACAAATGAAGACGAAGATACGCCTCTTCTGCCGACGTAGGGGCATCGTCTACAGATGCAATCTCTACCGTGACAAAGTCGCCTTTAATCAAACCGGCTTGTAACGCTAGGCAGTTACGTGCGATCTCCTTATTAGAACGTGGAAACCACACATCCAAAGTCACGCCAGTTTTTGTATCGCTGTAACGGTGCCCGATTCGTTTGATTGTCATAATATTGCCCTTTTAAAAAGTAAAAAATAAATTAAAACGAAGTATACCGAATTTAGCACCTATACTGTACCTCTTAAAGAGAAAAACCAGAAGGATAAAACCGTGATTCTATATGGCATACCCAATTGCGATACCGTACGCAAGGCACGAAAACATTTAGAGCAAAACAACCTTCCCTACCAGTTTCATGACTTTAAAAAAGAAGGGGTAACACTTGAACGACTGCAAACATGGCTCCAACAACACCCCATCACCACGCTCGTGAATAAACGCAGCAGCACTTGGCGACAACTCAGCGAAACACAAAAAGAAGCGCTTATTTCGCACGGTGACCTATCCATTCTTATTGAGAGCCCTACCCTCATTAAACGCCCTGTATTACAAACAGAAAATACGTTAAACCCCCAAACTATAATCGGGTTTAAAGAGAGTGAGTATCAAAAACTTAACCACTAAATAGTTCAGAAAATTTCTTCTCAAACGCCCATAAAACGCCTAAAATGGGACATCATTTTTATAAAATAAGAAAACACTCATGTCTGACCACTCTAGCGAAACCATTCAACTTGCCCAACGCCTGATTCAAATTGACTCTGTCACCCCTAATGATAAAGGTTGTCAAAAAATCATTGCCGATCATTTAGAGCCATTGGGGTTCAACATTGAAGCCATGCCATTTGGAGAGGTTGAAAATTTATGGGCACGTAAAGGCAACGCCAGTCCGTGTTTAGTCTTTGCTGGGCACACAGATGTCGTTCCGACAGGCCCAGTGGATAAGTGGACACACCCGCCTTTTTCAGCACACATTGATGACAATGGCATGATGTACGGTCGGGGTACTGCCGATATGAAAAGCAGCATTGCTTGCTTTATGGTCGCCAGCAAACGCTTTGTACAAGACTACCCTGATCATAAAGGCTCCATTGCATATCTCATCACCAGTGATGAAGAAGGACCCGCATTGGATGGCACCGTTAAAGTGATTGAGACCTTACAAAACCGCGAAGAACACTTTGAGTACTGTTTGGTGGGCGAGCCTTCCAGCAGTCAAAAGCTCGCAGACTCCATTAAAAATGGACGCCGTGGCTCCTTAAGTGGCACCTTAACGGTTAAAGGCATCCAAGGGCATATCGCCTATCCGGAACTGTCGCTCAACCCGATTCACCAACTGGCGCCGGCGTTAGAACAACTGGTGCAACTGCAATGGGATCATGGTAATGAATATTTCCCCCCCACCTCCTTCCAAGTCTCCAATATCAATGGTGGCACCGGGGCAACCAATGTAACACCAGGAATCGTTGAAGTCTTATTCAACTTCCGCTTCTCAACCGAGCATACCCCAGAGAGTTTACAAGCAGGTGTTCACAACATTCTTGACCAACATAAAATTGATTACGACTTAGAGTGGACGCTTTCAGGTCTCCCGTTTATTACCCCAGCAGATGGTCAATTGATCCAAGCGGTTAAAAAAGCCTCAGAAACTGTTTTAGGTTATCAACCTAAACTCTCTACCGCAGGCGGAACCTCTGACGGACGTTTTATCGCACCAACGGGTGCGCAAGTCATCGAACTAGGGCCTTTAAACGCCACCATTCATCAAATTGATGAACGGGTCAGTGTCGATGATCTTAACCAGCTCACCGAAATTTACTATCAAACGCTTATTCAACTACTGGCTTAAGCTGCTGGTTTAAGGTTATTTATGATCGAAACAGAACTACCTGCCAGCATTCAATACCTCCTTATTAGCGTTCAAGTGATTGCAACCATTGGGTTTCTTTATCTCATTTGGCCTTATGTTCGCAAAGAGCGATGGCGTGAAAAATTTATTGAAAACAAATCTGCCCGCTCTATCTTGATCGTCTTTGTCATTATTTTTCTCTTTAGCTACGGCATGGGCGCTTTTTTTGACGCCTTTTTTCCTGTAGAGCGTTTGGATATTGCGCATTAAAAAAACACCGTAAATACACTTATTTACATGGCATAACATCTAGCATGAGCGTAAGATATAAGGGATTTTTAATTTAAACAAATCAAGGAGAGCGCTATGCCAGAAGCCAAAAAAATTAAAAACTCTATCTTAGGACAAGACTTAAGTGAAAAAGAGTGCAAAATACTTGCTAAAGCGGTTAAAACACGCAAAGTAGCAAAAAGCGATATTTTATTTGATGCCGGCTCTCAAGACGACACTTTATATATTCTTGTCAGTGGCAAATTAGAAGTGTTAAAAATGCTAACCGAAGACACCTCGCTCTTCATTGATACTCTAAAAGAGGGCTCAATGACGGGCGAGCTAAGCTTTTTAGACGGCACCCCTCACTCCATGCGACTCATCGCAAAAAAAGACAGTGAAGTCCTTATGCTCTCTCGTAAAGAGTTTGAAGAGATGATTGAAAAGCATCCGCACTTAACCTTTAATGTCATGCGCTCTATTTTGCGTTACTCACACAAGTTACAACGTAAGATGAATGCAAAATACTTAGAGATGCATCGTATGATTCAAAACCAATACACGGCGCAATACTAATCAATATTCACGCTTAAACGCGTTATATAAAAAGAAGGGGGGGAGAAAATTTAAAGTCCATTTTTTAAATTTTCTCCCCCCCCTACTGTTTTATGCAACCCCCATCACTGTTTTACGTTTTTAAGTGCATTCCAGACATAAATAGCATAGACCGATAAGCTAACAGCGATCATCCAAACCACACTATCTGATGCGACTAAACTGGACGAAAACACCACCAGTACCGCTACCGGTGACAACCACTTTAGATCTAAAATCAACATGTTCATCCAAGGCGCTTGTAAATCAATTTGCTCCATAACCTGCTCTTTCTTCATGACCCATGCCATAAAGACCGCCATTAATAATCCACCTAAAGGCAACATGATATTAGAGGTCAAATAATCAACTGAACCAAAAAAGGTTCGGTCACCTAAAAAGTGTACATCTTGCCACGTATTAAATGACAACACTGTTCCGACACCGAATACCCAGATGATTCCTCCTAAAATCCAAACCGCTCTCTCTCGTTTAATCCCCCAGTTTTGATCAAACCAACTGACGACTGGCTCAATTAACGAAATAGCTGAACTTAATGCCGCCATCACCACCAGCGCAAAAAATAGGGTGCCAAAAAACCATCCTCCCGTCATTTGACCAAAGGCCACCGGTAAGGTTTCAAACAGTAACCCAGGCCCTGAACCCGCTTCTAAGCCATTGGCAAATACAATCGAAAAGATCACTAAGCCCGCAATTAAGGCGATTGCGGTATCAGCAAAGGCGATCCACAAGCTGGCTTTTACGATGGAGCCTTTTTTAGACAGGTACGAGCCATACACCATCATGGTTCCCAGCCCGATACTCAAGGTAAAAAAAGCATGCCCCATGGCAATCAATACCGATGCCCAAGTCAGCTTAGAGAAATCGGCGGCAAACAAAAAATTGAAACTTTCACCAAACGCACCCGTTGTGGTCGCATAGCCCAACAAGACCAATAAAATCAACAACAACGCAGGCAACATTAAACTAATCGCTTTTTCCAGCCCCTGCTTTACCCCTTTTGAGACAATGTAAATGGTCGCCAAACTCACTACCGTATGCCAAAACAACAATTCATACGGACTGGCCATTAAGCTTTCAAAATGCGTGCCCGCCTCACTTGCGGTAATATCCACAAAGTTGCCCGAAATACTTTGCACAAAATACGACACGGCCCAACCGGCAATGACGGTATAAAACGATAAAATTAACGCGCCGGCTAAAACACCATTTAACCCTAACAATGCCCACAATCGGCTGGCACCGTTTTCTCGCGCTAAATTTGACATCGCCTGAACAGGATTGGCTTTTCCAGCCCGACCCAATGCAATTTCAGACATTAAAACAGGAAGACCTATCAACAAAACACACGCCAAATAGACCAGAACAAATGCTCCGCCACCATTTTCTCCGGTAATGTACGGAAACTTCCATAAATTCCCCAATCCAACAGCGGAACCCACCGCAGCCAAGATAAAAACGGTTTGTGAAGACCACGCATCGGTAGAAAGTTTTAACTGCCCCATCTATCTTCCTTTATAATTAAAAACTCATTTGAAAAACATTATACACAAGACCCCTATGCACATTCAGGCCAACTACTCACTGCTTCCTCACAATACGTTTCAAATAGACGTTAAAACGCAATACTATATTGAGATTAACCGCCAAAGTGACATCCTAACGCTTAGAACGGACATCAAACTCGCCTCTCTGCCTTGGCGTATTATTGGTGGCGGTAGTAATTTACTGTTTACCAATGACCTTGAAGGGGTCACCATTCGCTGTACCTTTAAAAAAATTACCGTCGTAAAAGAGGATAATGACAACGTTTGGATCTCAGTAGGCTCTGGCGTTGAATGGCATGATTTAGTGACCTATACCGTCGAAAATAACTGGTGGGGACTAGAGAACTTAGCCCTCATTCCCGGAACCGTTGGCGCGGCTCCGGTGCAAAATATCGGCGCGTATGGTGCTGAAGCACAAGACAGCATTACCCGAGTGCACACCTTAAATATTTACGATGGTCAACGCAAAGAATTTCGCCACTCCGAGTGCCAATTTGGCTATCGAACCAGCATTTTCAAACAGGAATTTATTAATAAATTATTGGTCTATCGTGTAACATTTCGGCTGAGAAAACAGCATGAAGGCAAACCTAACTTGGTCTATGAACCGCTTAAAATCGCACTTGAAGCATACAAAAAAACCGATTTAACGCCTAGAATAATCTACGATACGGTCATTAAAATTCGTGAAAGAAAAATTCCTGATTATCATAAAATAGGTAATGCGGGCAGTTTTTTTAAAAACCCTATTATTGATGCAGACTATTTTCAAGAATTACTTGAAAAATACCCCGATATCCTAAACCATAAAATGCTCGATGGAAATTACAAAATACCCGCCGCATGGCTCATCGAACACGCTGGATGGAAAGGTGAACTGCACGGCCATGCCGCCGTATCCAACCAACACGCCCTATTTTTAATTAATTTAGGCGGTGCTAAAGGCTCTGAAATAGAAGCACTGGCACACCTTATTCAAGAAGATGTTAATCACAAATTTGGAATCTACTTAGAGCCCGAAGTGATTATTTTATAGAGGCCTTTGCACTTACATCTACCACGTTTTCCGACACCTCAGCGTCATTCACCACCGATTCAATGTGCAACGTACGGGTCGGAAAGGCCATCTCCGCACCATGTGCCTCCACAATGTCACTAATGGTTAACAACACATCCTCTTTAATCTCATGAAAACGAATCCAGTTGGTGGTTTTCGTAAAGGTATAAATAAAGAAATCCAAAGAAGACGCATTAAATTGATTAAAGTTCACAATCAAGGTTTGACGGGTATCAATCTCAGGGTGATTCTGTAACATCGTTTTAACCGCTTTAATAATGTCCCGCATCTTATGCACATCCGCATAACGCACGCCCATCGTCTCTTTAATACGACGATTGGTCATTCTTGACGGGTTTTCAATTGCAATATTGGCAAAGATACCATTGGGAATGTAGAGCGGACGTTTATCAAAGGTACGCACGGTGGTCATACGCCAACCAATATTCTCCACCGTTCCTTCAATTTGTCGGTCTGGCGAACGAATCCACTCTCCTACTTTAAACGGTTTGTCTAAATACAACATTAAACCACCAAATACGTTACCTAATAGGTCTTTGGCAGCAAAACCAATCGCAATGCCCCCTACGCCCCCAAAGGCCAATAACCCCGTCAAACTCACGCCAAACGCATTTAAGAAAAACAGTCCCGTTAAGATAAAAGCAAATAATTTAATGATTTTAGCCAGTGCCTCAACCGTCACCTCATCTAAACGGTCATCTCCTGATGCAAACGTTTTAAGGTGTGTCTCTAAACGTTGTACCAAGCGAATCACAAACCAACCCACTGAGAGGGTTAAAATCGTATTTTTAAAGGCATTAATGTAATCGACGATTCCTACATAAATTTCAAGATGCAAAATCAACGTTGTTAACGCCAAAATAGTTCCAGTCACCCAAATAAAGAACGAGACGGGCGCTCTTGCCGCATCGACAAAGCTGTCTAACCACACTCGTTCTTTACGCTCTAAATAAAAATGCATTGTTTTTAAAATACGGCGTTGAACCACATCCACAATGGCCGTTATTAATAAAATAGAGAGCACCAACAACAACCAGACTTGCCCACCAAATAGAGCGACTAAACTCGCCCAAACCTCCATTAAAAATTCCACTAAATTAACTCCTGCTGACTATTGACTTGATTTAAACCATTGATCACACTCACCGCAGCTTGCCACTGAGGATCAAATTGCAATGTTTGATATTTAAATTGACCGTGCCCATGCAAACGAATTAACCGAGCATGAGATAAGGTACACCCTTTCCAATTCACTTTTGCCAACACTTCATCCGCCGCCATCGCATCATTGCACACCAGCACGAGATCACACCCCGCATGCAATGCTTTCAATACCCGTTCTGAAGCACTTCCGAAGACTTGTGCTGCTTTCATGCTCATATCGTCACTGATAATAGCGCCCTCAAAGTGGCACTGTTTGCGCAGTACTGCCTGCAACCAAACCTCTGAAAACCCAGCCGGTAAACTGTCTACCTTTGGGTAGATCACATGTGCGGGCATAACGGCATCCAAGCCATTCTCAATGAGGCGTAAAAATGGCTGCATATCATGCTGCTGAATCTCCATAAAAGGCCGTTCATCCACCGCCACATCAAGGTGAGTATCTGCTTCAATAAAGCCATGCCCTGGAAAGTGCTTTGCCACCGCCGCCATGCCCGCTTTACGCATCCCCAACATCAAATGAAACGATAAATTACCCACCGCCACAGCGTGACGATGAAATGCTCGATCACCAATGACGGTACTGCCGCCATAATCCAAATCCACCACAGGGGCAAAACTAAAGTCCACGCCCACTGATAATAGTTCCGCCGCTAATAACCACCCTATTTTCTCTGCCACCTCATAACTCTGCGGAGGGTTTTGATCATAGAGCGCCCCCAACAAACGCATGGGAGGAAGCTGGGTAAACCCTTCACGAAAACGCTGAACACGCCCTCCTTCATGATCCACTGCGACCAACAAGCGTGGGTGACGTAAACTGTGAATTTTGGTGGTTAACCGTTGCAACTGTTCAATAGACTCAAAATTACGACTGAATAAAATCACACCCGCCACCAAAGGCGACATTAAACGTTCCGCCTCAATTGACTGCAAATGTGTGCCCTCAATATCAATCATCACCGAACCTAAAGACATCGCCTCGCCTGCTATTTTTTTCATCTCATCTCACTGCATTCAAATAAACGGTTAATTCATTAAATTGTCATATAGG
>Ga0256839_1006498_pt1 | contig 10219 bp, 4 predicted proteins | sample 354166metaG_FD_185968 | JGI IMG/M metagenome (GOLD analysis project Ga0256839, IMG submission 185968) | Hydrothermal vent microbial communities from Mid Atlantic Ridge, Atlantic Ocean - 354-166 | ecosystem: Environmental > Aquatic > Marine > Hydrothermal vents | place: Atlantic Ocean: Mid... | reverse complement strand
TTCCATTCCATCGGGCCGGATTTTCCGGTTCTTCGGGTCGATCAGCCGCACCGGGTTGTCCAGGATCCAGGTGCGGTGCGACTCCAGGGCTCCTTGGGCGTCCTCGAACTGCACCAGCAGCATCACTTGCCACACCTGGTTGTTGGGCACCACGGCCTGGAGCGTCACAGCCACCGAGGCTCGCCGCTGCGTCTTGCCCGAGGACTTGAGCACCGAGTCGAACACGAACTTCTCCCGGCGGCCCGGCAGCAGCACGTGCAGCTCTCCCTGGAGCGATTCCAGGCTTCGGGCCTGGCGAGGGACGGCCCCCAGCGGCACGGTGATCTCCGAAGGAGCCCCCGGCACCAACTCCACCACCAGGGTGCCGGGCATATCCAGGCGGAGGGTCTGTCCCTGGTCGGTACGGGCCTGGATCGAACGCCAGGGGAGCTCCAGGGCCACCGGCTGGAGCTTGGGTTCCCAAGCCACCTGCAACTTGACCGAGGTCCGCGACGGCCCCCGCTGGTGCAGCTCCCGCACCGCAAAGCAGCTCAGGGCCTCGAACCGAAACGCCCCCTGGTAGTGGACGATCCGCTGCTTCATGGGGAGCTGCTCGGGCGGGCGGACCACCAGGGCCACGGCGGGGGATTCCGGGTAGCCGTACACGCTGAGCTGGGCCAGATCGCAAAGCCGGTCCACGGCCTTCCAGAAGGGCTGGTTGCGCAGATCGAGCTGAAGCTGCGGGTCGAGCACTTCCTGCCCAAAACGCTCGCGGTAGTCCAGGATGCGGTTGCCGCTTTGTTTTTCCAGCCGCCGGATCGCCTCGGAGAGTTTCATCTTTCCCTGCAACGTGACCCGCGTGCCGGCCACTTGCAGCTGAGCCTGGCGGAGCTGGAGTTGGCGTCGCACCCGTCGCAGGCGATTGGCCACCTCGGCCGGCAATCCTTCGGCCCGGGGCAAGTGAGGCAGCACGGCCGGGCCCAGCTTCACCAGCTCCTGTTCGGCCCGCTGGCGATCCTCCAGCCGGGCACTGCCCAGCCGCCGCACCAGCTGTTCCACCTGCTGTTGTGTAGGCGGGGTTTGCGGCGGCGAGGGCTGCTGGGCCAAAGCCGCCCCGGCCAGAAACAGCACGCCTACCAGCACGCCCGGCACCAGAAGACGCTTCATCTTGACACTCTCCTGCCTGGGGAACCTGAGGGTTCCTGAGCCTTTCCCCCATCGGAAGACACAAGGAGAGGGTTTTCACCCCTTCGGGCTTTCCGCCTCCCCGTACGTGTTTAGCCAGCTAGCAGCCAGAAGTGCTTTCCGGTGGTCTCCGCTTCGTCGAGTGCCGGCTACCAGGCTGGCAAGCCTTCGGCTTGCTTTTGATCTGGGAGCGCTTCGTCTTGTGCTGGCACGCGAAACACGTACGTCTCCCGGAGGGGTTTTTCTTCTTTTACCAGTTTACACCATCTGTCCCCAGGCTCCCACTGCCTTGGACACCCAAGGCACCTCCCGGGACCGGATCGGCCGGGGGTCCCGTGCTGGCACGGCGTGCTAGCTGATCTTGACGCCTGGGCCGCTTTGGTCGCAGGATGGGCAAGCCATGTTCGGACTTGCGCGAATCATCCCTCGCTACGTGCTGGGCGAGTTGCTGCGGGTGTTTCTGATGGCCCTGGCCTGCATGACCGGCCTGGTGCTGCTGTTTGGCATTGCGCGCGAGGCGCTGCGCGAGGGGCTGGGTGCGGCCCAGGTGCTGCAACTGATCCCCTACTTGCTGCCCGACGCCCTGCGATTCACCATCCCCGGCACGGTGCTGTTTGCCGTCTCGATTGTCTATGGGCGGCTGGCCGGCACCAACGAGCTGCTGGCCCTGAAGAGCCTGGGCGTGAACCCGCTGGCGGTGCTTGTGCCGGCCTATGTGCTGGCCTTCGTGCTGAGTTTGATTACGGTGCTGTTGAGCGATATTGCCGTTTCCTGGGGCCGAAGCGGCGTGCGCCGCGTGGTGCTGGAAGCCATCGAGCAGATCGCTTACAGCCGCTTGCAACTGAACCGCTCTTACAGCACGCCCGCCTTCTCCATCAACGTCAAGGACGTGCAGGGCAAGAAGCTCATCCAGCCGGTCATCTCCATCTACGACCGGCGGCGGAAAAAGAACATCACCATCAACAGCCGCTCCGCGGAGCTGGTTTCCGACGGCAAGGTGCTGGTGTTCCGCTGCTACGACGGCCGGGTGGACGTGCAGGGAGAGCTTTCCTACCGTTTTCCCGACGTCATGGAGCACGAAATCCCGCTGGAGCAGTTCTACGCCTCCGGCGGAAGCGTCACTCCTTCGTGGCTTTCGCTGCGGCAGGTGCGGGTGGAGCTGGTCAAGGTGCAGCAGGACATCCGCGAGCTGGAAGACGAACTGGCCTTCAAGGGCGTGACCCAATTGCTGGCCATGGACCTGGGGGCGTTGTTTTCCAAGGAGTGGAAGACCAACTACCGGGAACGGGACAACTTGTACTTTTTCTACCATCGCCTGCGGACCGAGCCGCCGCGTCGCTGGGCCGGGGGTTTTAGTTGCTTTTGCTTCGCCCTGGTCGGCTCCGGCGTGGCCATCCGGCGGCGGAACGCCACGGTGATGGGCAGCTTTTTCCTCTGCTTTCTGCCCATCCTGCTGGTCTATTACCCGCTGCTGGCCTTCGGCCTGCAGCAGGCCAAAAACGGCACGCTGCCCCCTTACGTGGTGTGGTTGGGCAACGTGGTGATGCTGGCAGCCGGTTTGTGGATTCTGCGCAAAGTGCTTCGCTACTGATCCTGCTTGGACCCGCAGCTTGATGAAAACCCTCCCTCACCGGCCAAGGACGGCTCCGGCCATGCAACACAGCCAACGGCAACCCTTGCTGCCTCAACAAGCCCTCCTTCCCCCAAACTTGCATCTGGACAGTCGCATGCAACGGCGCCTGCTGGGGGGACTGTTGCTGCTGGGCGTGGTGCTTCGCCTGCTGCGGTTCGCGCTGCCGTTTCCGCTTTGGGGCGATGAGTGCATGCTGGCGGTGAACTTCATCCACCGCTCGTTTGCCGACATGCTCCGCCCGCTGGAATACCACCAGATCGCCCCGTTGGGTTTTCTCTGGGCCGAGCTGGCGGCGGTGAAGCTGGGCGGGTTCCACACCTGGACCCTCCACTTGTTCCCCACCCTCTGTTCGCTGGCCGGGCTGTTGGTGTTTGCCTACCTGGCTTCCCGCGTGCTGGACGGCTGGCCGCTGGTGCTGGCCACCGGCACGCTGGCCGTGGCCTATTATCCGATCCGCCACGGGGCCGAGGTGAAGCAGTACGCCGGCGATCTGCTCATGTCGGCCCTGCTGCTGGCCCTGGCCCTGCGGTGGTATCAGCGGCCAGAAGAGAGCCGCTGGTTGTGGTTTTTGGTGCTGGCGGTGCCGGTGGCGCTTGTGTTTTCGCTCCCCGGGGTGTTCGTGGCCGGAGGGGTGAGCCTGTTTGTGCTGTTTGTGCTGTGGCAGAAGCGCCTCGGGTCGCGCCGCCTGGTGGGAGCCTGGTTGGTTTATAACTTGGTGTTGGTGGCCACTTTCGGGGTGTTGCTGGTGGTGTTCATCCAGCCCCATCGCACGCCCGAGGTGGCCCGGGGCGTGGCCGCCTGGTGGCGCGAGGCGTTCCCCCCTTGGCACGAACCGCTGCGGTTGCCTGGGTGGCTGGTCAAGATCCACTTCGGCCGCATGTTCTCCTACCCCGTGGGCGGCAAGGACGGCGGCAGTACGCTGACCACGCTGGGTTTTCTGCTGGGGCTGGCGGTGCTGGCCCGCCAGGGCCGCACCCGGGCGCTGCTGGTGCTGGCCCTTGTGCCCTTTGCCCTGGCCCTGGTGGCGGCCTCCATGCGGCGATACCCCTACGGGGCCAGTGCCCGCACGATGCTCTACCTGGCCCCGATCATCATTCTGGTGGCGGCCGTGGGCTGGGCCTGGATGCTGCAACGGCTGGCCGGCTGGTTCCGCACTGCCCGAGTGATGTGGCTGGGCGTTGCTTCCCCGGTGGTGCTCGGAGCCGCCCTGATGCTGCACATGAGCATGCAACCGTACAAAACGCCCTACGACCGCGATCACGACCATTTCGCCCGCTGGTTCTGGACCCAGATGAGCTACCAGGCCGAAGTGGTCTGCGTGGAAAGCGAGTTGGGCGAGGAGCTGTTTGGCGGCCAGTGGATCGAGTTTGCCCCGGAATACCGCTGCTACATGCACCTGTACTCGCCGCGGCACCGCCGGGGAGAAGGGCCGCAGTGGGAAGCCGTTTCGGCCCGGCACCCGCTGCGCTGCGTGGTGCTTTCGGCCCCCCATGTGCCTTATGATCGCCAGGCCCTGCGGCGATGGTTGCAGCGGATGCAAAAGCGCTATGCCCTGGTCAACTACGACGTGTTCCCCATCAATCCCCACACCGACCGCTTCTACGCCCGGCGCTACGAGGTGTATGAGTTCGTACCCCGGGAACAAGTGGCCCGGTATCGCCGCCCGTTCGAGGACCCGGTGCCGGTTCTTCGCTGAGGAGGCTGGTGGCACCGTGGCTTTGCGGCCGATCTTGTAAGGTAGGCTTGCCTGGAGGGGAAGCCTTGCCGGGTTCCCCCTTGGAGTGCCGCATCCACCGTGCCGGGAGAACCAGCCATGTCCCGCTTCTGCATCGTTGCCCGGTCGCTGTTGGTGGCGCTTGTGTGCCTGGCGGCTCTGCCCGGGGCCAGCCTGGGAGCCAAGAAGGAGAAGATTCCCACTCGGGAACAGCTGCAGCGGGCCGTGGACCGATTTTTCAACGGCCGGGCCGACTACGAGCCGGGCGGGCTCATCCTTCGTTCCCACGTCGAGGCGCTGCTGGAGGACCTCCAACGCCGCGGCTGGAAAGTGCCCTACCCGCGTACCATCCTCGTGCGCACCGTCCAGGACGACGAGTACCTGGCCGAAAAGCTCTACACCCCCCGGGGCCGCAAGTTCATGCGCCGCGTGGCCAAGTACGAGCATGCCTTCGACATCCTCGACCGGCTGACCAAGATTCCCGACGGCAAGAAGATCCTCGCCCGGCTCGTCCGCGAGCCCGGCGGAAGCCGCCTCATCAAGTACCTGGCCACCGACAAGGGGGGCAAGAACCTCCGGCGGATGCTTGCCCGCGTACCCGGGGGCAAGAACTTCGCCGAGCCTACCGGCCGCATCTACACCAAGGAGCAGTTGCTTGAGGAGCTGGACAAGCGGTTCGAGAAAAAACGCCGTGCCGCCCGAGGCCACGCCAGCCGGTCGAAACGCCGGCGGTAAGAGGGGCCTGCTGTGGGAGTTTACGCCCGGTACGTGTTTGGCCGGCTAGCACATGGACGCTTGGCTCGGAGAGGACGTGGAGGCTTGGGGGCTTGGCGAGCCGCCAGCGTGAGCCGGCGGAGAACCGGCGAGCCGCCGACTTCAGTCGGCGGAGTCTTGGGTCTTGGGTCGTGGGTCTTGGGCGGGTGCTTCCGCACCGGGGCAAGAACAAACGTCAACTTGCACACCAAGAGCCCCCCGCGTCAGCGGGGGGAGAAGCAGTATCGGCTTGCGGCTTGCGACCTGCGGCGTGCGCCGGTGGTGCCGCTCCGAAGTGAGAACAAACGCTAATTCTTGCAACTGGCGAGCCGCGTGCGTGAGCACGCGATTGAGACCGTTGTGGCTGTTACGTTGGCCAACCGCCGGCTCACGCCGGCGGCTCGCCGGTTTAGTGTGAGGATCGGCGATTGTCCTGAGCTGGCGAGCCCCGGGCTTCAGCCCGGGGAGAGCCGAATAAGTGCATTGCGTTTTTTTCTCCGCTGGCTGAAGCCAGCGGCTCGCCATTTGGCAAGAAAAAACGCTTATTCTCTCCTAGCATGGAAATGCCAAACCAAGTGATGTGCTAGCTGGCTAAACACGTACGAAGCTGGCGGCTGGCCACACCTCCAAGCCCCCAAGCCTCCACGCCCCCAACCCCCCTCTACCCGCAGCCCAGCCAGTGGCCGCAGTTGAGGCACACCGCGCAGTTCCCCTGCCGCAGCGTGAGATTGCCGCACACTTCGCACACCGGAGCGTCGGCCTGGAGCCGGGCCAGGTGTTCCCGCAGGGCCAATGGGCCAGCCAGGTCGGCCTCGGTGGGGGCAAGCGCCTCTTCTTCCACGGGCGGATTCCCCGAGTCCTTCGGGCTTGGAGTGCCTTCTGCAACAGAGGGGGGAAGCTGTGGAGAAGGCCCCTGTTGCGGCTCTTCCGCCGGAGGAGCTTCCGGCGCTGCTGGCGTTGCCAAAGCGGGGGTGTGTCCCAGAGAAACCGCTTCTCCCAGAAACTCCTGGGCCAGGTAGCGGAAGATGTAGTCCACGATGCTGGTGGCCACGGGAATGCGGGGGTTGGACGTGGGGCCCATCGGCTCGAACCGCACGTGGGCGAACTTCTCCCCCAGCACCTCCAGCGGCACGCCGTATTGCAGGCAGAGCGAAACGGCCGTGGCAAAGCTGTCCATCAGCCCGCCGATCGTGCTCCCCTGCTTGGCCATGGTGATGAAAAGCTCGCCGGGGGTACCGTCCTCGAACAGGCCCACGGTCAGGTAACCCTTGTACCCGGCCACGGTAAAGCGGTGGGTGAAGGCCCGGCGCGTCTCGGGCAACCGGCGGCGGCAGCTTCGCAGCCGCGGCACTGCCGAGGGTTCCGTGCCCGGCTGCTGGGTAGAGAGCGGCTGGGCCGACTTGGAGCCGTCCCGATACACGGCCACGCTCTTGAGCCCCAGGCGCCAGCTTTCCAGGAACACCTGCTCGATCTCCTCCGGCGTGGCATGCCGGGGAAGATTGACCGTCTTGGAAATCGCCCCGGAAAGAAACCCCTGGGCGGCGGCCATCATGCCCAGGTGCCCCTGCCAGGAAATACTGCGCGTGGAGCCGGGGGCCGGGAACGCACAGTCGAACACAGCCAGATGCTCCGGCCGAAGCCCGGGAGCGTCCTGGATCGTATCGTGCTGCTGGACGTATTGCTCGATCTGTTCGATCTGGCCTGGGGAGTAGCCCAGCCGCTCCAAGGCTCGCGGCACCTGGCGATTGACCAGCTTGATCATCCCGCCGCTGCTCAGGTGCTTGTACTTCACCAGGGCGATGTCCGGCTCGATGCCCGTGGTGTCGCAGTCCATCATCAGCCCGATGGTGCCGGTGGGGGCCAGCAGGGTCAGTTGGGCGTTGCGTAGGCCGTGCTGTTCCGCGGTCTGGGGCAGTTGCTCCCACAGGTTCCGGGTGAGCGTTTGGAGTTCCTCGGGCAGATCGGCGGCGGATTCCAGCTCCTGGAAGTTGCGGCAGTGTTGCTCGATCACCGAAAGCGCCGCCGAGCGATTTTCCTGCCAAGCGTCAAAGGGGCCTCGGGCGGCGGCCAGCTCGGCGCTGGTGAGCAAGCAGGCCGCGTGCATCAAGGCGGTGATCCAACCGCAAAGCCGCCGTCCCGGGGGCGAGTCGTAGGGCAGCCCCAGGGCCATCAGCAATGCGCCCAGGTTGGCATAGCCCAGCCCCAGCGGGCGAAAGCGGTGGCTGTTTTCGGCCACCTGGGCTGTAGGGTATCCGGCTCGATCGACGAGAATCTCCTGGGCCACCAGGAACACGCGGCAAGCGGCGGCGAAGCGTCGGGCCTGGAAGCGACCCTCGGGCGACAGAAACCGCAGCAGGTTCAAGCTGGCCAGGTTGCAGGCCGTATTGTCTAGAAACATGAACTCCGAGCAGGGGTTCGAGGCGTTGATCGTGCCGCTTCGAGGGCAAGGGTTCCAGCGGTTGATCGTGTCGTGGAACTGCACACCGGGGTCGCCGCACCGCCAGGCGGCTTGGGCCATCTGCCGCAGCAGGGCCCGGGCCGAGTAGCTGGGGCCGGGCCTTTGCGGGTCGGTTATCCAGCGGGTTGTCCAGATGGCGTCCTGCTCCACGGCTTGCAGAAAACGGTCGGTCAGCCGCACGCTCAGGTTGCTGTTCTGGAACAGCACCTCCCGGTACGGATCGGCGTAGCCGGCTTGCCGCAGCAGCAGGGCTTTTTCTTCCTCGCGGGCCTTGGCCTGGATGAACTCCAGCACGTCCGGGTGATCCACCCGCAGCGACTGCATCTTGGCCGCCCGCCGCGTCTTGCCGCCGCTGCGCACCACAGCGGCCACCTGGTCGTAGATGCGCATGAAGGAAAGCGGCCCGGAGGGACGCCCCCCGCCGGAGAGCAGCTCACGGTGCGAGCGAAGCGGTGAAAGATCGGTGCCGGTGCCCGAGCCGTATTTGAACAGCAGCGCCTCGGTGCGGGCCAGTTGCATGATGCTGTCCAGGTCGTCCCGCACGCTGAGGATGAAACAGGCCGAAGCCTGCGGGTGCACGTAGGCCCGCTCGGAAAAAACGGCCCGGCGCTCCTCCCCGGACCAGTGCCAGCAGGGGCCGTGGCCCTCGACCCCGTAGGCGTGATGCACTCCCACGTTGAACCACACCGGCGAGTTGAATGCTCCGTGCTGGTGCAGCACCAGCCAGACAAGCTCGCGGTAGAACCGCCGGGCGTCGGCTTCGGTGGCGAAGTAGCCGTCCTCTTGGCCCCAGGTGGCGATTGTGTGGGCCACGCGGTGCACCAGCTGCCGCAGGCTGTGTTCGCGGTCGGCGGTGCCGGGGGTGCCGAAAAAATACTTACTGGCCACCACGTTGCTGGCCGTGTGGCTCCAGGGGCGGGGGAACTCGCATCCGGTTTGCCGGAACACCACCTCGCCGCCGGGGGTGCGGATTACGGCCTCGCGTCGCTCCCAGGGGAGCGTTTGGAACGGGTCGGCTCCTTCCGGGCAGAACACCGCCGGCACGTGCAACCCGCCGGCGGCCCGGGCCGGTTCCAGCAGCGGCAGCGGCACCAGGTGGTGATCGGGCATCGGGGCGGATTTTCCTTAACAACCCAAGAGAAAGCTCGCCGGTGTCGAATGAAACCTTGGGCGGATCGGTTCGCCGGCTAGGTGCCTGTAGCGGGACGGACGTTCCATGGAAGGAAGAAGACGATCCCGGCTCACACGCCGCGTGGCCACAGGAGAAAGCCAGGCGTCTTGTTTCCGGCCAGAGACAACGTGCATCGGCGAAAGGTTACTGTTCTTTTTGTTTGGTGGGGCGTTGGACCACTTTGCCGTGGCGATAGCGGATGGTGGTGCGTTTGCCCTGGTTGTTCCAGATGGTCCACAGGCCGTCCTGGCGGCCGTCCACGTAATGTCCCTCGGAACGGGGCTTGCCGTCGGCATACCACTCGCGCCAAAGCCCGTGCCGCTTCCCGTTGCGGAACCGGCCTTCTCGTTGCTTTTGCCCGTTGGGGAAGTAATAGACGGCCGGGCCGTGTTTCTGATCGTTTTGGAAGTGTTCGACCGAAGCCACTTTTCCGTCGGGGAAATAAGTGGTCCACTTGCCCCTCTTTTTTCCCTCCTCGTAACTCCCCTCCTGGCGCAGCTTGCCCTGTGTATTCCACTGCTTGTAAGGGCCGTGAGGCTTGTTGTCTTTCATTACCCACTGCTGGTGTTTCTTGCCGTTTTCGTAATAGGCGGTCCGCACCCCGTTCTCTTTTCCGTCCTCGTAGTGGACTTCCAGGCGGAGATTTCCATTGTCGTACCAGCTTTGCTCCAGTCCGTGAGGGCGGCCTGCCCGGTGGGGAACTTGCAGAATCAATTTACCTTTTTCGTTCCACAGACGGCGAATGCCTTCCATGCGCCCGTGGACAAAGACAACCTCCTCGGCCAGCGTGCCGTTTTCGTGGTAGGCCTTCCACAGCCCTACGCGCTTGCCAAAGTTCCAGTTCCCTTCCATGGCCAATTGTCCGTTTTCGTGCCACCGCCGAGCAGGACCGTGCAATTTGCCGTTGCGGAAGGTGCTTTCTTCCTCCAGTTGACCGTTTTCGTGCCAGGAGCGTGCCGGGCCTTCCAGCTGATCGCGGACGTAGTGATGAACCAGCTTGAGTTGGCCGGACTCGTAGTACTCCCGCCAAGGGCCTTGCTTCAGCCAGCCCACGGCGATATTGTCCTGCCGCAAGTCCCCGGTGCGGACCGGAAAAGGCAAAAAGTGGCCCTCCACCTTGACCTGGCCGTCGGGATAGAACACTTGCCAGCGAGGGACCCAGTACAGCTGCTGCCACTGCGGCTGGAAAGAGGGATCGGTGAGTTCTTCGGGCAACAGAAAGCCGCGCCGCTTGACCACGGTCACCTGGCCCAGGTTTCCCTTTTCGTCTCTTTCATTGAACACCTGCACCGGTTGCAGATAGCCGCACCACCAGCCGCCCCCCCA
>Ga0256839_1006497_pt1 | contig 10219 bp, 11 predicted proteins | sample 354166metaG_FD_185968 | JGI IMG/M metagenome (GOLD analysis project Ga0256839, IMG submission 185968) | Hydrothermal vent microbial communities from Mid Atlantic Ridge, Atlantic Ocean - 354-166 | ecosystem: Environmental > Aquatic > Marine > Hydrothermal vents | place: Atlantic Ocean: Mid... | reverse complement strand
TGGCCGAAGACTACGGCAAGCCCATCGTCATCACCGGTTTCGAGCCGCTCGACATCCTGCATGCGCTGTGGCTGTTGCTGCGCCAGTTGGCCGAAGGCCGCTGCGAGGTGGAGAACCAGTACGCCCGCGTGGTGCGTCCCGACGGCAACCGCGCCGGGCTGGAAGCGATTTCGAAGGTCTTTGAACTGCGCGAGTTCTTCGAGTGGCGGGGGCTCGGTTCCATCGATCACTCGGGGGTCCGGATGCGTGACGAATACGCCCGCTTCGATGCCGAACGCAAGTTCGCGGTGCCCAACATCCGCATCGCCGACCCCAAGGCTTGCCAATGCGGCGAGGTGCTCAAGGGTGTCATCAAGCCCTGGGAATGCAAGGTGTTCGGCACGGCCTGCACGCCGGAAACACCGATGGGGGCGCTGATGGTGTCTTCGGAAGGGGCCTGCGCCGCCTACTACAATTTCGGCCAGGTCGATCTCGATGCCTTGGTCGTGCAGCGGGAGGCGGCCGATGAAGCCTGAGCGTCTGCGAACCCGCCGCGGCCGGTTCACGGCCGAGACCATCACCCTGGCCCACGGTGCCGGTGGCAAGGCCATGCGTGAGCTCATCGACGATGTGTTCGTGGGTGGATTCGCCAGCGCGGAGCTGGCAGGGCTCGAGGATCAAGCGCGGCTCGAAATCGGCGCACTGTCGGAACCGGGTGCGCGGCTGGCCTTCACCACCGACTCCTATGTGGTCGATCCCCTGTTCTTTCCGGGCGGCGACATCGGAACGCTGGCGGTCAACGGCACGGTCAACGACCTGGCCGTGGGCGGGGCGCGGCCGCTGTATCTGTCCTGTGGCATGATCATCGAGGAAGGCCTGCCGGTGGAAACGCTGCGTCAGGTGGTGGCTTCCATGAGGGCGGCGGCCGACGCCGCCGGCGTGGCCATCGTCACCGGGGACACCAAGGTCGTGCCCCGTGGGGGCGTCGACAAGTTGTTCATCAACACGGCGGGCGTGGGTGTCATCCCACCGGGCCGCGATCCGGCCGCCGCTCGGGCCCGGCCCGGCGACGTCATTCTGATCAATGGCTTCATCGGCGACCACGGTGCGGCCATCGTCGATGCCCGCGGCGATCTCGCCCTGGAGAACACCATCGAGAGCGACTGCCAGGCGCTCAACGGCCTGGTGGAGGCCCTGTTTGCGGCCTGCCCCGATGTGCACTGTTTGCGTGACGCCACCCGCGGGGGGTTGGCCACGGTGCTGAATGAGTTCGCGACCGCGAGCGGCATGGCCATGCGCATCGAGGAACGTGCCCTGCCGATTCGAGAAGCGGTCCGCGGCATGTGTGAGATTCTGGGGCTCGATCCGCTGTATCTCGCCAACGAGGGCAAGCTGGTGGTGGTCGTGCCACCCGAGGCAGCCGATGCGGCGCTTTCGGCGCTGCGTTCTCATCCAGCCGGCCGTGATGCTGCGGTCATCGGGGAGGTGGGCGACTCGCCGGCCGGTACTGTGATCCTCGCCACCGCCTTCGGCGGCGACCGGGTGGTGGACATGCTGGTGGGCGAACAATTGCCGAGGATCTGTTGATGCACGAACTGGGCATCACGCGCAACATCGTCTCCATCGTGGCCGAACATGCCAGCGAGCGGCGTGTGAAGCGGGTGACGCTCGAGATCGGAAGGCTGAGCGCTGTCCTGCCGGATGCTATCCGTTTCTGCTTCGACGTGTGCACCCAGGACACGCCGTTGGAAGGTGCGGAACTGGAGATCCTGGAGATCCCGGGACGCGGTCGCTGTCGGGAATGCGGCGCCGAATTTGAGCTGGAGCAGCCGTTCGGCCGCTGCGATTGCGGTTCGGTGCGCATCGAGTGCATCGGCGGCGAAGAACTCAAGATCAAGGAAATGGAGGTGTACTGATGTGTACGACTTGCGGTTGTTCCGATGGCGCCCTGCCGACCCTGACCGATCCCGAGACCGGTGAGACGGTCAGTATCGGCGTGGCGTACGATCATCACCATCATCACGGTCACGACCACACCCATGACCACCATCACGAGCATGGGCACGCACATCCCCATGTCGGTCACGCGCACCTGCATGCCGCAGCGCACGGAACCGCTATCACGCTGGAGGCCGAGGTGCTGGCCAAGAACAATCGGTTGGCGGAACGCAATCGCGGCTGGTTCGAGGGCCGCAACATCCTGGCGCTGAATCTCGTCAGCTCGCCGGGTGCGGGCAAGACCACGTTGCTGGAACGCACCCTCGCCGATCTCGCTGGCGAGCTGCCGATCAGCGTGATCGAAGGCGACCAGGCCACGGCCAACGACGCCGAGCGTATTCGCGCCACCGGCGCGCGGGTGGTGCAGATCAACACCGGCACCGGTTGTCACCTGGAAGCCGACATGCTAGCGCGTGGCCTCCAGACGCTCGATCCGCCCATGAATTCGGTGCTGATGATCGAGAATGTCGGCAACCTGGTGTGCCCGGCGCTGTTCGACCTGGGAGAGCGTGCCAAGGTGGTCATCCTCTCGATCACCGAGGGCGAGGACAAGCCGATCAAGTACCCGCACATGTTCCACGTCGCCAGTGTGATGATCCTCAACAAGATCGATCTGCTACCGCACGTGCGGTTCGACCTGACCCGTTGCGTCGAACATGCGCGCCAGGTCAATCCGGACATCCAGGTGTTCCAGGTCTCCGCCATCACGGGTCAGGGACTCGACGCCTGGTACGATTGGTTGCGTGAACAGGTCGTCGGTGTTGATCAGTCGAGAGATATGCGAGATTGACATCGGGGCGGCTTGCTTCAATAATATAGCGTTTCCTTGGACAACGGTTTAAAGGGGAGCGACTTGGCTAACATCGCATCCGCAAAAAAGCGTGCGCGTCAGGCGCAGAAGCGTTACCTGCGCAACAAGGCCCACCGCAGCCGTATGCGGACGTTCATCAAGAAGGTGCTCAAGGCGATCGACGCCGGGGATCTGGCCGCCGCTCAGGAGGCCTACCGCAAGGCGGTGCCGATCATCGATTCGATGGTCAACAAGGGCATCATCCACAAGAACAACGCCGCCCGCAAGAAGAGCCGCCTGAACGCCCGCCTGAAGGCGCTGGCGACCCGACAGCAGGCCGCCTGAATCTCAGACCAGCGCCAGATTGTCGCGGTGGATCAGCTCCGGCTCGTCCACGTAACCGAGCAGCGCGGCGATCCGGCTGCTCGGTTGCCCGCGGATCCTGCGGGTTTCCTCGGCGCTGTAATTGATTAGTCCCCGGGCGATTTCCCGGCCCTGTTCGTCCACGCAGGCGACCACGTCACCCCGCTGGAACTGCCCCTCGACCGCCTTGACCCCGATGGGAAGCAGGCTCTTGCCCCCCTCCCGCAGGGCGCTGACGGCGCCGGCGTCGAGCACCAGTCTGCCTTTGATCTGACATTGTCCCACCAACCAGCGTTTGCGGGCGTCGAGCGGTTCGCTGTCCGGAATCAGCAGGGTTCCCAGTTCTTCCCCCTCCAGCAGGCGTTTGAGCACGCGGGGCTCCCGGCCGCTGACGATGATCGTGGCCGTCCCCGAACGCGCCGCCAGGCGGGCGGCCCGGATCTTGGTGATCATGCCGCCGCGTCCCAGGCCGCTGCGGCTGCCGCCGGCCATCCGATCCAGGCGGGGGTCGTTGACCCCGGCCGCGTGAATCAGGCGGGCCTTGGGGTCGAGGCGGGGATCGCGCTCGAACAGGCCCGGCTGGTCGGTGAGGATGACGAGCAGATCGGCCTCGATCAGATTGGCCACCAGGGCGGCCAGGGTGTCGTTGTCGCCGAAGCGGATTTCGTCGATGACGACGGTGTCGTTTTCGTTGACGATGGGGATCACGCCGTATTGCAGCAGGGTGGTCAGGGTGCTGCGGGCGTTGAGGTAGCGCTGCCGGTGACTGAGGTCTTCGTGGGTGAGCAGGATCTGGGCGGTGCGGCGCCCATGACGCCGGAACTGGGTTTCGTAGGCCTGGATCAGGCCGGCCTGACCCACGGCGGCGGCGGCCTGAAGGCGGTTGAGATGCTGGGGGCGGCGCTGCCAGCCCAGCCGCGCCATTCCCTCGGCGACCGCCCCGGAGGAAACCAGCAGGCTCTGGCACCCCCGGTCCCACAGACAGGCGATCTGGTCGGCCCAGTGGGCCAGGGCGCCCTGATCCAGGCCGCGCCCGCCGGCGGTCAGCAGGGAACTGCCGATCTTGACGACCAGCTTACGCGCCTGCGCCAACGCTTCCCGGCTGCGCATCGTCGGCTTCGAGAAAGTTCATCACCGCCTGGACCAGATCGCGGGTGCCGGCTCCTGTGACGGCGGAGACCGTGAACACCGGTCCGCGCCAGTCGAGGGCCTCCACCAGGCTTCGGCGCCGGGCGGCCAGTTCCTCCGGGGAAAGCAGGTCGCTCTTGTTCAGCACCAGCCAACGCGGCTTACGCGCCAGGTCCTGACTCCAGCGGGTGATCTCGGCTTCGACCTGACGCACGTCGTCGGCCGGATCGTGACCGTCGGCCGGGGCGACGTCCACCAGATGAAGCAGCAGCCGGGTGCGGCTCAGATGTTTGAGAAAGCGGATGCCGAGGCCGGCGCCATCGGCGGCGCCCTCGATCACCCCCGGGATGTCGGCGACCACGAAATGGCGCAGGGGATCTACCTTGACCACGCCCAGATTGGGATACAGGGTGGTGAAGGGGTAATCGGCCACCTTGGGCCGGGCGGCGGAGATCCGACGGATCAGGCTGGATTTGCCGGCGTTGGGCAATCCCAGCAGTCCCACGTCCGCCAGCAGTTTCAGTTCCAGCTTGAGGCGGCGCTGTTCTCCTGGGGTGCCGGGGGTGGCCTGGCGCGGCGTGCGGTTGGTGCTGCTCTTGAAATGGACGTTTCCCAGGCCGCGGCGGCCGCCCCGGGCCACCAGCACGGACTGGCCCGGCCGGGTCAGATCGCCGATCCGCTCCCCGGTGTCGGCATCGTAGATCAGGGTGCCCACCGGAACCGGAATCCGGCAATCCTCCCCCCGTTTGCCGCTCATTTGGCGGCCCATACCGTTTTCGCCGCGGCCGGCGCGAAAAAGGCGCTGGTGGCGGAAATCCACCAGGGTGTTGATGCGTTCGCTGGCGACGAGATAGACGTCCCCGCCGTCCCCACCGTCTCCGCCGTCGGGGCCGCCTTTGGGGATGTATTTTTCCCGGCGGAAGCTGACGCAACCGTTGCCGCCGTCGCCGGCTTCCACCTTGATGATCGCTTCGTCTACGAATTTCATGACGTCGATACGAAAAGGCCCCGTCGATGACAGGGCCTTGAAAGATCTTGCCGCCGGTGCGCCGTCAGTTCGGGACGACGCTGACGAAAGTCCGTTTCTTGGGCCCTTTGACCTGGAACACCACCTGGCCGTCGGTGAGGGCGAACAGGGTGTAATCCTTGCCCAGGCCGACGTTTTCCCCGGGATGGAAGTGGGTGCCCCGTTGGCGTACCAGGATGTTTCCCGCTTTGACGCGCTGGCCGCCGAAACGTTTCACGCCTAGTCGCTTGGAGATCGAATCGCGGCCGTTGCGGGTGCTGCCGCCTGCTTTCTTGTGTGCCATGAGTCGTTCCTCCGCTGGAAAATCAGGAAATACCGGTGATTTCGACTTCGGTATAATGCTGCCGGTGTCCCTGGCGCTTCATGTGGTGTTTGCGCCGTTTGAACTTGATGATGTTGATTTTGCGATGGCGACCATGGGCGATCACCCGGGCGGTGACCTTGCGGCCTTCCACGTAGGGCTTGCCGGCTTCGACCTTGTCCTCGGAACGGACCAACAGGACTTTGTCGAACTCGACCGTCTCCCCCGCGTCGGCGTTCAGCTTTTCCACCTTGATCTTGTCGCCCTCGCTGACCCGGTACTGTTTGCCGCCTGTCTGAATAACCGCGTACATTGCTGTTGCTCCCTTGCCAACCGTTGAATCATTCCAACGTAAACGAGAAATTCTATATTCCGTATTAAACTTGGTCAAGGAAAAGGCGGTGTTGTATCATTTTTCCACCCTTATCCCAAGCGAGACGATCTCATCATGACGGTGACCGATTCCGCGACCAAAGATTCCGCTCCCGGCTTCGAGGGGATTTACACCCTGGTCGAAGACCAGATCCGGGCGGTGAATCGCCTGATCATCGAGCAGCTCAGTTCGGACGTGGTGTTGATCAACCAGATCGGTCGTCACATCGTCAGCAGCGGCGGCAAGCGCCTGCGTCCGTTGCTGCATTTGCTCGCCGCCAGCGCCTTGGGTTATCGGGGGGATAAGCACATCACTTTGGCCACCGTCATCGAGTTCATCCACACCGCCACCCTGCTCCACGACGACGTGGTGGACGAGTCCCAGCTGCGCCGGGGGCGGGAGACCGCCAACGCCGTGTGGGGCAACGCCGCCAGCGTGCTGGTGGGAGACTATCTCTACACCACCGCGTTCCGGATGATGGTGAGTCTGGAGAGCCATCGGGTGATGGAGGTCATGGCCCAGACCACCGCCGCCATCGCCGAGGGCGAAGTGCTGCAGTTGCTCAACGTCAACAATCCGTCCACCACGGAGGCGCGCTATCTGGAGGTCATCCGGCGCAAGACGGCGGTCCTGTTCAGCGCCGCGGCGCAACTGGCGGCGGTCATCACCCACCAGCCGGCGCTGGAGGAGCCTTTGAAGCGCTATGGCATGCATCTGGGGGCTGCCTTCCAGTTGATCGACGATGCCCTGGACTACAAGGCCGATGCCGGGGCTCTGGGCAAGAATCTCGGCGACGATCTGGCGGAGGGCAAGCCGACCCTGCCTCTGATCCACGCCATGCAAAACGCCGCGCCCGGGGAGGTGGAACTGATTCGCCGCAGCATCGAGGAAGGGAACCGGGACGCGTTCGCCGAAGTCTACAAAATCATTGAATCCACCGACGCGATCGCGTACACTGAAAAGCGCGCCAGGGAAGAGGCGCAGCGGGCGATCGCCGCGTTGGACGTGCTGGGCGCCTCGCCTTACAAGGACGGGATGATCGCCCTGGCGGAATTTTCCGTTCGCCGATCCTACTGATAAGCATCGGGGTGTAGCTCAGCTTGGTAGAGCGCCGTCTTCGGGAGGCGGAAGTCGCTGGTTCAAATCCAGTCACCCCGACCAATCCTTTCCTACCGATTCCCACCGGCTAACCGTATACGTCGATCCGCCCACCGTCTTCCTCGGAACGGGCGTTCCGGTAGGCGTCCGCGGCGCGGCCGGCTTCCGATTCCATCGGTTTCCGCTGCAATTCGATCCGAGCCTTCATGGCCATCGCCGCGGCGGCCGCGGCCACGCTGCGATCCTGGGGCGAGGGGTCGCCGGGCGCCAAGGCGGCGCGGCGGATGGTTTCCGCTTTCCGCAGGGTGGCCTCCGGATCGCCGGGCACCGGCGAGGTGTCGATGTTGACGTGGCCGCCGACGGCGTAGCGCTGCCCGTCCGGCCCTTTGCGGTATTCGTAGGTGGGCCCGCCGACGGCGTAGGGGCCTGCGGCGGCCAGATGGGCCATTTCGTGGGCGCGGACCTCCCGGTCCCGCTGGCGCAGGCGGGTCAGTTCCTGGAGTTGTTTCAGGTCCAGGCGTTGCCGGCCGGTCGGGTTCGACTCCGAAGGTTCCCGGTTTTCATCACGGCCGGCCCGCTCGTCGCCCGGAAGCGACGTCCGGAGGGGAAGGGCGGTCGTCGCGGGTATGTGCATGGATCGACGAAATGAGAGAACCCGTAGAGGTTGGCGGCCGCCGGTGGCGATTCTTTAGTCCGTTTCGGCCCCGCCGAGGCGTTCCATCAGATAACCGAGACAGTCCTGGCGGATGATGCGCTCGTCCAGGGTCAGCATGGAAGGCATGACCGGCTGGCGCAGGGTCAATTTGCCGCCGACCACGGCGAAATAGCGCCCGGTGACGTCGCGGCCCGCCTCGTCCAGCGCCAGGAGGGGAACGCCGTCGCCGTGCACTTCCCCCCAGGCGATGCCGGCGGGCAGTTCGGTGAAATTGAGACGGTCGAGGTCGCTTCGCAGCACCAGGTCGGCCGTCTCGTCGGTGAAGCTGAAGCGGACGCCGTCGCGGATCTTGACCTGCGCTACGGTGTGGAACAGGTCGAGGTGGGTCGGCGGGTGATCTGGAATCGCCGCCAGGTGCAGGCAGGTGTCGATGAAGTCGCAGGCGTGCTCCGTGCCCCGGCCCGCCCCCGGCTTGCCGCATTCCAGGGTGACCGCCGGGCAGAGTTCGGCGAACGCCATCGACTGGACCCCCCGGGGGCGGAGAAAGTACACCACCAGGCGGCTGAACAGGGAAGCCAGGTGAAGAAAGCGGGGATCGAGTCGGTTGACGCAGGCATAATGGGGATTGACCCCGGTGTTGTTGTGGACGTCGATGCTGGCGAACACCCGGCGCCGGCGCATGATTTCCCAGACCTGCGCCATCAGGCGGGCCTCCGGGCAATTCGGCCGGTCGGTGCCGGGCCAGACCCGGTTGTAGTCCGGTTGGCCGTCGAGACGGCGGACGCCGGCGGCGGCGGCTTGGGTGTTGCCGAAGAAGACCGTCAGGGCGCGGGGCAGGGGATGGGTCAGATATTTGCGCAACAGGCGCTGCACGGCCAGCAGCCCGGTGATCTCGTTGCCGTGGAGCAAGACGGAGACGAACAGGGGCCGGGGATCGCGGCCGTCGAGGTGCAGCAGGGTCGGCCCGCCCAGCAGGTCATGGAGATCGCGGGCGTCGGCTTCCAGCAGTTCCGGCGGAAGGCGGCTCAGTTGCCGTAAGGTCAGATCGGCCATGTGTGCACCGGTTCGCCTTGGCGTTGCAGGTGGAGATAGGCCCGGGTCATCCGGGCGAAATCGCGTCCGTGGGCGGCGATGAAGCGCCGTTGCCACTCGCAACCGGTCTGGCCCGACAGGACCCGCTGCCGGACGATGTCCAGGTAGAACTCCCGATCCCGGCGTGCGATCCCGAGCCGTTGCAGTCCTTCCCGGGCCAGGGGGATGGCTTCGTCGATCAGCAGCCTTCCCATGCGCCAGCGCCGGTTCCCGAACCAGGTGACGCGGGCCGCCAGGCCGTCCAGCGCCGCCCGGTAGAAATTGTCGCGGGCCTGAGGGAAGGGCGGCAGGGGTTCGTGGCTCAGCGCTTCCGCCAGGCCATAGTATAAGGCGGCGTTGGCGATCATGTCGACCAGGGTGGGGCCGGCTGGCAGCACCCGGTGCTCGATGCGGAAGTGGGGGGTTCCGTCCGGGTCGGATCCGATCAGGGGGCGGTTCCAGCGCCACACGGTGCCGTTGTGGAGACGCAGGTGGGCGAAGTGCTCCGGCGCTTGGTCGAACCGGATGGGGAGCAGGGTGGGAAAGTGGTGCAGGTTTTCCTCGAACACTTCGGTCAGGCGGCGTCTGGCATAGCCGCTGCCGAAGCCGACCCGCCGTAGCGGCCCCCGGACCGCCGCCCCGAAACCACCCACTTCGATGGCCTGTTCGAACAGGGGAATCCGGGTTTCGGCCCACAGGTCCTTGCCGAACAGATAGGGGGAGTTGGCCCCGGCCGCCACGGTCGCCGCCGAGGCCGCGATGGAGGCGTTGTAGAGGGCCACGACGCGCCGCTGAGGGGCCTGGAGGTGGATCTGGAAGGAGGTGGCCGCCGACTCCAGCATGACATCGTCGTGGACGCATTCCAGCCGTTCGCGGCCGTGGATCCGCAGATGCAAGGGCTGGCCGCGCTGGCGCAGGATCTGTTCGTTGAGGGCGCGGTAGCGGTTGAGGGGGGACATGCTGGCCAGGGTGAGATCGCTTTGCCGCAGGGTGGGAAGGATGCCGATCATGAGCAGATGGATCCGCATCCGTCCGGCGGCGGTGCAGGCCCGCTGCCAGAGAACCTCCAGATCGTGCTGAAAACGCCGCAGGGCATCGCCGTGCAGGGCCCGGGGCAGGTTGTTGAGTTCGACGTTGAAGCGGGCCAGTTCGGCCGACGCCAGGGGATCGTTCAACAGGGCCAGGTAGCGGTCGTTGACCGCGGCGGGGCGCATGGATTCGTCCACCAGCCAGGCCTCGATCTCGAACCCGCCGGTGGGCGGCCGGTTCGACAGCCCGCCGGCCCGCTCCAATTCCACGAGCCGCCGGATTTCCTCGGCGAGGTGACGGCGGAAGCGGGCGAAATCCCGGGAAGTGAATTCGACGCGCTCGATTTCCTGGCCCATGGGTGTGAAGCGGTTTCCCTTCTTTGTCGGAAACAGACGAGGGGACGAGGT
>Ga0256839_1006496_pt1 | contig 10219 bp, 7 predicted proteins | sample 354166metaG_FD_185968 | JGI IMG/M metagenome (GOLD analysis project Ga0256839, IMG submission 185968) | Hydrothermal vent microbial communities from Mid Atlantic Ridge, Atlantic Ocean - 354-166 | ecosystem: Environmental > Aquatic > Marine > Hydrothermal vents | place: Atlantic Ocean: Mid... | reverse complement strand
AAAACCGCGCGTCCTTAACCTAAGGCATGGAGGAGCGGGTTTTCGAAAGGGGAGGCGTGCGCCTTCGGGCGCTCCTTTGGCCGGGGGAGCCGGAACGGCTTCCGGTGGTCTTCCTGCCGGGGTTTTTGGGGCCGCCGGAGGCCTACCGGGCGGAGGCCCGCGCCCTCGCCCCCCACCCGGTGGCCGCCCTCGGGCTCCGGGGCAGCCCGGGATGCGGGGCGCCCGAGCGGGGCTGGTCGGTCGAGGACTTCCTCGCCGACCTCGTCTTCCTGCTCGAACGACGGGCGATCCCGCCCTTTCTCCTATCCGCCTACTCGTCGAACGTTCCCCTCGCCCTGGCCTACGCCGCCCGGCACCCAGAGCGGGTGCGGGGGCTTTTGCTGATCGATTACCCTGCCCGCGTGCCGCGGCCCGGGGCGGACTGGGTCCGGCGGATGCGAAAGGCTCGGCCGGACCTGCCGGAGGCTGCCCTTTTGGGGATCCACGCCGAGTTCGGCCCCTTCGACGCGGGCCCGCTCCTTTCGCGGGTGCGGGCCCCGGTGCTCCTCCTTCGGGGTAACCCCGAGCGGGGCGGCCTCCTCGACGAAGGGGAGGCGGAGGCGATGCGGGCGGCGCTCCCGAACGCGCGAGTGGTGGCCTTTCCCGAGTCCGGCCACGAGGTCTGGGACCCCGACCCCGGGGCCTACCTCGAGGCCCTTAAGGGCTTCGTCGCCGAGCTCGAGGGCGGGCGTTAGCCCTTTTTCAATGGGCGCTTTCTCGCCACCGGCGCCACCTTCCCGAGCTGGCAGGGCGGGGACTGCCGGCGGCACCAGAAAAGGCGCATCTCCTCCACCGCCAAGAAGCGCTCGCGCGGGGAGAGCCGGAGCCACTCCGAGCGCTCGCCCCTCCGGGAAGCCGAGAGCGCCCGCTTGCGGGCCACCGGGCGCACGCGCCTCATTCCTCCTCCAGGGCCTCGACGTCGGCCCGGTCCTGGGCCCGACCGAACGCCCTCTTTAAGGCGAGCAGGTCTTCCAGGCCGATCACCCGCACCGGGATCTCCTCCACCCGGGTTTCCTCCGCCCGCGCGTAGGCCTCCCCGAAGGCAAGCGGCTCGTCGGGCAGGATCACCAGGTCGATGCGGTTCGGGGCGTAGCCGAGCTGGATGACGCCCGGGCTGAGCAAGTCGCCTTCCTCCAGGCCCAGGGTTTCCCCAAAAAAATCCCGGATCGCCGCCAGCACCCGGGCGGCGTTTTCCGGGCTGGCCTCGATCCAGAGGTCGAGGTCCTTGGTGGCCCGGGGGTAGCCGTGAAAGGCCACGGCGTAGCCCCCGATCAGGAGGTAGCGCGCCCCCTCCCGGTCAAGCGCCCGCAAAAAGTCCAGGAAATCCGGCGTGTAGAGCACTTACCTCATTCTACCGTGACGCTCTTCGCCAGGTTCCGGGGTTGGTCCACGTCGCGGCCGAGGAGGACGGCGGTCTCGTAGGCGAGGAGCTGGAGGGGGATCACCGCGAGGATCGGCGAGAGCAGGGGATGCACCTCGGGGATGTAGAGCACCTCCTCGGCGTGGTCCCGGATCTCCTCGTCGCCGTCGGTCGCCACCGCGATCACCCGGCCGCCCCGGGCCCGGACCTCCTGGAGGTTCGAGCGGGTCTTCTCGTACCACGGGCCCTTCGGGCTCACCACCACCACCGGCAGGTGCTCGTCGATGAGCGCGATGGGGCCGTGCTTCATCTCCCCGGCGGGGTAGGCCTCGGCGTGGATGTAGCTGATCTCCTTGAGCTTGAGGGCCCCCTCAAAGGCGGTGGGGGCGTGCAGGTTCCGGCCCAGAAAGAGGTAGTCCGTGGCCTGGTGGTACTTCGCCGCCACCCGCCGGTACTCCTCGGCCCGCTCCAGGGTGGCCTCGGCCAGGCGGGGGAGCTTTTTCATCTCGTGGAGCAGGGCGCGGGACTCGGCCTCGGACAGGGTGCCGCGGAGGCGCCCGAGCCGGATCGCGAGCAGGGTGAGGGCGGCGATCATCGCGGTGTAGACCTTGGTGGAGGCCACCCCGATCTCGGGCCCGGCGTGGATGTAGAGCACGTCGTCGGCCTCGCGGGTAATCGTCGAGCCCTTGACGTTGATCACCCCGAGGGCGGCGGCGCCCCGGCGTTTTGCCTCCCGCATCGCCTCGAGGGTGTCGATCGTCTCCCCGGACTGGCTGACGGCGACGAACAGGGTCTTTTCGTCCACCACCGGCTCGCGGTAGCGGTACTCGCTCGCCACCTCGGCCTGGGCGGGGATGCGGGCGAGTTTTTCGATCAGGTAGCTGCCCGCCCAGCCGGCGTAGTAGGCGGTGCCGGCGGCGACCAGGTGCACGCGCTCAAAGCGGGAGAGCTCGAGGCTGAGGTCGAGCACCGGCTCGCCGGTCTCCTCGTGGATGCGGCCGCCGAGGGTGTTCTCAAGCGCCCAGGGCTGCTCGAAGATCTCCTTCAGCATGTAGTGGGGAAATCCGCCCTTTTCCGCCTGCTCCAGGGTCCACTCCACCTCGGTGACCCGGAGGGGGCGGGGGTTTCCGGCGAGGTCCTTGACCCGGACTTCGTCCCGGCGGACCACCGCCATCTCGCCGTCTTCCAGGAAGACCACCCTCCGGGTGTAGGGGAGCAGGGCGGGGACGTCCGAGGCCAGGAAGTTCTCCCCCTCCCCCAGCCCCACCACCAGCGGGCTCACGGTGCGGGCGGCGACCAGCGCGTCCTCGTCCTCGTGCATCGCCACCACCGCGTAGGCCCCCCTGGCCTCGGAGAGCGCGGCGCGAAGCGCGGCCTCGAGATCGCCCTGGTAGTGATCCGCGATCAGGTGGGCCAGGACCTCGGTGTCGGTGTCGCTTTCGAAGCGGTAGCCCTTTTGCTCCAGGCGTTCCTTTAGCTCCAGGTAGTTCTCGATGATGCCGTTATGGACGAGCACCAGCTTGCCCGAGCGGTGGGGGTGGGCGTTTCGGTCGGTGGGGGGGCCGTGGGTGGCCCAGCGGGTGTGGCCGATGCCCAGCGTGCCCTGAGGCTTTTCCCTTTCGAGCGCCTCGGCGAGGGTGGAGAGCTTGCCCGCCCGCTTCACGACCCGGAGCCCCTCCGGGGTCCGGACCGCCACCCCGGCGGAGTCGTACCCGCGGTACTCGAGCCGCCTGAGCCCCTCGATGAGGACGTCGGCGGCTTCCCGAAATCCAACGTAACCCACGATTCCGCACATCTCGCCTCCCCCGGGCCGCGAGCGGCTTCGCGGCCCGCCTTGGTCTTCGCTTTCCAAGGGGGCTCGCCCTGCCCTCGGGTTGTCCCCGCCTCGCGGCGGCGGCTTTCCCCTCGGGCTTCCCTTCCGGGGCGGGAGGGCCGGGCCAGCCCTGGCGGCATCCGCGGAATCCCTCGACCTTTCCCGGCGCGCGGCCGGTAATCCCCTCTCGGGGTCCGCCACCTCGTGAGGAGGCCACGCCTCCCCCTGCGCTTCCCGCCGTTCCCCTTGGACCGGAGCCCGGCTCCGGCGCGCCCAATATAACCCGATTTTTCTTGACACCGGCGGCGCTCCCCCCGTACCATTGGCCTTGGGCACGCGTGAGACTTTGCTGAAACGTTTGGGTAAGGTTTTGGGCGTGCCCGCACGGGGTAGCGACGCGGGAGAGGAAACGCGGCAACTCGCCCCGCGGCTACCCCCCGACACCTGAAGGGGGTGTAGAGAGGTATGAAGAAGGCAGGGCTACTCGCAGGAGGGCTGCTCGCCGTGCTCGCCCTGAGCGTGGCGCCGGCGGCCAAGTTCTCCGACGTGCCCCCCGGCCACTGGGCCGAGGAGGCCGTCTACCAGCTCGCGGATGAGGGGATCATCCTGGGCTTCCCGGATGGCACCTACCGCGGCAACGAGTTCCTCACCCGTTACCAGGCGGCGCTTCTGATCTACCGCCTCCTCGAGCGGCTCCGGGCCGAGTTCCAGGCCGGGGCGGATGAGGAGACCCTGGCCGCGCTCCGGAACGCGGTGCAGGAGCTCGCCGCCGAGCTCGCGAGCTTGGGCGTGCGGGTCTCGGCGCTCGAGGACAACGCCGCCACCCAGGCCGACGTGGCCCGGCTCCAGGCGGCCATCGACGAGCTCAAGAAGATGAAGCCCGCCGGGATGGACATGGCCGCGCTCAAGGAGCTCGAGGCCAAGGTCGAGGCGGCGGCGGTGGCGGCCGATACCGCGGCGGCTAAGGCCGAGGCCGCGGCGGCCAAGGCCGAGGAGGCGATGGCGGCGGCCGACGCCGCGAAGGGCCTGGCCGAGGCCAACGCCGACAGCATCAAGGCCCTGAACGAGCTCGCGGTGATGCTGAACCAGGACGTGCTCGGCCTGCAGGACCGGGTGGCCGCGCTGGAGAAGGAGCTGGTCGCGGTCAAGGGCGCCCAGCCCAAGGGCGTGGCCAAGGCCTCCGACCTCCAGGCGCTCACCGAGTACGTCCAGGCCCTCTCCGGCGACGTCGCGGGGCTCGCCGGCAAGGTCGCCGGGCTCGAGGACCGGGTCGGCACCCTGGAGCGGAACGCCTTCACCATCTCCGGCTCGCTCACCCTCGAATACAAGGCGATCGACGCGAGCGGCTTCGCCGGCTACGACATCGACCGCTTCATCGAGGACAGCGCCTTCAGCGCGGGCGATACCGATAGCCCGAAGGACGGGCAGGTCGTGGATAACGCCGAGTGGCTCACCTCCATCCCCGGCCAAACCACCGCGAACCTCAACGTGAAGTTCCAGACCGGCAAGCTCGCCGGCACCTCCAAGGGCGACGGGGTGAACACCTACGAGGAGCTCTTCCAGTTCAGCCTCTCGGGTAGCTGGACCAAGCCGCCCAGCCCGCCGGTTATCACGGGTCCCTCGCTTCAGGTGGACGCCGTGAAGACCACCCTCCCCGTCGCCGAGGGGCAGCAGCTCAGCCTGGTCTTCGGCCAGACCACCAAGGCCAAGTTCACCGAGTACCTCTTCGACAACGACAAGAACCCCTACGGCCCCGGCCTGGTGGCGACCCTCACCGGCCTGCCCGCGGGGGCGGAGCTGACCTTCGCCTACGGGAACAACGGTCTGCCCGGATACGACTACTTCTACGCCGGCCGCCTGGCCCTGAGCCCCATGGAGGGCTTCGGTCTCGGCGGGAGCTACATCGCCCAGGATAGCTACGCGAACCCCGTGTGGGGCATCGACGCGAGCCTCGAGCTCGGGCCGCTCGGCCTCGAGGGCGAGTACTTCAGCGACGCGGCGGGCGCCACCAGCTACTACGCGATCGCCAAGGCCGGCCTCGGGCCGATCGAGCTGGAGGCGAGCTACCGGAACATCGCGTTGATCACCGGGGCCACCACCGCGAACGGCGACGTCGCTACCAGCAACGCGCACAACGCGGCCCCCTTCGCCGCCAACCAGAACGGCTTCGGGATCGCGGCGAGCACCGGGTTCGGCCTCCTCGGGCTGAAGGGCCAGTACCAGAGCTACACCATCGCCGGCACCCCGACCACCTACTGGGAGGTCGTGGCCGACCTCGGCAAGGCCGGGAAGGACGCCGACGGCAACCGGATCGCGACCGGGCTCGCCGGCTTCCACGCCCGGGTGACCTACTCCCAGGAGAGCCCCTTCCCCGGCGCCCAGAGCTGGAAGCCGGGCGCCGGCACGGACTGGGCCCCCGGCAGCGTGAACACCGGCATCCTCGCCCAGCTCCACCACTGGGGCGACGCCCCCGACGCGGCGGTGAAGGACCTGAACCTCACCTTCGAGTACGGCACGCAGGACTACGACCGCCTCAACGTCTACGCCGACTACACCGCCAAGTTCGGCCCGCTCAGCGTCTTCGCCCTCGGCGGCTACTACTCGGCCCCGGTGGCCGGCGATAGCGCCACCAAGTTCGGCTTCAAGGTCGAGACCGATCCCTTCGCCCTGCCGCTCAAGCCGAGCCTGATGGGCGGCTACGTGACCCGGAGCGGCGCGAACGGCTACGCCGGCACCGAGACCAAGTGGTTCGCCGGGATCGAGTTCGCCGAGTTCCTCTTCGCCCCGCACTCGACCTTCAAGGCCCAGTACGGCAGCTACAGCTCGGCCGGCCTGAGCCTCACCCCGGCCGCGGCCGACGCCGACAAGGCCTGGAACGCCGGCACCTACTGGCTCTACACCACCGCACCCGGCGCGGGTGGCACCCTCACCGGCTTCGAGCTCTCCTGGACCTACTGGGACCTCACCGCGAGCTTCGGCAGCTACGTGGACAACGCCGGCAACTACGCGGACGCCTTCAGGATCCGCTACGAGGTGGAGTTCTAGGCGGCGTCGAATGCCGAAACCCCCGGGCCCGCCCCGGGGGTTTCTTTTTCTTTTGAATGAAAGGTATACTCGTGGATGCTGGCCCGAGGGCCAGGGGGACCAATGAGCCAATGGCTCCGCTTGGGAAGGAGAACGCGATGCGGATCAACAAAGGCGCGCTTTTGAAAGTGGTGGAAAAGCCCCACTACCGCACCGACCTCCCCGAGTTCCGCCCCGGGGACGCGGTGCGGGTGGTCTACCAGGTGAAGGAGGGGAACCGCACCCGGCTCCAGGCCTTCGAGGGCACGGTGATCAAGATCAAGAAAAACGGCCTCAACTCGAGCTTCACCGTGCGCAAGATCTCCCACGGCGTGGGGGTGGAGCGGATCTTCCCCATGCACTCGCCCCTCATCGAGAAGGTCGAGGTCACCTTCCGCGGCCGGGTGCGGCGGGCGAAGCTCTACTACCTGCGCGAGCGCCGGGGCAAGGCGGCCCGGATCAAGCCCGACCTCCGCAGGATGAACCGGGGCGCGGGCAAGGCTTCCGGGGCGGAGGCAAAGGAGGAGGGGTAGGGGATCACCCCCAAGCCGAAGGCCGGGCACCTGCCCGGCCTTTTTTTACCCGGCCACCCGGCTCGGGTCGGCCTCCTGCAGGCTTCGCACCCGCGCCTTTGCCCTCCGCGCCGCCCCGATCGCCTTCAGGCTCCAGCGGGCGGCGGCCGGGGTGGTGATGAAGGGGCGGCCGGTCTCCACCGCCCTCCTTAGCTCCGGAACCGGGGCGAAGGCGAGGAGGAGGTCGTAGTCCTCCCCCTCGGTTTCCTCGAAGCCGGCTTCCCGGTACGCCCGCTTGAGCCCGGCGTCGACCCCGAAAAAGCGCACCTTGCCGGATAGCGGCAGGTGCTGCCCGGCGCCGAGCTCCGCCTTGTAGTAAGCGAGATAGGGGTCCTCGTCGATCCCCATGCTCTCGCCGGTGGAGCGCATCTCGGGGCCGAGCCAGGGGATCACCCCCGGGAACTTGATCCAGGGGATCACCACCTCCTTGGCGGCGTAGAACCGGGGCGCGGGGTCCTCGGTGAAGCCGAGCTCGGCGAGCGTCTTCCCCACCGCGATCAGGGCGGCGTACTTCGCGAGCGGGTGGCCGATCGCCTTGGAGACGAAGGGCACGGTGCGGGAGGCGCGGGGGTTCGCCTCGAGCACGTAGACCACCCCGTCCTTCACCGCGTACTGCACGTTCAAAAGCCCCCGGACGCCGATCGCGAGGGCGAGCCTTCGGGTGTAGTCCCGCACCCGCTCGAGCACCTCCTCCCCCAGATGCACCGGGGGCAGGATCACCGCCGAGTCGCCCGAGTGCACCCCGGCCTCCTCGACGTGCTCCATGATCCCCGCCACCACCACGCGCTCGCCGTCCGCGATCGCGTCCACGTCGAGCTCGGTGGCGCCCTCCAGGTACTGGTCGAGGAGGATCGAGGGGGCCTCGCTGAGCTCGGCGTAGACCTCCTCCAGGTAGCGGGAAAGCTCCTCCTCGTCTCTCACCACCGCCATCGCCCGGCCGCCGAGGACGTAGGAGGGCCGCACCATCAGGGGGTAGCCGAGTTCGCGCGCGCGCCTTTTTGCCTCCTCGGGGTCTTTGGCCACCGCCCCCTCGGGCTGGGGGATGCCGAGGCGCCGGACCAGCCGGTTGAAGGCCTCGCGCTCCTCGGCGGCGTGGATCGCGTCCGGGTCGGTGCCGAGGAGGCGGGCGCCCGCCTGCTTCAAGGGCCGGGCGAGCTTCAAGGGGGTCTGGCCGCCCAGGGTGACGAGGGTGCCGAGGGGCTCTTCTCGCTCGATCAGGTTCAGGGTGTCCTCCAGGGTGAGGGGCTCGAAGTAGAGCCGGTCGGCGGTGTCGTAGTCGGTGGAGACGGTCTCCGGGTTCGAGTTCATCATGATCGTCTCGAACCCGGCGTCTTTCAGTGCCCAGACCGCGTGCACCGCCGAGTAGTCGAACTCGACCCCCTGCCCGATCCGGATCGGCCCCGACCCGAGGATCACGATCTTCTCCTTCTTCGCGGGCCTGACCTCGTCCTCCTCCTCGTAGGTGGAGTAGTGGTAGGGGGTGTAGGCTTCGAACTCGGCGGCGCAGGTGTCCACCGTCTTGTAGACCGGGACCACGCCCTTTTTCTTGCGGGCGGCGCGGACCGAGCCCTCGTCCTCCCCGGTGAGGGCGGCGAGCTCGCGGTCGGAGAGCCCGACCTGCTTGATGCGGTAGAGGGCTTCCGGATCCCAGCCGGAAACGGGCCCGAGCTTCTTCGCCGTCCGCTCGGCGGCGACGATCTCGGCGAGCTGCTCTAAGAACCAGGGGTCGATCGCGGTGGCCTCGTGGAGCGCCTTTAGGGGCTCGCCCCGGCGGATCAGTTCGAGCAGGACGTGGGGGCGGCGGGGATTGGGGTAGAGAAGCTCCCTGAGCCTATCGGTGGAAAGGTCCTCGACCCCCGCCTTCACGTCGGCCTCGAGGCCCCTCAGCGCCTTCAAGAAGGCCTCCTTGAAGCTCCGGCCGATCGCCATCACCTCGCCCACCGAGCGCATCTGGGTGCCGAGCCGGTCGCTGAGCCTGCCCTCGACGTTCGGCAGGGTCTGGAACTTCTCGAAGGCAAAGCGGGGGATCTTCACCACCACGTAGTCGATCGTGGGCTCGAAGGAGGCCGGGGTCTTCCGGGTGATGTCGTTCGGGAGCTCGTCGAGCCGGTAGCCCACCGCCAAGAGGGCGGCGATCTTGGCGATGGGGTAGCCGGTGGCCTTGGAGGCGAGCGCGGAGGAGCGCGAGACCCGGGGGTTCATCTCGATCACCACCATGCGGCCGGTCTTCGGGTCCACCGCGAACTGGATGTTGGAGCCGCCGGTGTCCACCCCGATCTCGCGGATGATCGCCCGGGCCGCGTCCCGCATCCGCTGGTACTCGAGGTCGGTGAGGGTCTGGGCCGGGGCCACGGTGATCGAGTCCCCGGTGTGCACGCCCATGGGATCGAAGTTCTCGATCGAGGTGATGATGACCACGGTATCGGCGTGGTCGCGCATCACCTCGAGCTCAAACTCCTTCCACCCGAGCACGCTCTCCTCGACGAGGGCGGTGTGGACCGGCGAGAGCCGGAGTCCCCGGCCGAGGACCTCTCTTAGCTCGGCCTCGTCCCTGGCGATGCCGCCGCCGGTGCCGCCCAGGGTGAAGGAGGGCCGGATGACCACCGGGAAGCCCACCTCCCGGGCGAACGCGAGCCCCTCCTCGACGCTCTTCACCATCCGGCCGCGGGGGACCTCGAGGCCGATCCGCCGCATCGCCGCCTGGAAGGCCTCGCGGTCCTCGCCCTTCTTGATCGCCTCGACGTTGGCGCCGATCAGCTCGACGCCGTATTTTTGCAAGATCCCCTCCTCGTACAGCGCGACCGCGAGGTTCAAAGCGGTCTGCCCCCCGAGGGTGGGGAGGAGGGCGTCGGGGCGCTCCCGCTCGATGATCGCCTCGAGGTATTCGAGGGTGAGGGGCTCGAGGTAGGTGGCCTCGGCGAGCTCCGGGTCGGTCATGATCGTCGCCGGGTTGGGGTTTACGAGCACCGCCCGGTAGCCCACCTTCCGGAGCGCCTTCACCGCCTGCGTGCCGGAATAGTCAAACTCGGCCGCCTGGCCGATGGTGATCGGCCCGGAGCCGATGATCAGGATCGTGTTCAGGTCCTTTCTTGGCGGCATAAGCCTCCCACGGCGCGCCCAGGGGCGTGCCGGGGCCCATGCTAACCCACCTTTGCATATCCATGCAAAAGAAAAGGGCCCCGGCCAAAGCCGGGGCCAGGCCCATCGGGTGAGGCAGACCCTGAAAGCACGGGCCCGGCAGCCTCTTGCTCCTTAGAAAGGAGGTGATCCAGCCGCACCTTCCGGTACAGCTACCTTGTTACGACTTCGCCCCAGTCGTGGGCCCCACCCTAGGCGCCTGCCCGTTGGCGGGCTATGGGCGACTTCAGGTGG
>Ga0256839_1006495_pt1 | contig 10222 bp, 7 predicted proteins | sample 354166metaG_FD_185968 | JGI IMG/M metagenome (GOLD analysis project Ga0256839, IMG submission 185968) | Hydrothermal vent microbial communities from Mid Atlantic Ridge, Atlantic Ocean - 354-166 | ecosystem: Environmental > Aquatic > Marine > Hydrothermal vents | place: Atlantic Ocean: Mid... | reverse complement strand
CCCAACCACCGCACCGCCTGGACCGGGCGTCCCGGCGAGTACCGGCTGGAAGACGGCCGCGACACCGTCACCGTCTCGCTCACCTGGACCAGCCCGGAAGGGGTCAAATTCACCAAGACCTATGAATTCCACCGCGGCAGCTACGAGATCGGCGTGCGCCACCGGGTGGACAATCCCACCGCCAGGCCCTGGCGCGGCAACCTCTACGGCCAGCTCCTGCGCAGCGGCGACGACGCCGGCATGGACGGCATGGTCTACACCTACACGGGCGGGGTCTACTACACGCCCGACGAGAAGTATCGCAAGGTGGGCTTCGACGACATGGCCGAGGAGCCCGTGACCCGCACCGGCGTCGCCGGCGGCTGGGTGGCCTTCATCCAGCACTACTTCCTGGCGGCCTGGATCCCGCCGGCCGACGTGCCCTACCAGCTCAGCGCCCGCGGCCGGCGCGACGGCCTTTTCGCCGTGGGCATCGCCTCCCCGGAGCGCGAGGTCGGGCCCGGTGCCAGCGGGGAGTTCGCTGCCCGCCTCTACGTGGGGCCCAAGCTCCAGCGGGTGCTGGAGGAAGTGGCGCCGGGCCTGGAACTGACGGTGGACTACGGCCTGCTCACCGTCATCGCCAAGCCGCTGTTCTGGCTCCTGGAATGGCTCCACCGCCTGGTGGGCAACTGGGGCTGGGCCATCGTCCTGCTCACGGTGCTCATCAAGCTGGCCTTCTACAAGCTGTCGGAGACCAGCTACCGCTCCATGGCCAAGCTGCGCAAGGTGCAGCCCAAGATGATGGCCCTGCGCGAGCGCTACGGCAACGACCGCCAGAAGATGGGCCAGGCCATGATGGAGCTGTACAAGAAGGAAAAGGTCAGCCCCCTGGGCGGCTGCCTCCCCATCGCGGTCCAGATCCCGGTGTTCATCGCCCTCTACTGGGTGCTGCTGGAGAGCGTGGAGCTGCGCCAGGCCGAGTGGATCCTGTGGTACAAGGACCTGTCCACCCGCGATCCCTACTTCGTGCTGCCGCTCATCATGGGCGCCACCATGTTCCTGCAGCAGAAGCTCAACCCGCCCCAGATCGACCCCATGCAGCAGAAGATCATGATGGCCCTGCCGCTGGTGTTCACCGTGTTCTTCCTGTTCTTCCCCTCCGGGCTGGTGCTCTACTGGGTGGCCAACAACGTGCTGTCCATCGCCCAGCAGTGGTACATCACCCGGCGCGTGCTGGGCGAGGGCAAGCCCGGCAAGACCTGAGGCCGCCTGCCCCCGCGCCATGGGCGCCACCGACACCATCGCCGCGCCCGCCACCCCGCCCGGCACCGGGGGCGTGGCCATCGTCCGCGTCTCCGGCCCGGGGGTGGCGCGGGTGGCCGGGGCGGTGGCCGGCGGCCTGCCGGCGCCGCGGCGGGCGGTGCTGCGCCGCTTCCGCGACGCCGCCGGCGAGGTGGTGGACACCGGGCTGGTGCTCTACTTTCCCGGCCCGCACTCGTTCACCGGCGAGGACGTGCTGGAGCTCCACGGCCACGGCGGTCCCGTGGTGACCGACCTGGTGCTGGGCGCGGTGCTGGCCGCGGGCGCCCGTCCCGCCCGTCCCGGCGAGTTCACCGAGCGGGCCTTCCTCAACGGCCGCCTGGACCTGGCCCAGGCCGAGGCGGTGGCGGACCTCATCGAGGCCGGCTCGGCCCAGGCCGCGCGCTCCGCCCTGCGTTCCCTGGAAGGCGCCCTGTCCCGGCGCCTGGAGGGACTGGCCGCCGGGCTCACGGAGCTGCGGGCCTGGGTGGAGGCGGCGCTGGACTTCGCCGAGGAGGAGATCGATTTCCTCGCCGAGGGCGAGGTGGCCCGGCGCACCGGGGCGCTGCTGGCGGACCTGGCCCGGGTGGAGGCGGAGGCCGCCGCCGGCCGGGTGCTGCACGAGGGGCTCACCGTGGTGCTGGCCGGTGCGCCCAACGCCGGCAAGTCCAGCCTGCTCAACGCCCTGGCCGGGCGCGAGACCGCCATCGTCACCCACCTGCCCGGCACCACCCGCGACGTGCTGCGCGAGCACCTGCAGATCGACGGCCTGCCCCTGCACCTGGTGGACACCGCCGGACTGCGCGAGGCGGCCGACGCCATCGAGGCCGAGGGCGTGCGCCGGGCCCGGCGCGAGCTGGAGGCGGCCGACCGGGCCCTGGTGGTGGTGGACGACGCCGTGGACCCCGACGTGCCCGGCGAGGTGCGGCGGTGCCTGCCACCGGAGCTGGCACTCACCGTGGTCCACAACAAGATCGACCTCACCGGCCGCGAGCCGGGCCTGGAGGAACGCGGGGGCGTCGCCCACCTGTGGCTGTCGGCCCGCACCGGCGCCGGGCTGGATCGGCTGCGCGAGCACCTCAAGGCCGCCGCCGGGTACGTCCCCGGCGCGGGCCTGTTCTCCGCCCGCCGCCGCCACCTGGAGGCCCTGGCCCGTGCCCGCGGCCACCTGGAGTCCGCGCAGGCCGCGGCGGCCGCCGGGGCGGGCGAGCTGCTGGCCGAGGACCTGCGCCTGGCCCAGCAGGCCCTGGGCGAGATCACCGGCGAGGTGACCCCCGACGACCTGCTGGGCGAGATCTTCTCGCGCTTCTGCATCGGCAAGTGAGGGTGCGCCGCCGGGCCGAGACTCGGGCCGCGGATTGCGGTAGGTTCTGATCTTACCAGGCCGTTGGAAGACGGCCTGCCGGTTTCGACGTCCCGTGAGGGCCGGCAGCAACGTTGGAGGAGGTCCCATGTCCATCGTCGTAGGCGTGCGCAAGGAAGGCCGGCTGGTGCTGGCCGCCGACAGTCTCATCACCTTCGGCTCGGCCCGCATGCCCGAGGACAACCTGAAGGCGGAGAAGATCCGGGAGCTGGGCGACTCCCTGTTCGCCTCCGCCGGCTGGGGGCTGTACGACGACATCATCGAGGACCACGTGAGCCAGCACCCGGAGGTGCGCCTGGCCGACGAGAAGGCCATCTTCGCCTTCTTCCTCGGCCTGTGGAAGCAGCTCCACGAGCGCTACAGCTTCGTCAACGACCAGCCGGGCGACGACAAGGACTCGCCCTTCGGCGACCTCGACACCACCTTTCTCATCGCCAACGCCGGCGGCCTGTTCCACGTGGGCTCCGACATGAGCGTGACCCGCTTCCACCAGTACTACGCCATCGGCTCCGGCGGCGACTACGCCCTGGGCGCGCTGCACGTGCTCTACCGGCAGCTCGACGACCCGGCCGCCATCGCCCGCCGCGCGGCGGAGGCCGCCATCGCCTTCGACACCAAGTGCGGCGGGCCCATCCTGGTGCGCGAGGTGGAATGCGCATCGTCCTGAGGGTCCTGGCGCTGGCGGCCCTGCTGCCGGCCGCCGGCTGCGCCACGCTGGACTACTACGCCGGGGCGGTGTCGGGGCACCTGGAGCTCATGGCCCGCGCGCGGCCCCTGGACGAGGTCCTGGCCGACCCCGGCCTGGATGCCCGCCTGCGCGTCCGCCTGGAGCTGGCGCGGGAAGTGCGCGCCTTCGCCACCCGGGTGCTGGCGCTGCCCGACAACGACAGCTACCGCAGCTACGCCGACCTGGGCCGGCGCTTCGCGGTGTGGAACGTGGTCGCCGCCGATCCCTTTTCCGTGCAGCCCAGGACCTGGTGCTTCCTCATCGTGGGCTGCCTCAGCTACCGCGGCTACTTCGACGAGGACGAGGCCCGCGCCTTCGCCGCGGAACTGGCCGGCCGGGGCCTGGACGTGCACGTGGCCGGGGCGCGGGCCTATTCCACCCTGGGCTGGTTCGACGATCCCCTGCTCAACACCCTCATGGACCTGGACGAGGCGCGCTTCATCGGCGTCATCTTCCACGAGCTGGCCCACCAGCGGCTGTACGTGGAGGACGACACCGCCTTCAACGAGTCCTATGCCAGTTTCGTCGAGCGCGAGGGGGTGCGCCAGTGGTACCGGGCGCGGGGCGACGAGGCGGCCTGGCGCCGCCACCGGCGGGCCCTGGCCCGCGAGGCCTCGTTCCGCCGCCTGCTCCTGCACGCCCGCGGGCGGCTGGCCGCGGTGTACGCCCGGGACCTGCCGGCCGGGGAGAAACGCCGGCGCAAGGCCGGTGAATTCCGGCGGCTGCGCCGCGCCTACGCGGCCTGGAAACGCCGGTGGGACGGGTACGGCGGCTACGACCGGTGGATGGCACAAGCCCTCAACAACGCCCACCTGGCGCTGGTGGCGGTGTACAACCAATGGATCCCCGCCTTCGCCGCGCTTCACCGCGACAGCGGCGACTGGGAGGTATTCCACCGCCGCGCCGCGGCTCTGGGCGAGTTGCCGCCCGAAGAACGCCGGGCCCGGCTCGAGCACCTGGCCGCCGGCACGCCGGACCCGGATCCCGGCGTCCGGCCCCCGGCCCCTAGCCCGTCCTGATCCACAGCAGCTTCACCGTCTCGTGGAAGGCGTGGTAGCGGATGTAGTGGGACCCGTCGCAGGAGAAGGTCACGCCGATGAGGCCGTTGATGATGTTGATGGAGGCGTTGCGCAGGTAGAGCTGTTCGTCCTGGAAGCGCAGGCGGCGGAACACGTCGAGGATGTGGCCCACGTCCCAGGCCGGGATCACCGGGGCGTAGGCCGGCATCACCTGCTCGAACTGGTCGAGAAAGCCGTCGGCGAAGATCTCCTCCCCCACGTACACGCGGTAGCGGTAGGGATCGTTGTACAGCCAGCAGGTGAGCTGGTTGGAGGAATAGTGAATCTTGGCGTGGAACACGCCGCGCATGCACAGCAGCTGCTGCACCACGGCATGCAGCTCCATGAGGCGGGTGTCGAACAGGCTCTCCACCCGCTGCTGCAGGAACACCGTCTGGCGCACGGACGGGTCGCCGCGCACCTGCAGCCAGGGCTTGTCGGCGGTCATGCTCATCACCTCACCTTGTGAGCGCCCGCGGGGGTACGGGCGCTGACTTGGACCGGTCCCGCCCCCGCAGTTCCCCGTGAGGGAGCGGGCGCGTGATGCTAGTGGCGGCCGATGCTCCGATCTGCCAACGGCGGCACAAAACCGGTGTGCCCGCGGGGCGGGGTTGCGGCGGGTGTGACGGGGCGCCGGAAACGACGCCCGCGAGGGAACCCCTGCGGGGACGGCGTCGTCGGCGGCTACAACAACACCTGCAGCGACAGGCCGGCGGCCAGCAGCACGATGATCGCCACGGCCACGCGCGGCGACAGGTACGGCAGCCACACCCGCACCCGGCGCGCCGGGGTGTCGTCCCCGGCCAGCACGCGGGCGAAGGCGGGCCGGGCCCGCAGCCGCTCCAGGTAGTCGGCCACCCGCGGCAGGCGTCCGTCGCGCCACAGCCGGTCCATGCGCAGGGCCGCCATGCGCTCCAGCACGGGGCCGAAGGCGGCGTCCGCCAGGGAGAAGTCCTCGCCGGCGGCGAAGGGATGGGCGGCCAGGGTGCTCTCCAGCCGGGTGAGCACCGCCGCGCAGGTGTCCACCTGGCGGCGGATCTCGCCCCGCGACTGCAGGGTGGAGAGCAGGCGCAGCACCTCGTCCAGGCGCGACTGGAAGTGATCGGCCAGCCCCGCGTGCCGGCGCAGCCGGCGGTTGAGCGCCACCGCCTCGCGCCGGAGGCGGTGGCGCCAGAAATGGCCACGCCAGCCGCCGGCCAGCGCCAGCTCCAGCTCCGGCAGGGGCAGCCGGCGCTGCACCTCCAGCCATTGATCCATGCGCCGGCGCGCGGCGGGGTCGGCGGGGGTCAGCGGCGGCCCCGGCAGGCGCTCGTCCACGTAGCGCAGGATGGCCACGGTGTCGTAGACCACGCAGTCCCCGTCCACCAGGGTGGGCACCTCGCCGCGGGGGTTCAGGCCCAGGTAGTCCGGTGCCAGGTGGCCCAGGGTGAGGCGGTTGACCAGTCGCCCGCGCCAGTCCAGGCCCTTTTCCGCCAGCGCCAGCTTCACCTGGCGGCAGGCCAGGCTGCCCGGGAACTCGTACAGCACCGGCGCCCGCGGCACCGCCGCGGGCGGGGCGCAACGGCGCCAGTCGGGCGGCGGGAAGTGTTCGGCGGGCGTGGGGTTCATGGCGTCCTCCGGCGGGCCTGCGCGCGCCGCCTCCGGCCCACCTTATCGAACCCGCGGCCGCGGCGCCACGGGTGATGCTCCAGCCACAGGAGCAGCGGCGGCAGGAACAGGAGGTCGCCGGCCAGGGCGAAGGCCAGCGTGAGGGCGGTGATGAGGCCGGTGTCGGCGCTGAGGCTGAAGTCGGACAGGGTCAGCAGCAGGAAGCCGGTGGTGAGCACGGCGGTGGTGATCCAGATGGCGGTGCCCACCTGGAGGAAGGTGGCGCGCAGGGCGGTGCGGGGATCGTGGTCCCGGCGCATGAGCCGGTACTTGGACAGGAAGTGCACGGTGTCGTCCACCACGATCCCCAGGGCCATGGCCGAGATCACCGACACCACCAGCCCCACCCGGCCCACCAGCAGTGCCCACACGCCGAAGGCCATGACCCCGGGCAGCAGGTTGGGCACCAGGCTCAGCAGGCCCAGGCGCAGGCTGCGCAGGGCGGCGACCAGGGTCAGGGCGATGAGGACCACGGCCAGGGCGGTGCTCACCAGCATGGTGCGCACGTTGCGGGCCGAGAGGTGGGCGAACATGAGGCTGGGCCCGGTGGCCACCGCCGTGACGCCGGGAGCGTGGCGCGCCAGCCAGGCCGCGGCCCGGGCCTCGAACTCCCGCAGCTCGCGGGTCCCCAGGTTGCGCAGCACCACCCGCACCCGGCTGGCGGACTTGTCCAGGTTCACCATGTTGGTGAGGTCCAGCCCGTAGGGCAGCGACAGCTCGTACAGCAGCAGGTACTGGGCCGCCAGCCGGCGCGAGTCGGGGAGCCGGTACCAGGCGGGATCGTCGCCGTGCATGTTGCGGTTGAGGCGGCGGAGGACGGGCAAAATGCTTGTGACGTGTTCCACCTCGGGCTGCGCGGCGAGCCAGCGCTCGAAGGCCTCCAGGGTGCGCAGGTAGGCCGGCTCGTGGATGCCGCCGGGCACGCCCGAGTCCACCGGGTATTCCACCGCGTAGATCCCGCTGAGGCGGCGGGCGGTGAACTCGGTGTCCTGGCGGAAGGGCGTGTCCTCGCTGAAGTACTCCACGAAGCGGTCGTCCAGCTCGATGCGCGGAATGAAGGCCGCCAGCACCAGCGCCGCGGCCCCGATCCCCCACGACAGGGCCCGGCGGTGATCCACCACCCGGTCGGCCAGCCACGCCATGAAGCGGCGCTCGTGCACCACCCGGGGGGGGACGCGCAGGGGCAGCATCACCGCCAGCACCGGCACCAGGGTGACCGAGTAGACGAAGGCGGCGGTGATGCCGGCGGCGGTGATGTTGCCCAGGTCGTTGAACGGCGGCGAGTCGCTGACGTTCATGCTGAGGAAGCCGATCACCGTGGTCAGGCTGGTGAGGAACACCGGCCGCAGGTTGAGGCGCATGCCGGTGTGCACCGCGGCGGCCGGGGACGCCCCGCCGGCACGGGCGGCGAGCACCGTGGTGAGGATGTGCACGCTGTCGGCCACGGCCAGGGTGGCGATGACCGTGGCCGCCCCCACCGAGGTGGGATTGAGTGCCACCCCCGCCCACCCCGCCAGGCCCATGCCCGTGGCCGCGGCCAGGGTGATGACGGCGACGGTGATGAAGGTGGCGCCCGCCGAGCGCAGCAGCAGCCACAGGGCGATGACGATGGCCACGAAGACCGCCGGGACCATGGTCAGCAGGTCGTGGCGCGTGGCCTCGGGAAAGGCCACGTCCATCACCGCGCCGCCGGTGAGGCGGAAGTCCACGTCCGGGTAACGCCGGCGGTAGTCCGCCAGCAGCCGGCGCACGCGGTTGACTGCTTCGGCCCCCTCGCCGCTGCGCGCGCCGGGCAGGTTGAGCTGGACGTTGACCGCGGTGACGTCGCCGGCGGGGGAGACCAGGCGCCGCACCAGCAGCGGCTCGTTCAGGGCGATGCGGCGGATGCGCGCCACCGCGGCGGTGTCCAGTGGCAGCTCGTCCGGGACCAGGCTGCCCACGTACAGGGTGTCGCCGCGGGCCTCCGAGTGCTGGAAGTTGGCCAGCGAGTCCACCCGCCCGGCGTGGGGCACCTGCCAGCCGTCGCGGGTGAGGCGGCGCACCAGGTCCAGCACCCGGGGCGTGAACACCTCGCCGCCTTCCGGCGCGATCACCACCAGCACGTTGTCGCCGCGGCCGAAGGTGCGCTCGAAGGCGCGGAACCGCACCAGGTCCGGGTTGTCGGGGCGGAAATAGGCCTGGTAGCTGTCGTCGAAGGACAGCCGCGGCAGGCCGGCGGCGGCGGCCACGGCCAGGAGGACCATGGCCGCCAGCACCGCACGGGGGCGGGCCAGCAGCCAGCCCACGTAGCGCTCGGTGAGGGGGGCGGCGCGGCTCATGGTGCGGGCGGGACCGGCATGGCCCCAAGGTTACCGGATCCGGGACCGCTTCACGCCGCCGCGCGCCCGCGTTGGGCTATGCTGGCGCTTATGGACATCGCATCATTGCCACGGGGCGCGGCCTGCGCCGCGGCCCTGTTGCTGGCCGGCCCGGTCCCGGCGGCCTGGTGGAATCCCTTCGGCGGCGGCCAGTGCCTGCAGGCGGTGACGGACACCGCACGCGCCCACCAGCAGTGCCTGGTGGGCCAGCAGCTGCCGGGCCAGTGCAACGCCCGGGCCCTGGCCTTCGCCAGGGCCCGGGGGGAGTGCGAGGCCCGGGTCAAGGACGCGGCGCGGCTCGATGCGGCCGAGGCCGCGGGCCGCAAGGCGGTGGCCGGCGACCCGGCGCGCAGCCCGTTCCGGCGCATCCAGGCCGGGCTCAAGCGGGCGCCCTATTTCATCAAGCCCGAGGCGGCCAACTACCTGCCGTTCTCGGCCCGGTGCCGGGAGGCCACCGCCCGCTACTTCAAGATCGGCGCCTACCACCTGGACAAGGGGACCCGCACCATCACCTTCGTCGCCTATCCCCTGGGCTTCAAGTGCGCCGCGCCGCGCTCCATCAGCGACAGGTTCCCGGTGGTGACCGAGGCCCAGCTCAAGAAGCTCGCCGCCGGCGCCTACCTCGCCGCGGTGCCGCGGGACCGGCGCCCCTTCGCCAGGGCCCGGGTGGTGCGCACCACCGCCGCCCGGCTCAAGTCCACCTACCGCCGGGTGGTGGCCGGGGGCGGGGCCCGGCCCGCGCCTTTCGGGGCCAGGGTGCAGCGGCACCGGCTCACGGTGATCACCTCGCCGGAGGGTGCCAGCGTGCGCGTGCTCAACGTCAAGGCGCGTTACACCGACGGCATCGAGCTGCCGCCGGGCCGCTACCTGGTGGAGGTGAGCGCCCCGGGCTACCGCACCCACAAGCAGTGGGTGCGGCTGCACGAGGACCACGAGATCAACATCGCCCTGGCCCGGGCCCGGCCCTTCGCCCGCAGCCGCGGCCTGTCCTGCCTGGAACACAAGGACGACATCAGCGTGAGCACGGTGCGCATCGCGCCCTTCAACGAGTGCCACTTCATCACCTATCCCGACGAGCGCTCGCGGGACCTGGCCATCGTCAACCGGCGCGCCAGCGGCTACATCCACGACGTCCGGCTCGAAGTGACCTACTACGACGCCGAGCACCAGGAGCTGGACAAGGAGACCTACGTCCTCTACCGCGCCGCCGACCGCCAGGCCATCCCGCCCGGGGAGACCCGCTTTCCCGTCACCGGGATCTACCTCAAGCGCGAGGACGTCCACGCCATCGGCATCAAGACCGTGGCCTTTTCCGTCAGTCCGTGAAGGCGGTGCCGGGCGTGGCCCCCGCCGCGGCCGGGCGCGCGCCGCACCGGCCGGGCCGGGTGCCCGCTAGCGGGGCAGGACGGCCGGGTCGGTGAACACCCAGTCCCGGTCCTTGACCGGGGTGTGGCAAGAGATGCACACCTGGGCGCCCTTGGCGAAGGGTTTCTGTTCCAGGCCCACCCAGCGCGCCCAGCCCCAGCCGTGGGTGGCGGCGTATTTCTTCGCATCCTTGAACATGAACTCGGCATGGACGAAGCGGCCGGGCGCCTGGGCCGCCTTCCAGTTCGCGAGCGGGGCGTCCTTCCACACCACCTTGCCCAGGATGGCGCCGTCGGGCCAGGGATTGGTCTTGCCGGACCGCGCCGCGGCCACCGCGACGTCGTTGCCGAGAATGACCCGCAGGGTGTTGTTGTCGGTGCGGTGCGAGACGGCGATGACCGACCAGTCCTGCCACCCCGCGGGATAG
>Ga0256839_1006494_pt1 | contig 10222 bp, 5 predicted proteins | sample 354166metaG_FD_185968 | JGI IMG/M metagenome (GOLD analysis project Ga0256839, IMG submission 185968) | Hydrothermal vent microbial communities from Mid Atlantic Ridge, Atlantic Ocean - 354-166 | ecosystem: Environmental > Aquatic > Marine > Hydrothermal vents | place: Atlantic Ocean: Mid... | reverse complement strand
TGGAAATGATTTTTGCCTATGCAGGCACACTTTCTCTAGACAAAGAGCTCCATTCTATCCCTATTTCGGAGCTTTCTATTGGGGATATTTTCATTTATGGCGGTTCACCAGGTCATGCTATTATCGTAGTTGATGTCGCTATTCATCCTGATAACAATAAGAAAATTTTCCTCTTGGCACAAAGCTATATGCCCGCTCAAGAGATACAAATTCTCAAGAATCCTAATAATAAAGATATGAGCCCTTGGTATTCTACTGATTTTGGAGAAATTTTAAATACACCCGAGTGGACATTTAACCGCTCTGATTTAAAGCGTTTTTGAATGCCCCCATGAAAACCTAACTTTAGCTTAGAGCTTGTTGGGAAATTTTATTTCGTGATAATTTAATTTCCCAACAAGCTCTTATACTTAATTCGCCCCACATTTTCAGTTTCATCCCGAATACCATATCGATCATCCATCCGATAGCCAATAATCCAGATAATTTCATCATTTCCATTCACCAAAATGGGTGTTTTATGGCGATCTAGCCTATTTATTTTATTATTAATAAAGAAATCCTTCAATTTCTGAGATTTTCCCTTCATACCAAAAGGACAAAAACGATCGCCAGCCTGCCAATTCCTAATTTTTAAAGGGTATTGCAATCGATCTACATCCAACACTATTTCTGAAGTATTTGTTTTATAATTAGACATTTTTGAATGTAGAGTAATACTCAATTGGTCACCCGATTCCAAGGATATAGAAGGTTGATTTTTTTGCCAAAAAATGATCGGTTTTAGTTTTTTTTTCTTTTCAATAATCAATTCATTCTCCCCCACTAATGCCTGATAATATTCCGTTTCTAATACTGTTCCCTTCTTTGCTTCTAAAAACTGACGCTGTTGCTCGGCTGTAAAATCATAATTTTGCATAAAACTCCACAACAAACTTTTTTTAGTAGGATGAGACCGAATAGCCACTAAATCAAGCCGTATTTCATCTTCTTTCTCAAGCATCATTTGCGCCTTCAGTTCGTCTACCCGCTCTTGATACAAGAGAAACATTTCATCAAATCGTTCAAAATTCTGTTGTGCTGTATGCGCTAATTGCGGAGATAATTCATACAATTTTGGCAATACATGATGCCTTAAAAAATTGCGTTTATATTTATCGCTGGTATTGCTTTCATCTTCCCTAAAATCAATTTGATGTGCTGCCTGATAATCAAGAATTTCCTGCCGATTAATAAACAATAAGGGTCTTCGAATAAACTGATTACTACTAGGAATCGACCGAAGTCCTGCAAAGCCTGTTCCTCTTAAAAAATTCAATAAAAAAGTTTCGATCCTATCATCAAGATGATGAGCCGTTAGAATATAATCATAATTATATTCAGACCTTATCTCTTCGAAATAAGCATAGCGCTGATCACGCGCCATCATTTGAATAGAGACACCTTGATTTTTAGCAACTTCCTCTGTTTCAAATCGTTTAGTATAAACAGCCAAATGATGCTTATCTGCCAAGGTTTTAATAAAGTTTTCATCGGCTTCAGAAGCCTGTCCACGCAATTGAAAATTACAATGTATCAAAGCAGGTTGATAGCCCAATTCTAATAACAAATACAGCAATACAACAGAATCTATCCCCCCACTGATGGCCAACAATAAGCGATCATCAGCTTGAAATAAAGCTTGTTTATCAATAAATGTCTGTATTTTTTGAAGTATCATGCTTACTGTTTATTAAAAGCAGTTCCATTCCAAACGAGCAACTCATTCGCATCGAGATAAGATTGCAAGCTAATAACCGAGCGGCTCATCCCATTTTCCTGGCCTAATATAATAGAATAATTTTCAGTAGTACATCCTAATACTGCCTGAGTTATGAGTGTTTTCTCTTCCCTTAAAAGTGGTATTAAATGTTTTTGCACACGTTCCTTTGTCTCTGCTTCCATCACATTTGCATTTCGAAAAACATCATCCGTTAAAATAAGATCTCGCGCATCCATCCAATGCGTATCAAGGCCAGTTTGCTGTAAATAAGTCGCCAATATTAAAGTGGAGAGCAACTCCCCTACCGCTACCGTTTGGTCATAAGCATAATCAACATTTTCGTGTTTAGACTCTTCCAAATCCCATTCTATACTTACAAAATGGTCATTCATATCATCAAAAACAGAATGCTCCTTATCAAATAAAGCCAATGCCAGTTCGTAATATTTAGTCTTTAAAATAGTCATTTTTTTCATCGCCGCCTCTATATCTCCTCTTTGGTGGTCTTCAACAATTCCCTCTAGTATCTTTTTCGTCTCTGCTGTGGATGATCCAACAATTACTATTGAATATGAACTATATTTTTCAAGCATCTTACCAAACAGCCTGAAATGCTCGGCAGTTTGCAAAGCATTAGACGCTACATATATTATTTTTTGTTGTCCCTCCATTATTGTTTACAATTTTCCTTTACTTTTCAATATCCATTTAAATTGAGTGTATAAGCTCTACAGAAAATTACATTTCTTTACAAAAATACATCAGCAATGACCAACACACCAAATAAAACACTCGCAATACCATTCGTTGTAAAAAATGCTAAATTCACTTTTGATAAATCGTCAACCCTTACCAAAGTATGTTGATAAAAAAGTAATAATAAAAAAGCAACAGCCGCCACCCAATGAAGGTAATTAAATACTTCATAGGCGTTTCCTTCATGATATACCGCACTCAAAAGCAATAAGCCACAAATAAAATGAAGGCTATTTGAAAGCTGCAATGCTCCTTTTTTACCTAAAGCCACAGGAACAGAGTGCAGACCTAAACCTGCATCAAAATCTTCATCCTGCAACGCATATATGATATCAAAACCAGCCACCCAAAAAAGGACAACTAAACCATATAAAATACTTGTAAGACCAAACGCACCACTCACAGCAATATACGCACCTACTGGTGCCAACGCCAAACCTAGACCTAATACAAAATGACACCAGGCCGTGAATCGTTTGGTATAACTATAGCCCAATACAACCAACAAGGCTACTGGTGACAAAGCAAAACACAAAGTATTAATAAACCAGGTAGACAGACAAAATAAAAGGCTGTTAATAATTACAAAGCTCAATGCCGCCTTGGGTTTAATCAGGCCTGATGGTATTTCTCTAACTTTCGTCCTAGGGTTTTTTTTATCAATATCTCTATCTAAATAACGGTTAAATCCCATCGCTGCACTTCGCGCAAAGACCATACATAGTATTATTAATAATAAAACCCGCCCATTAAACATACCTTCTTCTAATGTACCCAAAGTAAAGCCAATCAGTGCAAAAGGTAATGCAAATATCGTATGGCTAAATTTGACAAGTGATAGGTATTTCTTAATCGTTGATTGAGTTGACATAGCATTGATATTAATCAAAGAACAAGGTAAAGAAAGAGTGTAAATAAAAAAAGCTATCCCCTCAAGCAGAAGAGATAGCTTTTATTTTCCTTAGTACTCAATTTTAATTACTGAGTAACAGCTGGAGCAGCTGAAGGATTAACATCACCAGTAAGGTAGATGAACGTCTGTGGTGGGTTCGTATTTGCAGTAATCGTTACTTTTTGATTACGCTTACCTTTTTTACCTTTAGAGTTAAATGTTACTGTAATTTCTCCACTTTGACCAGGAGCGATAGGCTCGCGTGGCCAGTTAGGAACAGTACATCCGCAACTTCCTTTGGCATTACTCAATACCAGTGTTTCGTCACCGCTATTCGTAAATGTATAAGTGTGAGAAACAACTTCTCCTTCGTCTACTGCACCAAAATCAAATGTTGTCTCGTCAAAAGACATAACAGTTGTTGGGCCAGAAGGAACTGCTGCTGCAGCGGGTTGTGTTGGACTTTGTACTGGATTAACCTGAGCAGTTGGTTGAGCAGCCTGGCTCTCTACATTATCACGTGCAGCATCACGGACATCGGTATTACCTGATTGGCATGATACCGCGAAAATAGCTACGATAGCTAAAAGTGTAAGGGTCTGAATATTCTTCAGCATCTTTTTGATTATTTAGTTTGAAAATGAATTCTTGACTGCAAAATTAAAGAATGAAATCTAAGCAGTTGTTAAGTTGATAGCAATTTTTGTTAATAGTCTGCAAATTTATGACCATTTATGGACTTTTTCCATAAATGATTCAACATTTAATGCATTTAAACATTGTTTTTCCGTTAATCCGCCTTTTCTGGCGGCTAATGTACCATAATGAATATCGTGTATTCCTTTACAACTATGCGCATCGGGGTTAATACTTATAAAAACACCTTTCTCTAAGGCGGCAGGAATCCATGTCCAATCCATATCTAAGCGTAATGGGTTTGCATTGAGTTCTATAGCTACCTGGTTAGCAGCACAGGCATCAATTATTTTTTGATGATCAATAGGATATCCAGGTCTTGATAAAAGTAGCCGCCCTGTTGGGTGTCCCAGTATGCTTGTATAAGGGTTTTCAATTGCTTTAATCAATCGCTGTGTTGCTTTTTCTTTATCCATTCGTAAATTCGAGTGGACACTCGCTATGATAAAGTCAAACTGTTTCAAAATAGCATCTTCATAATCAAGTGAGCCATCTGCAAGGATATCACTTTCTATGCCTTTAAGTATGCTTATTTTGTTTTGTTGTTCATTTAATCGGTCAATGGCAGCCATTTGCTCCAACACTTTATCTTCTTTCAAGCCACCTGCATAAAAAGCAGCTTTACTATGATCGGTAATACCAATATATTCATAACCTTGTTCACTGGCATAATCAACCATCTCTTCCAATGTGTTAATACCATCACTATAAGTTGTGTGGGTATGAATAACGCCTTTAATTTGATGTGCTTCAATCAATTCAGGTACATTATTAGATTGGGCTAATTGAAGCCCCCAGCTTTCTTCTCTTAATTCTGCTGGTAAATAGCCAATATTGACTTTTTCAAATATTGTTTTTTCCGCTTCTATTTGCTTGAAGTCGATTCCCTTAAACGTTTTTACAAAAATATCCATAAAGGCAGTAGAAGCGGTATATCGAAATTGCTTAGAACCCCATTCTTCTTTTTTACAGGTATAAATTACAACAGGATATCCCTTAGCACTAGTGGCCTTTATTGTATGACCTTCCAGTATCGCCCCGTTTATAAAACCTGCAATAAGTTGTGGCTCTACTCCTGCCATCAAAATACTAATGTCAGAAAGTGTTGTACAGCGTCTACGTATTGCCCCCGTAAATTCAATAATAGCATCAGGAAAAGATGCAAACAATTGTTCCTTCAGTTCTTTAGCTTCTTCTTCTACACGAGCATAAAGAAACTGTCCTTTACTAAGCTGCAAATAAGCCAATTTCGTCTTTAAATCTTCCTGGGTTTTAGCACCAAATCCTTTTAATTCTATTAACCTATTTTCATTTACAGCATAGAGTAATTCTCCGATGGTTTCTACACCTAAATCTTTCCATATTGTACGAATTTTCTTAGGCCCAAAGCCTGAAATATTCAACATTTCTCTGACACCGACAGGCGTTATTGCTCTGTATTTTTCGAGCGTCTCCATTTTTCCTGTATCAGCCACTTCCCTTATTTTTGAAGAAATAGCTTTTCCAATTCCTTTTATTGCTGATAATGCTTTTACATCCATTTCAACAACAGGCTTATCTAATTTTCTCAAATTAATGTAAGCACTTTGATAGGAACGAATTTTAAATGGGTTTTCACCATGTAATTCCATGATTTTGGCCAACTCGCGGAACAAATTAGCAAACTCTTTATTTGTCATAAGCTATAGAATATGTATTCGCCTCCAAAATACTCAAAAAAAAGCGAAAGCCCCGCTCCCGATAATTCGGGGCGGGGCTTTCGCTTTTTTATATTAGGTAACTCAAGATCACATGACGCAAGTCATGTGAGACTTGACAGTTCAATGAACTGTCAAGTCTACTCTTAGTGAATTACTTTACTACAATCATGCTCTTAGTAGCAGAGAAATCTCCAGCAGTAACTGTGTATGATAATACACCAGTCGTGTTGTTGATCATTGCTTTGCTAACTTCCACCTGGTTGTATCCAGCTGTAGCATCTTGGTAAAGTACTGTCAATACACGGCCGCTAATATCACTGATAGTGATAGTTGCTTTCGCATCCACTGGCAAGTTGAAACCAATCATAGTTTCTGTCTGGAATGGATTTGGCGTGTTTTGGTACAATTCGAAACCAGCGTCTACAACTCCAACTCCTGAGAAGTTGATGCCTACGTTCATTGTGTTGTTGTTGTCATAAGCTTCAGCAGCTGTGTAGCGGCTTGATACTTTAATAACATCACTCAATTGAGCGTCAGCAGTAGCACGAAGTACAAGGCTGAATAATACATCATCAGAAGTAGCTTCGCCATTCCATGAAGTAGTAATCATTCCCTGATCTGCAAAGCGTAAACCGAAGTTTTCAGCCGTTGCAACACCATACTCGATGTCTACCAATTCAGCACCAGCCAAAGCCAATGTTGCCTGGTATCCTTTTACAGATGCGATATCAGCAGCAGTAAATGCCACAGTATAGATGTTTCCTGCTTTAACGTCAGTGTTTTCAACGTTGAAGTTGAATTGTCCGTTCAATGTACGGTCATCACTGCTCAACAAGTTAGCTACAGCGTTACCACTAACATCACCAGTCTTAACACCTACGAAGTTTGCGTCAAGCATAACATCACCTAGAGGCAAGTTATTGATACTGATCAATTCTACAAATCCGTCACCAGCCCATGGGTTAGTGTTATCAGCAAAATCAAAGTCAGCAGGAATAAATCTCCAGCTTGTATTGTTTGAGAACTCAGTGTCAATGTTCAAGATCAACTTACGCAATTGAATCATATCAAGTGTCGTAATTGTTTCTGAACGGTTAACATCCGCTGCAATACGCTTGTATGGAGAATCCAACAAGTCAACACCTAAGATGTGCTTGCTCATCAATACCAAGTCAAATGTAGATACACCATTCAATGGATCAGCATTCAAGTATGGAGTCAATGTATAATCTAATCCAGCAGTAAGCTGGAATGTGAAGAAACCATCATTGCCTGTTACTACAGGAGATTCACCATTTACATTTACTTCTACCCCAGCTATATCATCACCTGTTTCAGTTGAGATAACACCAGATAAAGTACCTGAAGTTGTTCCACAAGTAACGTGTGCTTCAACCTGAACACCTGTTGTACAGAAGTCATAGTTGCCGTCCTGATCAAATGCATAGACATATACTGTTACAAATCCGTCCACTAAATCATCATCAGTAAAGATTGTTCCTGTGTGATTAACATCTGGTACAAATGTTTCAGGGTCACCGTCTACTTCGTCGAAACGGTAGATTGCATACTTGTGTACACGTAGTTGGTTACCATTGGTTTCAGGTCCCTGACCAGTACAGTCATAAATTGGTGAACCTTCAAAGTCATTAGCCCAAATAGCCATTGCACATAGATCATCATCTCCATCACCGTCAATATCAGTATTATCTAATGTCTGATCTACAGGCATTAATGTTACAGTCAATCCATTGATACAGATTGGTGCTGGTCCTTTACAGTCAACAACATCAATACGGATGATTTCATTTGTTGTGTTACCACAACCGTCTTCCAATACTACTTTAATAGCATGGTAAGTTGCTCCGCTTGCGTCAGGAATAATTGGTAATGATGCAGTATATACATAAGTACCGTCTCCGAAATCAGTAATTCCGTTAACAGCAGTGTTAGAAACTGTTACCTGAATGTTTGAAGTCGCAATAAATTCATTCGCTTTGATGACTCCGTCTCCGTTAGCATCTACAACAAATAAACCTAATTCTGCAGATACAATGCTAATCACTAAATCATTGTTAGTGTCAAGCAATTCACAATCATCACTTACTGTAAATGGTACTGATACAGCAGCAGAGCAAACGCCATAAGGATCACCAAACTGGTTGTCCTCTAATTCTGGACACTCATCTGTTGGCCCACCGAATACTGGTACATCTACTACTGGTACTGTTGAGTCATATACTTTGATAAACTGAGTATAGTTCCAACGTCCACGGTTCAAGTCTGGCTCATAAAGGTGACCAAAGTGTCCACCTGGGCCTGTTCCGTCTGCATCAGGATATAGTCCCTGATCATCAATAACAGCATCATTCCAACTGTGTGCTTCTGCTAATCTTGAATTATCTCTACTGTTACGTGGGAATGTAGGTACAGCTGTTGGGTTTCCATCAGCATCATACTGGCAATCTGCACGACGCAGGTCATTACCTGGGTTTAAGATATTTCCAGGGTAGCGATCATCGTGGTCACGATCTAGGAATACTCCTGATGTACGTGGGCCACTTGTTGATGGTGCCAAATAACTTCCGCCTGTAAGGATCGGACGTTCTGCACTTTCTACTGCTCTGTCTAATGCGAATTGATTATCACTCTCTGTCTTACGAACAATAGTGTAACCTTCGTACTCACCATCCCAAATACACCAGTTGATGACATCATAAGTAATACTCATTTTGTAACACTCATCTCCTGTTGCAGAGAAACGTACAGGCTCTCCTCTGTTTACTGCCAAGACATCACAACCAGTTGTTTCGGTGATAATATCCCATACACATGGATCAGCACAATCTGCGCTTGCATCCTGTGGGAATTCTATACGGTACTCATGTACTTCATCGATATCAATAACCTGGCTACAAGTATTTGATGATACCCATGCTTCGTTACGTCTGAAGTCGCCATCATAATTGTCAACATCAGGATTACTTTGCCATATCTCGAAACGACGAATGATTCTTCCCCATCCACAATCGTTAAGACCGATGTTTGGTGATCTCTCTACTACTGAATCTACGATACAGTTATCTGTTCCCCATGCATAGCCGAACAATAAATCCATCATTTCGTGTGTACCTGCTGGGTCTGTGCTATATGCCAAAGCTAAGTCGCCAGGGAAATATTCTGGTAAATCATTACAGAATATCTGCTGATTAGCTGGTGCATAGCAATATGGAATCAACTTATCTTCTGGTGTTACGGTGAACCAGCAAGTATTAAAGTTGCCATAAATGTCATAAGCACGCAATTCGATAGTGATTTCAACACCTACGTCAAAGCAGTAGAAGTTAATATAATCATATCCCCATGGACTCCAACGTGTCTCTGTTGATGGTTGATCATCTTCAGTAAACCAGATAAGATCTGATCCTCTTACGATTTTGTTACGACGAATCTCGTAGTGATCGATTTCACAGTTATCATAAGATGCTTCATTTACATCAATAGCATTGATACGTGCAATACCTTCGATGCCATTATGGATATCTCCACCACCAATTGATACATTCAACTGGTCATTACAAGAAGCAGTAGGTGCGATTTCGTCTGTAACGATAAGCTCCCATGTCTTACAAGTTTCATTACCACAGTCATCAGAAATACACCATGTTGCTGTGTATCTACCAATTTCTAATCCTTGAACAACAGTTGCCTGTCCAGCAGTAATTTCTCTACCAGCCCATACAAACTCTCCTACATGACCTGGGTCATTACGCAAGATCGTTACTAGTCTCTGGCTTAAATCGAAATCATCATTAGGATCACAATTTGCATCAGCATTCACATAAGGAAGTCTCCAGTTCGCTGTACAGCTAAATGGTGAAGTTGAAATCTCGAAACGTGTATTATTACTTCCGTTGTTGTTTTCAATATCCCAAGTAACAACAGGACCTGTATAGTTACCAACTTTCACGATGACATCCCAAATAAATGAGTTGCCTGTATCACACCAGTCGATAATATTCCATTCACGACGGAACTTGTATGTACCAGGACATACATCAATACGTGGCTCATCTGAGTAAGATGCTCCGATGTTGCAGTAATCGTCTGCTAAGCTATGGTTAGCAAATGCTGTTTGTACCCAAGGGTATCCAGTTACATCAGCAACAGGATTGCCATTAGCATCTAATGCGAAATCTTCATCACACTCTATAGGTGCAGTAAATGGAGGTAATACTACATCAGCAACAGTTAACTTACGGAAAGTAATTGTCTGTGTACAGAAAGCAGTAAGCTCAGGACTTGTACAATTAGCCGCTGCATTATAGTGATCTGTTGCAGAGAATGTACGCGTAAGCGTTACATCACCACAATCACCCGCAGCACTAACTACGTCACTAACTGTTACTAGCATTT
>Ga0256839_1006493_pt1 | contig 10228 bp, 7 predicted proteins | sample 354166metaG_FD_185968 | JGI IMG/M metagenome (GOLD analysis project Ga0256839, IMG submission 185968) | Hydrothermal vent microbial communities from Mid Atlantic Ridge, Atlantic Ocean - 354-166 | ecosystem: Environmental > Aquatic > Marine > Hydrothermal vents | place: Atlantic Ocean: Mid... | reverse complement strand
GATGACGATGACGATGACGACCATGATAAAAAGGATAATGATCATGACGAAAAAGATAACAAAAAAACCGACGATGAATTTACCCGCGTACTCGATACCATTCGCAGCGCTAAGCTTGGTGCGCCATTACATTCGCAACCAATACTGATCACTTACAGTGGCAACAACGAATCGGATGCCATCCGAACACTATTTGTCGCCACCAATGATGGCTTCTTGCATGCCCTTAACGCCAGCCCCAGCGCCGAAGGCACCGCTGAAGGCGGCAAAGAATTATTTGCTTTCATTCCCAAAGAGCTGCTACCCAACCTGCCAAAGCTACACAGTAAAACCGGATCAATAGTTTACGGCCTGGATGGCGATATTTCGGCCTGGGTTGAAGAAAGCAAGGATACAGACGTCAACATTGAAGCTGACGATGGCGACCACGTTTATATTTACGTCGGCATGCGTCGCGGTGGCAACAACTACTATGCGTTAGATGTTACCTCTCGCACTGCACCCATTTTGAAATGGGTTATCCGCGGAGGCCCCGATGGCACACCAGGTTTTGAAGAACTAGGGCAAACTTGGTCCAAACCTACATTAGCCTCGATAAAGTATGGTGGCGACATGAAAAAGGTATTAATTTTTGGTGGTGGTTATGATGTAGCACAAGACAATCACTCGTTCAATGAGGGTGACGGTATTGGTCGTGCTATTTTCATCGTAGACGCTGATACTGGTGAACGTCTGTGGTGGGCTGGACCAATTGGCAGTGATGCCGATCTACAACTGGAAGAAATGACCCACAGCATTCCCTCTGATATACAGCTGCTGGACAGTAACCGTGATGGCCTTACGGATCGCCTATATGTGGGTGACATGCGCGGACAGATTTTTCGCATTGATCTCAATGCCAAACTCTCGGCCAGTGAGGGCATATTACTGGCCAGCCTCAGCGGTGATACCGAGGCTGACAATCGCCGTTTTTATTATCCACCGGATGTGGTTTTCACCCAACCTCGTAATGCAGCCCCCTATATTTCCATCAATATCGGCTCTGGTTACCGAGCGCATCCACTCAATCCGTTAAATAATAATGGCACCCCTGCTAAGCGTGTTAATGACCGGTTTTATTCACTGCGCGATCATTATGTGACAGAGCCCGTTCCAACGGATGGAACATTCACACCCATTAGTGATGGTAGCGATGGCAGCAATGACAATTTATCCGATGTTACACAGGTCCTAGTCACCAGCAAAGCTGACATCAAAAAACTGGGTTGGTATATCACTCTCGGCAATGGCAACGGTGAAAAAGTACTAGCTCCCGCCATAACCATCAACGGAGAAATTTTCTTCACTACTTACACACCGCCACAATCAGTTGAAGCAAGCAATTGCGCGCCACCACCCGGCGTGGGTCTCCTCTATCGTGTCAGTCTGTTTGATGCCACGCCCACACGCTACAAAGGCGACCCAGCATCCCCGACAACGCCTCTGATAGAAAATCGATCCACGCTTGTAAAACGCCCTGGTATACCACCAGGCCCCATCGTCATGTTCCGGGAGGACAAAAAAGGTAAGGTCGAAATCGTGACCTGTGTCAATACCGAATGCGAAGGAGTCAGCAATCCAGACCCCATACAGGAAACCTACTGGCTGGGTGGGCCATAAAAAAAGGATGCCCCCTCGTCACCCCCAGCTTACTAAGGGATGACGAAGGGGAGTTTTTCTACAAACGACGTTAATTTAGGTTGAAAAAATAACTCTGACGTCAAGCCCTATATCACCCAGCCCCTCGTGTAATTCAATTTTTGCCTGATGCAATTCAGCAACTCTCGATACAATTGATAACCCAAGCCCGCTACCAGGAATATCCGGGTGTTCTCCGCGTTTGAACCGGTCAAAAACATGTGCGCGTAATGACTCAGGAATACCTGGACCTGAATCCTTGACACTGATCACTACACTTTTCAATTCAGCAGTGACACTAACAACAATACGCCCCTTGTCAGGCGTGTAACGAATTGCATTGCTGATCAAATTAGCCAGCAGAATCCGTATTAACTCTTCATGAACACAAGCATTTACACCCATTTCACCGTGTAGACTTATCTCGATATTTTTTACCAAGGCCTGAGAAACTTTTTCACTAATAACCGTCACGCATAATTTTTTCAGATCAAGTTTCGTTTTTATTATGTGCTGATCTGCATCAACGCGAGCCAGAATCAACAATTGATTCACTAACCGGGTAGATCGCTCAACACCAATAATCACCTGTGTAATCGCCTGTTCACGCTGTTTTCTTTCCATAGATCGGATCACCACTTGCGCCTGGGTTTTTATACCCGCCAATGGTGTGCGTAGCTCATGTGCCGCGTCAGCCGTGAAGCGACGCTCTTTTTCAAACGCTTGGTGCAGCCGACCAAAAAGTGAATCTAATGCGTCAACAATCGGTTGAACCTCAGCGGGCACATCATCAATTGCAATCTGTTCCAACTGATAGATTGAGCGTCCTGATATGGAATTCGTTAATTTTGCCAAAGGCCGTAACCCTCGATTAATACAAATCCAGAGCAAAATGGTAATAAAGGGCAATGCCGCCAACATAACAACAACGATGCCGTGATTAATATAGGCGACCATTTCTTCGCGGACATCATGGCGTTGGGCCGTTTGAATAAGCAAATTTGTTTTTGGATCACGAAGGTTATAGGTGTACCACACCCTACCTTCGATTTGTATTTTCTTGAAACCGTGCAACTGCTTAACCATTGGCAATATTGGGGATGCGGGTGAGCGTGTCATCAATGTGCCATCACCATGATAAATGGTAAATGCTATTTTAGCTTCGTATCGGTGGACTAATGGCAGAAAATCATCAGCATCAATTTGTAATTGGTGAGATTCTTCCAGTTCGTGCCTGACAAGAGACGCTAACAGTTTGGCATTTTGTGCCAACTGGGCATCGTAGACTTCCTCAATTTCGTGTTGAATGCTGTAATAAATAAAAAAACCAATCACTACCCAGGAAATAGATACCGCACCCAGTACCAGTAACAGCAAATTCCGGCGTATTGAGCGCGGCTTCATCAACCTGCTTTTGGAATCATGTAACCCACACCACGAATAGTCACAATAAGATCCTTTCCCAGTTTTTTACGCAGGTGATGAATATGAACTTCGGTTGCATTGCTTTCAAGTGCATCCTCCCACCCAAACAAACTTTCTTCAATGCGTTCTCTTGATAGAACTCGACCAATATTTTCCAGTAACGTTTGTAGAATTTTAAACTCCCGGCCCGACAAAATAATATCTTTGCCATCTTTGATGAGGCTGTGGGAAACAGGATCCAAAACAATATCCCGATAATTAATGGATGATGATGATCGCCCGTTGTGACGTCGGTTCAATGCTCTGACTCTGGCGCACAACTCATCAAGATCAAAGGGTTTCACCAAATAATCATCTGCACCACAGTCAAGCCCTTTCACTCGGTCTTCAACGGTATCACGCGCGGTTAAAATCAACACGGGGATATCGTTACCCGATGTGCGTATTTTTTCCAACACACTAAGACCATCCATGCGGGGTAAACCCAAATCAAGGACGACCATATCAAAATTTTCCACGTCCAGACTGTGTAGCGCAGCCAAGCCATCTTGTAACCAATCCGCAGCATAACCTGCCTGTTGCAGGCCGGTGCGAATGCCATCACCCAATTGCGGATCATCTTCAACCAATAATATGCGCATAATCTGCTTTCTTTCTGTTGTTTATCACGCTCTGTTTCCATGTCTGGGAATAACCATACCATCATCACAGACTTTTCTATCTACACCTGCTTTTTTGGATAGTTCGCATTATCCTAAATTCCGCAGTTGACCGCTTATAAGGGTGTGCTAACACATTGCTGAATATGGTGTTTTGGGTTTCTGTCGGGCCCGCTACTTGTTGAGTGAGTCACTACGACCGATATAGCACGTTGCCTTTTGCGTCTAGCTGCGTTGCGAATCATCGCAATAGCGGGCTATTACTCCTCATCGTGCCTGACCAGCCAAAAAATTCAACGCACTCTACCGGCCATTCAACTGTGGATTTTAGGATTATCAAAAGCGCCAATGGTTTCACTGTATCACTTTCACAAAGTGATGCCATGATTTTTTTAAATGGCTCGTATCTGAATTTATCGCTGATTCAAAAACTAGAATAACTGGGTTTTCAGGAACAATACCCGTGGTGTTTGAAATTTCGGCTTTTAGTGTGCCTCATATTCATGAATGGCAAGGCGAAATGACGGGTAATAACCGGGCTATTGCGAGATATTTCAACGAAACCATGAAATGAAGAAGGCCGACAATAAAACCTAAACCTCAATCACTACGGGTATATTCTTAGATGAAACGCATGGATAAATCCACGGCACGCACATCCTTAGTAAGGCTGCCCACCGAAATAAAATCCACCTCCGTTTCGGCAATAGCGCGCACGCTCTCACGATTGACGCCCCCCGATGCCTCCAGTTTAGCGAAGCTATTATTTTTTTCACGATTAAGCGCCACAGCCGCACGTAAAGTGGTCAGATCCATGTTATCCAACAGTAATTGATCAGCCCCGGCATCCAACGCCTGTCGCACTTCATCCAGGTTTTCCACCTCCACTTCAACCTTCAGTTCTGCATGCTGTTGCCGTGCACTGATCACAGCGGCGGCAATGGAGCCAGCGGCAAGAATATGATTTTCCTTGATGAGAAAGGCATCAAACAGCCCCATACGATGATTACTGCCACCACCACAGACCACAGCATATTTTTGTGCTGTACGTAAACCCGGCAGGGTTTTACGTGTATCGAGAATAATCGTGCCAGTACCACTCACCGCATCCACAAAGCTACGGGTCTGCGTGGCAGTAGCGGAAAGCGTCTGTAAAAAGTTCAGTGCACTACGCTCACCACTGAGCAAATTACGCGAGTTGCCAGTGACTCTGCATACGGTTTGATTGGCGCAAATAACATCCCCATCCCGAACCAGCCAATCAACCGTAATATGCGCATCCAGCTGCCGAAACACTTCGTCAAACCAAGCGGTGCCGCACAACACGGCATCGTCACGACTGATGACCTGCGCAGTGGACTGGGCCTCCGCAGGAATCAATGCAGCACTAATATCACCGTTACCAATGTCCTCAATCAGCGCGGCGGTTACCACAAGCGCGAAGTCACCCGGTAATTCAGGCATCACGTCGCAACACCAACAAACGATAGGTTTTATAACGCTCAAACACAGCCTGGGTACGATGACCTGTGAAATATTTATATTTTTGTTTTTCGATTTTTTTACCAAAAAATAATTTAAACACCGCTTTGATCAATCTCCAGGTACGCGGATGATTTTCACGCAAATAACGATCAAGCGTCTGCCCAGCGGGCACCAGCCGCAACATCAGCGTTTCGTCCAGCAACTTGATATTCGGACTGACCTGCCGGGTAATATCAATATCTTCCAGCAAACTGAAGGGATGTTTACCCAGTTCGGTGTAAAACTGCTGCATTTTGTGACCACCACCAAAACTCTTGTCACCGGGCTGACCATCACCGGCATGCTCGGTTTTGAAAAAGTCACAAATCACCACCAACCCGCCAGGCTTGACGATTTTCGCCAGAATGGGAAACGAAGCCGACATAGGAATGTACTGATAACTCTCGCTGAACAATGCGGCATCGTAATAGGCACGGCGCTCATCGATGGGGAATTGCTCAAAAGTGCTTTCAAATAATCGCGCGGGTTTATCGCTGTGCGCTGCGAGCCGCTGGCGCACCTGTTCAGCAAGTTTGGGGGCAGGAACCAAGCCATCCGCCACAAAACCACGATCCAGCAACTGAGCAAGAATATGTCCTGTCCCACAACCAATGTCGATAACCGTTGTTTTTCCACCCTCTGCCCTAGGTAGGGCGTTGATAATTTGATCGGTATAGCGCTGCTGTGCCTCGGCCAGATTGGCAAAACCCAGCGGCAGGTCATCCGTCCACAACCCATAGTGCAAATCGTCCACACCGAGGAGCTGCTGGCCCAGCACCAGCCCCAGTTCCTTGCTGTTCATTTTTTTGTTCGACTGGCTCACATTCGGGGTCTCGCTACGGTTGCCGGGTGAATACAAAAGCGACGCCATGATGGCACCGCGTAGCGGACGAATAGTAAAGGCATCACGATAACCACACAAGCTGCACACAAATTTGAATCAGTCCAAGCTATCCGTGAAACCCCCGTCTGTGTTAAAGTAGCTGGCGAATTCAAGAGGGCACATTCAATGAAACAACTTTATATTCTGGCGCTGGGCACCGTCTTGCTTAGTCTGGCAGCCTGTTCCGGTTCTGACGACGATAACTCACCACAACCTGCTGCCACAGCACCAACGCAGCAAACTCAACAACAACCGACAGGCCAGCAGCTCAGTCCGGCACAACAGCAGGCCATAGATGATGCCAAAGACATGCCCAAACAAGGCATCGTGAAAACAATACTGCATTCTACGGGTTACACATACATGGATGTGGACACTGGCAATGATAAATCCGTATGGATCGCCGCCGCCATGATGCGCATAAAAATCGGCGATACAGTGCAGTGGACCGATGCCGCTGTCATGCGTGATTTCAACAGTTCCAGCCTACATCGAACCTTTGATGAAATCCTGTTTGTCACCAACGCCTCTGTCGCAAAATAAACGGGCAGCAACACAAGAGGCGCTTTTTCAAGCGCCTCTTTCCATTTCTATCCCTCCGTAGCCTCTCCCTACGATCCGCTAAGAAACACAGTAACCCGCTACAGTTTCAGGATACTCCGGTAACCAGCAACCTCAACATTATACTGTGCGGTGCGCCGCAAATGATCACGCATAGCCTCCAATGCGACTGGCTCGCCGTGTACCAATTGGATATTCGTGTATTTTGTCAATTGCGACTGCCCTAGCCAGTGCTGAATATCCACGTAATCAGCATGCCCGGACAAACCATGCATGACCTCTACCCGCGCCTTGACCGGTATCCATTCACCATGGATTTTCACCTCTTCAGCACCATCGATCATTTTTTCGCCACGAGTACCTCCAGCCTGATACCCGGTAAACAACACCGTAGTGCGATGATTGCGTAACAGACGTTTGAAGTGATGCAGGATACGACCACCAGTAGCCATGCCGCTGCCAGCAATAATAATATGCGGATATTGCACACCGGACAGCGCCATGGAATCTTCGACACTGCGTGTATACGTGGTCATTTCACACAGCTGGTCACACTGTTTATGATTCAAGCGATGATGCTGGGAATAACGACAGTAAATATCCGAGACACTGATCGCCATAGGGCTGTCCAGGAATACGGGCATATTGGGGATGCGCCCTTCACTTTTTAATGTGGCCAGCAAGTGTTGTAAAGCCTGCGCACGCCCCACGGCAAAGCTGGGGATCAACAACACACCACCCGCCTCCGCCGTTTCGTTAACGATGGTTGCAAGCTGGCCCAGCGGGTCTGAGTCTTCATGTCGGCGATTACCGTAAGTAGCTTCCAGCAACAGCACATCTAACTCAGGCAGCGGCACGGGTGGTTTCATCAACACGTCATTGGACTTGCCCACATCGCCGGAAAACCCCACACATTTGCCTTCGGCTTCCACGATAAGACTACCCGCGCCAAGAATATGCCCGGCACTTTGCAGGTACAGGGTAAAAGCACCCACAGTCAATGTTTCACCAAACTCCACCGTCTCAAACAGGCTCATACTCTGCTCGGCGGTAACACGATCATAGAGCGGCTCCGGGTGCTCATGTTTACTCAGTTTATGGCGTGCGTAATATCGAGCATCCTCTTCCTGAATGTGGCCACTGTCCGGCAGCAGAATACCGCACAAAGCCGCACTGGCATGGTGAGTAAAAACCGGCTTACGAAAACCCTGTCGATATAACGCCGGAATATAGCCGGAATGATCCAGGTGTGCATGAGTCAGCACTACGGCATCCAGCGTTTTGATATCCAGCGGCAAAGGTTGCCAATTGCGTTTGCGCAACCACTTATAACCCTGAAATAAACCGCAATCCACCAATATCCGAGTGGTACCGCTCTCCACAAGATATTTGGAACCGGTGACGGTTTCCGTGCCACCCAGGAAAGTAATTTTCATATCAACAACCTCCAGAGTCTACTTACCGTTATCCTAGAATCCGCAGTTGAATGCGCCATACAGGCCGTAGCGACTCATTCAATCGGCGAAACAGCCAAAAACACAATACTTATCAAAAATGCAATTGCGCCCTCTAAGCGGTCAACTGTAGGATCTAGGATTATCTTTTATTCATCGGCACATAATCCCGCTGCCCTGCCCCCATGTATAATTGACGTGGCCGACCAATACGCTGATCCTCCTCCCCGATCATTTCCATCCATTGTGCTACCCAGCCCACAGTGCGGGCAATGGCAAACATAACGGTAAACATGTTGCTGGGAATACCCAACGCCCGATAAATCAACCCCGAGTAAAAGTCCACGTTGGGATAAAGTTTGCGCACAACAAAGTAATCATCATGCAAAGCAATTTCCTCAAGTCGCAGGGCCAGCTCGAATAGAGGATCATTATTGTCTCCCAGTTTGTCCAGCACTTCGTGACACATGTCACGAATGATACGCGCACGGGGATCATAATTTTTGTAAACCCGATGACCAAAGCCCATTAAGCGAAAGGTGTCATTTTTGTCTTTAGCACGAGCCAGAAACCTGGGAATATTTTTCACGTTGCCAATTTCGCCCAACATATTGAGCACCGCCTCATTGGCACCGCCGTGGGCTGGCCCCCATAGGGCGGCAATACCGGAGGCAATGCAAGCAAACGGATTAGCCTGAGAACTGCCCGCCAGACGCACCGTAGACGTGCTGGCATTTTGTTCATGATCAATATGCAGAATAAAAATCAGATCCAGCGCTCGCTCAGCAACCGGGTCTACGTGATACTCCTCGCAAGGCACAGAAAACATCATCTTCAGCAAATTACCGGTATAACTCAAACTGTTGTCCGGATAGACTTGGGGCTCACCGATGGTATGTTTAAAACTGGCGGCGGCAATACTAGGCATCTTGGCAATCATACGATGAGCGGCAATTTCCCGATGATGCGGATCGGTGATATCCGTGGAATCGTTATAAAAAGCTGACAACGAACCCACCACACCTACCATAATCGCCATGGGATGGGCGTCATGATAAAAACCACGAAAAAAACTTTTCAGACTTTCATTGAGCATACTGTGGTGATTGATAATATTGCTGAATTCATCCAGCTCCGTGGCATTGGGTAACTCACCATTAAGCATCATGCAAGTGACTTCAAGAAAACTACTTTGATCAGCCAGTTGCTCAATGGGATAACCACGATATTGCAAAATGCCCTGCTCACCATCGATATAAGTAATAGCGCTCTGACAACTGGCCGTAGAAAGGAAACCCGGATCATAAGTGAAGTAACCCAGCTCCCGGTAAAAATGACTGATATCCACCACAGATGGCCCCTGTGTCGGATGTTTGATGGGCAATTCGATCTGACGACCGCTGGCATTATCGACAACGGTTACGATATCCCTTTTCATCTCATTAACTCCTTTTGAAAACCGGTGCTACTGTTAAACCTGCAATTTCCTAAGTGAATTATAGTCAACCACATCGCCCATGCCCGGCTTACTCAACAGGTGAACTCTCCACAGAAATTTGGAGCGCCATAATAACAGCGCTGTATGCAACCCCCTACGCGGACGCATGGAGACAAAAGGCGGTTAACCTAGATTCCGCAATCAGACGACTTGTAAAATATTCAACCATAATCTATATGGTTATAATTTAATCTGATCACTCATAACTCTCAGCCATTCTGATAAAAATTAATGAAAAGGCATTCAATGGGTTATAAGCAACAATAGGCAGTAACATTTTCACACATGACTATTTAAGCAGAAATCCACTGCAACAAACCCTATCACTCAGGGTGGCATAGCATGTTTACTCAGCCTACAGCCTGTTTTTGGGACTATATAATGGTTGTGAATTGTGAATTGTGAATTGTGAATTGTGAATTGTGAATTGTGAATTGTGAATTGTGAGTTGTGAGTTGTGAGTTGTGAGTTGTGAGTTGTGAGTTGTGAGTTGTGAGTTGTGAGTTGTGAGTTGTGAGTTGTGAGTTGTGAGTAATCAGGTGAGTAT
>Ga0256839_1006492_pt1 | contig 10228 bp, 4 predicted proteins | sample 354166metaG_FD_185968 | JGI IMG/M metagenome (GOLD analysis project Ga0256839, IMG submission 185968) | Hydrothermal vent microbial communities from Mid Atlantic Ridge, Atlantic Ocean - 354-166 | ecosystem: Environmental > Aquatic > Marine > Hydrothermal vents | place: Atlantic Ocean: Mid... | reverse complement strand
GCACGGTAAAGCTGTCGCAGACGGTAACCGAAAACGAACTTTTGCTGCTATTGTGGATGGTAACGGCAATAGTCATTACACTGTCACAGCCTGCCGTATTGGGAATGGTATCCATGTAAGTTCCCGAAACGGTATAAGTTTCATCCCCACTGGGTACGGTATAGCTGTCGCAGGCGGTAATTGAAAACGAACTTTTGCTGCTATAGTTGATGGTTAGGGTAATGGTCATTATGCTGTCGCATCCTCCCGTGTTGGGGATGGTGTCCATGTAAATACCAGAAGTGGTATAGGTTTTATTTCCACTCGGTACGGTGAAACTATCGCAAGCTGTAATGGAAAACGAACTTCTTGTGTTACAATCATAAATACGTACATGCCCGGCCTTGGTACCGTTTCCGTCATTCCAATGTGCCCCAATAGCCACCGTATTAACGTCAGGCATACTGACTGATGCTCCTGAGTAGTCAAATGCTGTCTCCCCGTCAATGTCCGGGCCTTTTTGTGTCCAGGCAGTGCCGTTCCATGTATAAATACGCACATGCCCGGCATCTGTTCCGTTCCCGTCATTGTTGATTGCCCCAATAGCCACCGTATTGGCATCAGGCATGCTGACTGAATATCCTGAGTTGTCGTTTACTGCTTCCCCGTCAATGTCTGCGCCTTTTTGTGTCCAGGCAGTACCGCTCCATGTATAAATGCGTACATGCCCGGCATTGCTTCCGTTCCCGTCATTGTATCTTGCACCTATTGCCACTGTATTGGCATCAGGCATACTGACTGAATATCCTGAGTAGTCGTTTACCGCTTCCCCGTCAATGTCCGGGCCTTTTTGTACCCAGGCAGTGCCGCTCCATGTATAAACCCGTACATGCCCGGCATCTGTTCCGTTTCCATTGTTCAGACGTGCCCCAATAGCTACCGTATTGGCGTCAGGCATGCTGATTGAAAACCCTGACCGGTCGTTTGCCGCTTCCCCGTCAATGTCTGTGCCCTTTTGTATCCAGGTAGTGCCGTTCCATGTATAAATACGCACATGCCCGGCATTTGCTCCGTTTCCGTCATTGAATGGTGCCCCAATAGCCACCGTATTGACGTCAGGCATGCTGACTGAAAACCCTGACTGGTCGTTTGCTGTCTCCCCGTCAATGTCCGGGCCTTTTTGTATCCAGGCAATGCCGTTCCATGTATAAATACGCACATGTCCGGCATCGCCTCCGTTTCCGTCATTGTATCTCGCCCCAATGGCCACCGTATTGGCATCAGGCATGCTGACTGAATGTCCTGACCAGTCGTTCGTTGCCTCCCCGTCAATGTCTGCGCCTTTCTGAGTCCAGGCAGTGCCGTTCCATGTATAAATGCGCACATGCCCGGCATCTGCTCCGTTTCCGTCATTCTTATATGCTCCAATGGCCACCGTATTGGCATCAGGCATGCTGACTGAACGTCCTGACCAGTCGTTTGCTGCCTCTCCGTCTATATCTATACCAAGCCGGCCCCAGCTTTGGGCATCAATTGCAGTGCTCGATAAAATTCCTGCTGCAAGCATGACGGCTGGCAGATTCATTATTTTTCTGAACAGATTACTTGTAGTTTTCATGGGATTTCGTTTAAAGGTTAAAAAGAGATTTTGTTATTTTTTCAATAGTAGTATAAAATAAAGCCAGGCCTGTTACAAGCTAAAAGTGGCTTTTGTGAGAAGATAGCCCCCGCAAAAGGAACCATGCAAGGCATAACTTGCAATTAGGGAGTCTTTTTTCAGGTTCTTTCTTCATCTTTAATCAACAGGGTGTGGGCAACGGGTGGCTAATTACCAAGGAAGCAATTCGCCTCACAGCACCATTGATTGTAGATTCATTCAAAGACCAGAAGTTCCGCCTTCACAGAACGATGGAATTTAAGTACCGCAGAGCGGGATGAGCAATAAACAGCGGTGTGCAATCACTTATGGAGGATTTTCCACCTTCCCCAGCATTTGTTATATGTCTTAAATTTAATATTTATAACTGATTTGCACAAATTTATATCTCCTCTCTTTTTCACTTGATTAAATTCCATGTACAAGCATTGATATCCCAACATGTTAAAACAGGATATAGCATTGATAGTATTTAGCATCAAAAAAGCTTAACATGAAAAACTCATTAACTATCCGGCCGGTTGAGAACCCTACAAAGCCGGACCATCAACTATACATATATTTAATAACACATATCTCCTCGTTTCATCGTGTGAGATTGACCCGCAAAAAAAGTGGACAAGAAGATATCCGGGTTGTCCAAGCCCTGTCTCGCAGGCTTAAATAGTCAAACCTTATAAACTGATTTTCCGGATATGTAAAAGATAAAAAAGGCCTTTTTCGAAGTGTCCCCGTTCCATTCGATTGGCCAAAAAATACCAGCTCATGCTTCAGTTTTAAGAATTCCCTCAGCAATGGCCGAGAAGATTCCTTTTTCGTCTGAGGCTATGTTTTTCCACGGCAATTTTACATAGTTTTTCCTGCCATAAATTGGATTCCTTTGCCATCGCTGATCTACCATCAGCCGCGAACTCCGGGACGGGCGCTTATCCCCCATTCATGTGCCCGACAGAAAACGCGAAGAACTCAGGACCCTCTTCAGACGAAGCACTGAAGTCGTCAAGTTCTTAAAACGTGTTCCTGTTCATGAACTCCTGGAATACAGCCCCGCTTCCAAACATCAAGCATCGGGCACCAATCACTAAACAACGGACCCATGCAGGGCTTTATCCTTAGAAATATCTTTCGCTGGTGTAAAAGATTGTATTAACACATAAATCATTTCTTTCGAAGCCGAGCTGTTGTTTTACACAGGTTTTTTTGTTGACAAATATTACTCCTTTATCAGCTTAATCACCGCTTTTTTTTTGTTTCTGTTTCAATGATTACAAAATATACACCTGCCGGCTGATTAAATGGCAAATTAAGCTCCCGGGTTCGGCTGCAGATGGTGTTTTGTAATTGCCTGCCCGGCACATCTGTAATGGTTTTTTTAATGCCGGAGTATGTCTCTCCCGGATCAATTGAAAAATTTCCTTTGTTTGGGTTAGGGTAAAGCACCAAACTGCTGTCAAAACCATTTTCAACGATACCCACAGCAGCAGTGGTCTCAAAAACATAAAGCGAACCGGTCGCATCTAATATATTTCCTCTGCTAACGCCCTCATCTTCTGCATAATATTCCACAATGGCGTAATTGCCCCTGATGGAGACTGAACTGCCGAAAATATCACGTGCCGATCTGTCAGAAGCTACGACTTTGATGACTTCATTCCAATTTTGGGCAAAAGAGCCTGTGCTTAATAAAAGTCCTGTTGCTACACGATCACGTTGGGTAGATATACCGGGTTTCAGAAAGATCGTCTCAAATTTTTCATGATTTTTATATTTCAGATTCTCCCGCAAAGTAGCTGTAGGATTCGGTAACTATGAATGTAATCCTGCCGAACAGGTGTTCACCAAAGCGCTTTCTGTTCATTTTGTAACAGAACGCATTGAGGTGGTTCTTACGATACTTTCCCGTAACGCTGTGCTATATGGTCCGTTTTGCATTGCTGATGGCGATATGCACCCGGTTCAGAGTTATATGAGTGGTCTTTGGGTCTTACTTTTCAGTGATGTGTGTCTCAACGTGCCGGGAGAAGCCCACATGGCCCGTGCTCTTGCCTGAGAAGAGGATATGCTTTTCATTGATGTGCTCGTGTCAACTCCGCTCCGTTGGAAATTCTACAATGAAATGCATTCCATTCATCTCTGTTTTTTTAAGTTCAACTCAAGCCAACAGCATCAGGCCATAAACTATGCTCGTAGTGGCAAATTGCGGGGGGATCAGATTTATTTTTCTGTCTGATGACAGTTCGACAACCTGATCTGTTCTGTTAAAACAATTATTATCTCTTAGCAATTTGCCTGGAAGTTGTGCATAGTTGCTGATTTCTTGGTCACTGATATAATATCCTGACTTTCTGCTATTTACATAACTTTATTTTACATTTATGTTAAGATGATCAATGTGCTACAGGTACGTTTTATCCTTTTTCAAGACACATTTTCCCTAAATGTTTTTCAAGTGACAAGTTGCTTCGTAGTGACTGGATGTTTATCTTTAGTACTGAGAAATTCCTACTTTTTGTTAAATATTTGACCATGATTGAATTGCGACACATCGTATCTGTTATCTCATTTACAGCCGCATTGTTGAGTTTCTATTTTGCGCACGCACAGTACAACGAGATTGAACCCAACGATGATTTCCCCAATGCCAACAGTGTGATTGTCAACGGACAGGCTACCATTGATGGCGTACTCGGAAGCGGTGGTGACCATCTCGATCACTTCCGTCTGACCGTGACCAAGTACAGCACTATTCGTGTCAGCTTCAGTTCCACACCGAATTATGGCATGGCTATCAATCTTTACGATTCGGAATACTCTGATTTAGCTACAATGCCGAGTCTTACCCAAACAGGTTCAGATTCGGTTGTATTTGAATGTGCTGCCGCAGGAATCTATTACGTGCAGATAAAAGATTACATCGGCAACTCCACCCCCTTGCCTTATACCATCACCATCACGCTGCAAAGCCCATTGTCTCCCAACTTCATCGATCCCGAATACAATGATGTAAAGGATTCAGCACAATGGATATCCCTACAATCGACTGCAGATCCGAATATCTCAGAGGTAACCGTCAGTGGAAATCTGAGATACAGAAACGACCCCTCAAACCCGGACATTACTGACTGGTACAGATTCATTACCACTTCCCCGGGTTCGGTGGAGGCAGAGTTCCTGAATAATAGTGGTCAAACGGTCTCAATCAGCCTGTCTTCGGATCATGGAAGCGTTGCACAGGATCTTTTCAGCAATCAGGAATCATTCTGTCTGGAACCCGATACATTCTATCTGCGAGTGCAAACCGGCTTTTATGGTGTATGTTTTGATTACACCTTCAACCTAAGACATACATCGGTATTCAACAGCACACAGGAGAACGAGCCGAACAATGATATAGCCAATGCCGACCCGTTCATCAAGGATATGTATGCCAGAATCGGATACAACAGCTATGATCAAAATGGCGATGTCATTAAAGACAACTTTGACTTCTTTCAACTCATTACGCAGGAGGACGGCAATCTGGTCATTGATATTGAACCTGACTCATCAATTTTCTCATACACCACATACCTGCTCTCCGATCGGAGCAACAACTCGCTTCAAGCAACGATGACCGGAAATCCCAATCTGGGAGAAGCGGTACAGATACGGCTCAATTGCGCTCAGGCTGACACATTCTACCTGTCGGTCGGGCAAGGTGACGGCTGCGGAAACTACCATGTGCATTATGAATTGGAAACGGACAGTGTTGGCGTTGGAGCCAACGAAATAGAACCGAACAATTCATTGGAAGAAGCTCAGGATATTTCCAATGATCCGGTGGTCATATCAACCATTGACTATCGGGATAATTCAAATGCACCGGCTTATACTTACGACAATATCGATTACTATCGAATTACACCGTCCACGGAAGGAGACCTGCTCATAGTGCTGAGTGGTGCACCGGGGAGTTACATTTCATCCGACATGTATCTCTTCGATTCTTTAGGCAATGAACTCGCGTTTGAATATGGCGACACATTGATCTATGAATGCTCATCGCGCATTCCCTACTACCTTTCGGTCAGTATGTCCAACTGCAAACAGTACAGATTGCAATGGCAGGTGATAAGCGAATTTGCAATGGATTCGGAGCCGAACAACATACTCTCGCAGGCCAACGAGTTTCCACTCAGCAGCACAATGAATTCCGTGGAAGGAAGAATCGGAGCCCGGCAACCTGACGGATCCAATGACACCTATGATTACTATAAAGTAGAAATGGCATTGAGTGGAGACACCAAGCTGTGGTTTACAGGCCAAGACGGACATGGAACCCTTGATGTTTGGAGCAATGAAGGCATTCTTCACAGCTCCTACCCGGCCTCCTTGACCGATTCTGTAGAGATTGACCTGGGTTGCCTGGCCATGGATACATTCCTTATCAGTATAAGCGGCACTTCCTGCTTTGGTTATAGGATAAGCGGGATCATCGATTTTATCTTAGGCAATCCGGACCCCGAACCGAACGACCAACCAAGTACGGCTACACCATTGGCAGGCACAGCCCCAATGTGGGGAAGATTAGGCGGTGAAGTCATTTCTCAAGGCAGTTTGGGAGATACCAGGGATCATTACCTTCTTATACTTGAAGACCACGGTTCACTATCAATAGAAGTGGATGCATTGAACAGTGTGAACACCTCTTTGATTGCACAGGTACTGGCAACCGATGGGATCACTGTTCTGAAGTCGGATACCCTCTGGAATGAAGGCGAAACACAGTTCATGTTCGAATGCATGCAACCCGATACCCTGTACCTGCTGGTAAGGCCAATGCTCGTGGGCGTTGGATGTCAGACCTACACCGTCCAGATCAATCAAACCGGTATGTACAACAGCTATGCAGACATGGAACCGAACGATAATGAACAACAGGCCGTATCTCTTACCAGTGGACAGACGGTGCAAGGAATCGTTGGGTTCTTCCGCTATGGCACAGCCGATATTGATGCAGCCGATCATTATCTGTTCAATGCTTCATCCGGAGTGATCGGTATAGACTTCAATTCATACGGAACATTGGACTCTGTTCAGGTAACGGCCTATAGTCCGTCCGTACCCGACCTTATCCGCTTCGATGGAAACGACCTTCTTCCCGATGGCAGCTACTCCGCTAAGGTCAATTTCCAATACAGCGAACCGATCCGGGTCGTTGTGCAGAACATTCAGCAATGCGGCCATTACGACCTGACACTGACCCAAGACTCTGCCGTGGGAACTGTCAATTCAACCGCCCCACGGATCAAAGTCTACCCGAATCCTGCCAACTCAACTGTCATCGTCAGTGGACCTCCGGTCTCTCAATTGCAACTGTTTGATCTACAAGGAAGGGAGATACAGAAAAGCAATTCATTTCAAATGCGGCTGAACTCCGTGTCTCCGGGAGTTTACTACCTGAAAATCACTACTGCCGACCCCGTGTCGATACATTACCGGACCATTGTTAAAGAATAGACTCCGTTTTCCGTTAAACCCACTTAACAGAAGGAGTTCCCTGCTTTTCCGACATTCACTGTGAATGATGGAAAAGATATTTGCTGTAGCAATCATTGGAAGCGTACTCAGCCGACTGCAATGGGCTTACACTTGCCGAACAGGTGTTCACCAAAGTGCCTTCTGTTCATTTTGTAACAGAACGCATTGGGGTGGTTCTTCCGATACTTTCCCGTTACGCTACGCTATATGTCCGTTTTGCATTGCTGATGGCGATTTGCAACCACTTCCGGGTTGTGTGGGTGGCCTTTCGGTCTGATTTTGCAGTGATGTGTGTCTCAACGTGCTGGGAGAAGCCCACGTGGCCAGTACTCTTGCCTGAGAAGAGGATATGCCTTTCATTGAAGTGCTCGTGTCAACTCCACTCCGTTTGAAATTCTGCAATGAAATGCATTGAATTCATCTCTGTTGGTTTTAATTTCAACTCAAACCAAAAGAATCAGACCATAAGCTGTTTACGCAATGGCAAATTGGCGGGGAATCAGATGAACTGTTATTCTTTCACCAATTTTATCACTGCCTTTTCAGTTGCTGTTTCTACCGTTATCAAATAAACACCTGCGGGCTCTGTAAAAGTCAAATGAAGCTGTTGGGTTTGGCTGAAGGTGGTGTTTTGTAATTGCCTGCCCAGCACATCCGCAATGGTTATTTTAATGCCTGAGTAGGTTTTCCCCAGATCAATTGAAAAATTGCCATCGCTTGGGTTAGGGTATATGAGCAAGCTGTTGCCAAAGTCATTTTCTACAATACCAACATTGACTATAGTATAACAAGCGGATGTGTCAACACAACCGTTTTCGCTTATCTCTACGGCATAACTGCCATTGCTAGTTGCCGTAAAACTTTGCTGAGTTTCTCCGGCAATGGGTGTAAAGTTATTGTTGCAATCTAACCATTGGTAGCTTGCTCCCGTGGCATTTGCTATTAAGGTTGGTGCGTTATTTGTGACGGATGTATCGACCGAATTGATGGTAAGGTTCAATGTTACCACACTATCGCAGCCTCCGGCATTGCTAAGGGTATATGTTGGCGTATCGGTGCTTGCTGTATAAGTGTTTCCGTCTATCCAGGTATATGAATCACAAGCCGTTTGTACGTCTGTGCCTGTATTGCTATTGTTGATGGTAACGGTAATGGTCATTACACTATCACATCCTGCAACATTTGGGATGGTATCCATTACTGTCTGTGAGGTGATATATGTTTCATCTCCACTGGGGACGGTGTAACTATCGCAGGCTCTAACACTAAAACTGGAGGCAGTGGGCAAACAAGGTTCAAAGACATAAGCCGAACCGGCATTGCTTAAAAAATTTCCTCCGCCAGCATCATGATCTTCTGTAGAAGCCCCCGCAATGGCATAATTGCCACTGATGGATACTGAAACACCGAACCTGTCACCCTGAAGTCTGTCAGAGGCCACTATTTTTTGAACCTGATTCCAATTGCCTGAAGAAGCATCCTGTTCAAAAATATAAGCCGAACCGGCAATGCTTAAAAAATTTCCCCCGCTGGCATCTTCATCTTCTTGATAAGCCCCTACTATGGCATTGGTGCCACTGATGGATACTGAAAAACCAAACACATCATCCTCTCCTCTGTCAGAGGCTGTTATTTTCTGAACTTGATTCCAATTGCCCGAAGCATCGCGCTCAAAAACATAAGCCGAACCGGCATTGGTTACTGTATTTCCTCCAGAAGCATCTTCACCTTCCTGATAAGCTCCCATAATGGCATGATTCCCACTGATGGAAACCGAATAAGCGAAATAATCATATGCTTCTCTGTCAGAGGCTGTTATTTTTTGCACTTGATTCCAATTGCCCGAAGCATCCCGCTCAAAAATATAAGCCGAACCGGCATTGGTTAATGTATTTCCTCCAGAAGCATCTTCATCTTCCCAATAGGCCCCAACAATGGCGTAATTGCCACTGATGGATACTGAATTACCGAAAAAATCATCAGCCGACCTGTCGGAGGCCAGGATTTTCCGGACCTGAATCCAGTTGCCGGAAGCCTCCCGTTCAAAAATATAGGCCGAACCGGCACTGCTTAAAAAATTACCCCCGGCAGCATCATGATCCTCCAGAGAAGCTCCCACAATGGCGTAATTACCACTGATGGACACCGAATAACCGAAATAATCAAACGCTCCTCTGTCAGAGGCTGTTATTTTTTGAACCTGATTCCAGTTTCCCGAAGCATCCCGTTCAAAAATATAAGCCGAACCGGCACTACCTAATGTATTTCCGCCTGAAGTATCTTCATCTTCAGTAGCAGCCCCCACAATGGCGTAATTACCACTGATGGCAACTGAAACACCAAACCAATCATTCTCCCCTCTATCAGAGGCTGTTATTTTTTGCACTTGACTCCAATTGCCTGAAGCATCCCGCTCAAAAATATAAGCCGAACCGGCATCACTTAATGTATTCCCTCCGGCAGCGTCCTCATCTTCCGCATTTGCCCCTACAATGGCGTAATTGCCGCTGATGGATACTGAAACACCGAATTTATCATTCGTAGCTCTGTCAGAGGCTACGGCTTTGATGACTTCATTCCAGTTTTGGGCTGAGAGGTTTGTACTTGTTAAAATGGCGATTGCCAACACCTGTGTGTTGGCCAGCTTTAGTGCTTTTTTTAATTGTAGTTTTAAGGTTTTCATAGTTTTAATAGTTTATGGTTCTTAATCATCATAGCAATGATTATGGCTATGCGTCTGTTACGTATCTCTTACATTGCTTAATATCAACCGAATACACTGTGCTGATAAACTTAATAATTTTTCGGGAAAATTCAAAATCATCTCATATAAAACATAGAAAGCATATAAAAGCAGTCTCCCCCATTGCGTAATTTACTGCCAAAAAAAGGAGACCGCTATGAAAACAAATTCTACTACTCAGTTATAGTTATTCATTGGTATTGACATGCACAAGCGTTCATGGAAAGTACACTGCCATACCGAGCTCTTTGCCGGGCGAAGCTTCTCCATGAACCCCGATCCCTTCGAACTCTTTCGTTTTGTCCAAAAACATTTTAAAGACCACCGGG
>Ga0256839_1006491_pt1 | contig 10228 bp, 10 predicted proteins | sample 354166metaG_FD_185968 | JGI IMG/M metagenome (GOLD analysis project Ga0256839, IMG submission 185968) | Hydrothermal vent microbial communities from Mid Atlantic Ridge, Atlantic Ocean - 354-166 | ecosystem: Environmental > Aquatic > Marine > Hydrothermal vents | place: Atlantic Ocean: Mid... | reverse complement strand
GCACCTTAAAGCCGGATAATTATATTCACACTAACCTCTTGAATATTAATCAAATTACCTATCTTTGCACCTCAATTTTAAAATTATGCGGACGTGATCCGCACGGGACTAACAAAAAATTATGGCAGTTAGAATTAGATTATTACGCAGAGGACGTAAAAAATTGGCGATGTACGACATAGTTGTAGCAGACGCCAGAGCGCCACGAGATGGCAAGTTTATTGAGAAGCTAGGGATTTACAACCCTAACACCGATCCGGCAACTATTGAGTTAAATACCGATAGTGCTTTAAAATGGGTGATGAATGGTGCCCAACCATCCGATACCGCCCGGGCAATCCTTTCGTATAAAGGGGTTATGCTACGCAAGCATTTACAAGTTGGCGTAAACAAAGGTGCTATCACCCAGGAAGAAGCCGACAAACGTTTTGCCGAGTGGTTGAAAACCAAGGAGGCAAAAATTCAGGCTAAGGTTGATACCCTGGCCAAGGACAAAGCGGCAGCCGATGAATCGAAGCTGGCAGCAGAAACCAAAGTAAAAGAGGCGCGTGCCGAAGCTTTGCTGAAGAAGCAATCGGAGATGCTGGCCGCAGCCGAAGCAGCCGAAGCGGCAGCGGCAGCGCCTGCTGAAGAAACAGCGGCAGCAGCAGCTACTGAAGAACCCGGGGCTGAGGAAACTGCGGAAGCGAAAGAGGAAAAAGCGGTAACTGACACGGCTCCTCCTGCCGAAGCCAAAGAGGAAACCCAGGCCGAAGCTGCACCGGCTGAAGAGGCCAAAGCGGAACCGGCCGCTGAAGCACCGGCACCGGAAGCAGACAAGGCAGAGGAACCGGCTGCCGAAGAGCCCAAGGAAGAAGAAGCCCGGGAGGAAGCAAAGGCCAAAGAAGCTGCCGATGCAAAAGCTGCGGCCGAGCCCACGGAAGCCGAAGAAAAAGCTGCGCCTGCCGCAGACGCAGACACAGAAGAAAAGAAAGAGGAATAAACCCTGTTTAACATGGATATCGATTCATGTTATCAGCTTGGTTACGTAATTAAACCTCACGGCCTGCAGGGCGATATCCGTGTCTTTATTGATGCCGACAACCCGCAGGACTATCAAAACCTGGAATCAGTATTCATCCTGCAGGATGAACAACTGGTTCCTTTTTTTATCCGCCACATCAAGGTCTCCGGCAATAAGGCTATTTTATCCCTTGAGGACTGCCACGATATTGACACGGCCAGCGGGTTAAAAGGGGCCGCCCTCTACTTGCCGTTGACAACTTTACCGGAACTGGCCGGTGACCAGTTCTATTTTCATGAAATAATCGGCTTTACCGTACACGACACCAACCTGGGAACACTGGGCCCGGTAATTACCGTTTACGATGCCGGCCCGCAGAACCTGCTGGCCATCGATTACCGGGGCAAGGAGGTGTTGTTGCCTATTACCGATGACACGATTGGCAAAGTGGACAAGGCCGGTAAACAATTGTTGGTTACCCTGCCGGCAGGCTTGCTTGACATTTATCTTGAAGAACCCGGTCATGAGGATTGATATTATTACCGTGTTGCCTAAACTGCTGGCCGGCCCGTTTGCCGATTCTATTCTTAAGCGGGCCCAGGAAAAAGGCCTGGTAGAAATTGTGGTGCACAACCTGCGCGATTATGCGACCAACAAGCAAAAGCAAGTAGATGATTATGCCTTTGGCGGGGGAGCCGGTATGGTGCTGATGATAGAGCCCATCGACCGCTGCCTGACGGCCCTTAAACAGCAGCGTGATTACGATGAAGTTATTTACCTGAGCCCGGACGGGGAACTGTTTGACCAGCCGCTGGCCAATGAACTCGCTACCCGCAAGAATATTGTTTTGCTGGCCGGCCATTATAAAGGGGTGGATGAACGGGTGCGGGAGCACCTGATCACCCGCGAGATTAGTATTGGTAATTTTGTGCTCACCGGAGGGGAACTGCCGGCTGCCCTTGTTACCGATGCCATTGTGCGCTTGTTGCCGGGGGTGTTGTCAGACGAAACCTCGGCCCTCACCGACTCCTTTCAGGATGGGCTGGTGTCTCCCCCTGTTTACACACGGCCGGCTGTATATAAGGGCTGGGAAACCCCGGCCGTGCTGCGCTCGGGCAATGAAAAACAGATTAACGAGTGGCGCTTTGCGCAGGCGGTGGCCCGCACCAAACAAAGGCGCCCCGGCTTTTTTAAGCCGGAGGAAGACAACAACCCTTGAACAGAAGCCCTGTGAGCTGCGGGGTAGTGGCCCCTTCCCCGGGGCGTGGGTGGCTGGTCTTTCCCGTCTAAGTTAGCAACCGCAACTGTCGGTGGATTGTTTTACCCCGGCTTTCACCAGGATTTTTTCCATCAGGCACCACTTAGTCAATCCGGATTGAAAAAGGTTAACACCAACAAAAAGGGTAAAGAAAAACCAGTACGCATTAACATAATGGCCCAGCAGCACGGAAACAACAATAAAAGTTCCGGCAATCACCTTGATATAATCGTTTGAAGTCATAATTAAAAAAATGTTTAATCGTGCAAGTTAGGCAAATTTTTCGTTTTTCAACCTATGGCCCCATAATCCGCAAAGCCATCGTCATAGGAGTTTAGCCTGAAAAATTCATGATTTTCATGAATAATCCGGGTTAGCCCGCCTGGTTGTTCCTATTCTTGCGGCAACAAAAAAAAGAGGGACGGGTTGCCCCTCTTTTTTCGTCTGGGTCAGGTTGATCAAAAAGGGGTTAGTTATATAAATAGCGATGGCATTCGCTACACAGGTCTTCGTCCCAGCCGTCTTTTAACTTTTTCGGATGAACAAACTCAAGCCCTTCTTTGATAGAAGCAAACTGCTCTTCTCCGGGCTTACCTTGCAGCACAATGGTGTGGCATAAATCGCAATCCATGGAGATTACCTTTCCATCGGCACTTTTGTGGTTGTCATCGTGGCAACGGAAACAGCCGTTGTAAGTTTTATGGCCGATATGGCTTTCGTATTCATCCCAACTGGCCCCCATGGCCGGGAAGATATTTTGTGAAAACTCGTTTATCATACCCTCAATGGCCTGGTCAATATCGGCCTGCCGGGTTTCCAGGATTTCCGGCATATTTTCAGCGTAAAACTGCTTCGTGTAGGTTTTGATAATATGAATGGCGGTGTCCTTACTGTCGAAGGGGTCTTTAAAAATATCCATGGCTACCTTCTTAATATAGGGCAGGTCGGCAGGGATTTCCCCGGCTACCATGGCGTGGTCAATAAATGCCTGCGGGGTATAGTAGTTATGGGATGGCCGGTTGTGGCAATCCATACAATCCATTTCCCTTGGTGTGGCTTTGGCCAGTTTCTTTTTTTTGAGGGGCCTGTCGGCATCCTCATATAAAATGGTGTCTCCGGTTTTCAGGTTGATATACTTCACCCACGGAATAGCCTTACGGTTATCGCGTTTGGGGATATATTCTATCTTCACATCGGGGTTGATATGCCAGTGAATACCTTCTGAAAGCCCCAGGGCACTATGTTCCGGCCCTATTTTCATTTGCAGGCCGATATTCCACTCGGTATTCACGCTGTCGGCCAGGAAATGCTTCTCTTGTCGTAATTGCCGGGCATAAAATTTTTCCGGCCAATGGCACTTTTCACAAGTTTCGCGGGCGGGGCGCAGGTTATGAATAGGTGTTTCAATCGGGCGGTTAAAGTCATTGGTAATCACGGCATAAACCTGGCGCAGGCCTGACAGCTTGGAGCGCACATACCAGTCGGCCCCATTACCTACGTGGCATTCAACGCAGTTTACCCGCGCGTGGGGCGAGTTTTGGTAGGCCACATGCTCGGGCTCCATAACCTCGTGGCAAAGGGTGCCGCAAAACTCATTCGATTCGGTATAATGGAAGGCCTCGTAACTGCCAATGGATGACATAATGAGCAAAATAACCGTTCCCACGCTGAAAATAACAATGGCATTGCGGTACTTAGCCACGTTAAGGTCGATGATCGGCCAGCCTTTCTTAATATATTCCAGTTCCCGTTTTTTCCTGCGTTTCACTTCAATCATCATCCCTATGGGAATAATAAGCAACCCGATTATCAGGAACCCGGGAATGATAATATAGATAAACAGGCCCAGGTAAGAGCTGGTATCTTCATATAAATAGCCTACTGCGCCCAGCACAACTATCATAAACAAACTCAGGCCGGCTATTACCGTGCCAATGAAGGATACCAGGTTATAATACGATTTTGGCAGTTTCATAGTATTTGATGTTTTTCCAGTAGTTTACGCTATCTTTCTCAAAACAAGAGGCTTAACCCCTTGTGTTTGCCTGTCTCCGGGCTGCTTATTGGTTCAAAGATCAAGTATCAGGGAGCCTTTTGGTATGATTTATATCATAACCTAAGGTGATTTTTATCAAAACCCGGGCGGCTGGGAAGAAACAAAAAAAAGAAAGGAGGTGAGGCCTCCTTTCTGCTACCTAAGCAATCCAACAGATTATTCCGCAAAAGACCGCAGGTAAACCACCAACATCCAACGTTCTTCATCATCAGCTATCTTTTTATCAAAAGCTGGCATATCATCCCTGCCAAAGGTGGTCTTATAAAACAGCTCGCCATCGGTTTGTTGCTGAAATTCAGGTGTGGTGAAATCACCACAAGGGGTATCTAATTCAGCAGCTTTAGGCCCATCGCCCAGGCCGGTTTTACCATGGCACGATTTGCAGTGTTGGTCATACAACTCCTCGCCTATTTCCATGGCATCTTCATCATCGGCCATAGGGTTGGCCATGGTTTTGTACTTAGCCGGCACTTCCCATCCTTCCTGGTAATTGCTGGCCGGGAGGAAGGCCAATAGTGTAAGCACCATAAAGGCGACCAACACCAATACTAAATTGTGCAGTGTTCTCTCTTTCATAATTTATTTAATTTAGGTCTAACATAATTTATAGTTGATATCATCTGGCTAGTTTGATTTTAATCATCATATAGACTACATACAGGTAGTGAAACCAAACTGCGGAGAGCAGGACAATGAGGGTGTAAACCATCCATAACGGGGCGTCTGTATCGCCTAACCCCCGTTTTTTTTCTTTCACCGGCTGTATTGGTTTGCCCCAGTTTATTTCCCCTTTTGCTTCGATAGTGCCATACGTCCGGTTCTCTTCTATCTTAGCCACTATGGTTAATACCCCTGTGGTATCGCCCGGCATATCAACAGGAAAAGCAACCTGCACGATACCGTTTTCATCGGTTTTTTCTTTGGCAAAGTTGTACAGGCTGAAAGTCCCCTGCACATAAAACAGGATATTTACCTTGGCAATCGGTGTGCGCTGATTATCGGCACCCGTTTCTGTAGCGCTAACCTCTATGGATTTCGTGCTGTCTTTCTGGAAAAAAGACAGCTCCAGGTCGCCTTGCCTGATAGCCATTTTTCGCTGGGCCGCTTTCACGGCCGAAGACCCTTTGTACTCCACGATGAAAGTAATTTTACCTTCGGGGTCTTTGGTGATTTTGGGGTTATTGCTAACCGTTAACACGGCTTTGCCCGCATCATTGGTTTTTATTTTATCGAGGAGGATGCGGGCGGTATCGTTAAGGCAATAAAAATAGAGCATGGCCTCGCCAAATGGCACATACCGCTTTTCCTTCACAATGAGGGTTGCCACCAGGTTCTCGGTTTTATCAGGGCCTTTGAAATATTCAACCTGCACCCGGGCGGTTTTCCTGACGGCCTTTTGTGCCAGCCCTTTACCGGCAGTAATTGCCGTAGCGAGGCTTATTATCAACATATATTTCATCACGTTTTTCATAAGGCCAGGTGTTTAAATGTGTTGGAGTTTTTGCGATGCTTTGCGCTTTTCTTCTTTTATCTTTCTTTTCAGGACCCGTTGCATGACTTTCTTTCTTAGTTCGGCATAGTTGGTTCCTTCTTCGCCTTTAACTACCGACACAATGGGCAGGAACTTGGAGAACAGGAAAAACAGGAAGCAGAATAAGGCAACACCGGCAAAGGTGAGCAGCCATTCGATGATCGTTGGAGTATAATGAATATACTCAGGCCGCAGGTCTTGCAAAGGCAACAGGGGTGTTTCCAGGGTAGGGATTATAATTAAGTAGCGTTTTACCCATAAGGCAAAAACAGCAATTACCGAAACGGCCGTTATGCTGTTAATATTCCTGAATTTAGGGATCAGGATAACCAGTACCGGCAGGGCTACCCCGAGAATGGCCGAGAAAAAAAACCACCACCAGTACTCGTGGGGGTCAAACAGCTTGTACAACACCTCCATATCCCAGGTTTCAGAACCATACCAACTGGTCAGGTATTCGCTAAAGGTAAAATAGCCATACAAGGCCCCCAGGATCATAAGAATGATGCCGAGATAATTAAAGTGGATTTTAGTAATGTAAGATTCTAAGTGGTAGTATTTACGGAAGACCCACAGGGCAATAATCAACACCCCCGTACCGGAAAATACGGCAGCCACAACAAAGTAGGGGGCAAAAATGGTGCTGTGCCACCCCGGCCTGAGGGTCATGCCGAAAATCCAGGCTAAAACCGAGTGGACCAGCACGGCCAGGGGAATAATGATGGCCGACATGATAGTAAGGCCCCGCTCTAAAAACCGGTTTTGTTTAGCATTTCCATTAAAGCTGATGGCCAGAAACCGGTACAGTTTTTTACGCCACTTTTGCTTAAAGGGGTAATCCCGTAAAGCAGCCAGGTCCCTGATAGAAGCCAGGTAGAGAAATATTATGCTGCCGATAAGATAGGTGCTTATGGCCAGCACATCCCAGATAATGGGCGATTGAATGCGGCCATACAAGGCCAGGTGGTGCAGCCTGTCTAACCGGCCCATGCACAATAAAATATAGGCCGGCCCGATGATGGTGGAAATAATGGTAATAATTTCGGCAATGCGGATAATAGGGTGCCGCCATTCTACGCGGAGTAAGTGCAGGATACCGGAAATAAGGGCCCCGGCATAACTAATGCCGATGAAGAAAATAAAATTGGCAATATATAGGCCCCACACCACATTGTCGCGCATGCCGGTAACAATATGGCCTTCTACAATCTGCACAACCAGGGCATACAGGCCACCCAGTATAAACACGAGTAAAATGCCAACTTGCACCATACCCGACTTGCTTATAGATACCATTTGCGGGATGAAATAATTCAGGGCCCGGGTAGCTTTTGCGTCTAATTCCATGATTATCTTAATGTTTATGAACTATTGATTTTTTGTAAAACTCTGCCTGTTCCGGGGTTAACGTTTTAAACCCTTTCTTATAATCGAACAAACGGTCAACCGGGGGCAGGTAATACACGTTTGGCTCGGTGCCTAATTCCGCCATAAAATGATAGCCGGCCCGGTCGTAAATCAGTTCACTAAAACGAAACGATTCGGTGCCATTGGTAACAATGTCTTCGTTTTTGTCGCCAAAGAAAATCACCCCGTTGGGGCAGCCGGTTACACAGGTGGGCAGTTTGCCCATGCGGGCCATATCGGGGCAGAAATCGCATTTACCCACGGTACCCACCTTGTGCGGCACGCTGGTTTCGGGGGAATAGTTTTCATCATCTTCTTTACCCTGCCCGGGGTCTTTCCATTGAAATACCCGGGAAGAGTAAGGGCAGGCTGTCATACAGAATTTACAACCGATACAGCGCTCGTTATCAACCAGCACCAGGCCATCGGTACGTTTATAGGTAGCGCCCACGGGGCACACCTTTACGCACGGGGGCTGGTTACAGTGGAAGCACGGCTTAGGGAACCAGTAAGGTGCCGTATCGTCACTGTCTTGCATCAAAAAAACCTTTATCCATTCGTCCTCCGGCTCCAGTTGGTGCATTTTCTGGCAGTTGCTAACGCACTTGCGGGCGTTACGGCAGCGGGCCAGGTCTATGACCATGACAAACTTTTTGTTGGGGATGCCTTTGCGGGCATTTTTGCCATGTGCCGGCATCCGGGCCGGGGCCACATTGGCTTTATCTACTTCTACCAGCTTGCCGTCAGGGGATAACAAGGTCATGGTTTCGCCACTTTCTTTTTTGGTTTCGCAAGACTGGGCGATAAGCCCTGCCCCGCCAATAGCCCCGATAGCAGCAGTGGCGGTTTTAAAGAAGAATTTTCTTCTCGACTGTTTCTTTTTGCCTTTTTCCATGTGGATAAATTTTGGGGTGATTACAACAAACTACCCTTTTGCAGGAGGAACAATCTTTTGTGCCGGGATGGACAACTTTGGGTAGCATTAGTTAAAACTTTGGGTAAGCGTTCATCAACTTTTACCGCAATTTCCTACCAAATGTCATTTATTGCCTGCTAAATAAGTATGACCTAAATCATTTGCCCAAGTGATTTATATCACCCCTTTGCCTGACGGAAGCTATAACCAGGCGCCAGCCTTAAAATGCTGTGGCCGGATAACGGCAAAAAGGTTATTTTTTGCGGATACGTTTGGTGTAGTAAACCGAAACACCTATCGAAATCAGCGCAAAGACCAAAAAGGCAATTACCCTGAAACCGGTTGACATCTGGCCCAGGTCAACAAAAAACAAATGGCCACCGGTAACGATGATGGTTAACACCGACAAGTACCGGTATTTTTTGTTGTGCAACCATATACTTAAGAAGAAAAAACCGAAGGCCGTGGCTGTCCAGGCCAGGGTAACGTAATGGCTGGGCAAGGCTTTGTTCAGGCTATAAAGGATCATAAAAAAAGCGCACAGCAAATACGTATTCCTGAACATTTCGGTTTTCAGGGTCAGCCTTTCCCGTTGCCAGTTGAGTATGCGGGCAGTAGCCAGGGCGGTAAAGGCAAAGGTAAAGTTTATGGTATCAATTGATTCGGAAGCTATCAGGTAGATGAGTAAAATGGAGATGAACAAAAAGGTGTTGGCCACCACAATAATTTTGGAGCGGAACCACAAGGCCATAGAAACCACCAAAAAACTTTGTAACACCAGGAGCAAATAAGCATCGGGCAAACCCGAAATATGATAAAGGGCGATACTCATGGCCATAAAACCGTAAACGGCATAGGTGGCCGGGGCAAAATCCCGGCTGGAGCGCATCTTGAGCAATACCGCAAACAACAAACATAAAACAGAAATAGCACTGAAAATCGGCACATACGAAGCGCGGTAAAATTCGGGGGTAATGATGAGCAGAAGGATAGAAAAGGCCAGGGCATTCCCTACAGAAACAGAGATTAAAGCCGTATTGCCCGGCAGTTTTGTTTTCGGGATAAAGATTGAGCTGGCATAAATCACCGCATAGCTGAAGAGAAAAATAATGTTGTCTTGCGGTGACGCTACCAGGCGTAAAGGGTGCCCCATAAACGGGTTACCAAATAACCATAACCAATGGGTTAGGTAAACCATAAATAAAGCATAGATATGCAGTTTCCACCACGCCTGCCGGTAAAAAAGTACAAGTGAGGCCAGGGAGGTTAGTGTGAGCAGGGCCAGGGTGACAGGGGTGGTATCAAAAAAGATGGCCGTAGCAATAAGCAAGGTAACCGCAATCCCGGCCAGGAATTCCGAATTTCCCTGCCAGGCATGGTAAAGCTGCCAGGCAATGATGGCCAGCAACAGCATTAAGGCCGGCCATTGGTTGGCAATTAAAGGATGGCCGGTAAAAAAATGCAGCTTAAGGGTTACATAATACAACAGTAGCAGGCCGCATATACGCAGTACATGCACCAGGGCCGGAAATGAGTGGCGCAGAAAGTAAGATAATGCCAGAAAAGCCACAACCGAAACATAGCCGATACTATTGGCCAGGGTATAGCTTCCGGAACTCTCAACATACGCTACCAGAAAGACGATACCGAAAAGAAAAACGATGCTGCCCAGCCAGGCCAGGCCATATTCCATAATTCTGGATTCGGCATGTTCGGCCTGGCTGACTTCTGCCGTGGCTTCCGGGGGCTGGCCCACGGCCTTGTCGCCCACCCACTCAATGCCCATAATGGATTCAAGGTGGTTGACCCTTCTTTCCAGGATACGTAGTTTCTCTTCAATATTGTTTCCCGGGTTAGTGTGGGTAAATTCTGTCATGGTGTGCCTCCTTTCAGGACTATTTGCCAAAACAGCATAAGCGGTTAACCAAATATCTGTTATCCTTCTGCCATTTGAAATGACCTAGATCATACCTGCCATTGATATATATCACATGCCGCAACATTCGGCAACAAAAAAAGGGGCCGCATGGCCCCTCTTTCTACTTAACTACTATGAA
>Ga0256839_1006490_pt1 | contig 10228 bp, 9 predicted proteins | sample 354166metaG_FD_185968 | JGI IMG/M metagenome (GOLD analysis project Ga0256839, IMG submission 185968) | Hydrothermal vent microbial communities from Mid Atlantic Ridge, Atlantic Ocean - 354-166 | ecosystem: Environmental > Aquatic > Marine > Hydrothermal vents | place: Atlantic Ocean: Mid... | reverse complement strand
TGGTCTTTGCGCTGAGGCGCCTTTGGCCCGAGGGCGAGCGGCGGAAAGTGCTCAAGGCCTCGGTCGTCCTCGGCCACCTGGTGGCCCACCCGGGGCTTTCCCTCTTTCCCGACGAGCGCAAAAACCAGCTTCTGGCCCAGGCCCTCGACTCCGTCAACCGCCGCTTTGGCCCCGACACCGTCCGCCCCGCCACTTTGGACCTCGTCGGCGAGGTCGGCGAGTACCGGATCGCCTTCGACAAGCTGCCGGATTTTTCGGTCTAAAGCCCCTCCGGCAAGGCCACGCGCCCGTCCGATCCTAAAGGGAGCGCGAACACCCGCTCGATCGCCGAAAGCGGCACCGGGCCGTAGACGTGGGGATAGGCCTCGCCGGCGCCCGCGTCCTCGAACCGGACCTCAGCCCCGAGCCGCCCGGGGTCGATCACCAAAAGCCAGAGATCCTGCTCTCCGCGAAAGAGCGCGTCCGCCACCGCCCGGAGCTGGTGGGCGAGCGAGCAGTGGATGAACCCCTCCCGTTCAAGGCTCGCCGGGGCGTAAAACCCCACCTCCCGCGCCCGCTCCCAGTCCTCGCGGTGGGCGATATGGTAGAGCCGCATAGGTCCAACCTAACCCACCCTTGCCCGTGCCGGGTTTACTTTATTATCTGATGCACGCTCAATCAGTGGAAACGTAGGAAGGAATCGAACGAACCGTGATGTACTGGGCCCACAGTAAAAACCGCTTAGGAAAACACCATAGCCTGCCCCAACACCTCGAGGCGGTGGCCAGACTAGCCCGGTCCTTCGCCGAAGTGTTGGGACCGGGCGCGGCAGAGCTCGCTTACTGGCTCGGTTACTTCCACGACCTGGGCAAGGCGCGGCAGGCGTTCCAGCGCTATCTTCTGGCCAGAGAACGGGGTGAACCGGCGACCAAAACCCCCCACGCCATCTGGGGCGCGTTACTTTTGTGTCAGATACTTGAGGAATGTGCATATCCTTTGTATTCGCTACCTGTACTTGGTCATCACACTGGGCTAAAAAGTCCAGGCGAGGCCGCCCTCGAATACCGATCGGCTTCGGAGGCTCCGGAACGCCAAGAAGTCATCCGAGCGCTTCAAACCTTGAAACCCGACCTGCCAAAGGTTGAAAGACCCAGCTCTTCAAACCTCGCCCTCGAGCTCTTCCTACGTCTTATCTTCTCGGCCTTGGCGGACGCCGACCGGCTCGACACCGAGGCCCATTTTGAACCCGAACGGGCGAGGTTGCGAACCGCGCGCCCGGACCTGGGCGCGCTTTGGAAAACCTTCGAGGTGAACCAGGAGGAACTGCTCGTCGAAGCCAAAGATACGCCGGTCAACCGCGTTCGCCGCGAGGTCTACCACCAGGCGCTCGAGGCCGCCTCCCTTCCCCGGGGCTTTTTCCGGCTCACGGTGCCCACGGGCGGGGGGAAAACCCGAACCGGACTCGGGTTCGCGCTGAAACACGCCCTGACCCACGGACTCCGCCGAGTGATCGTCGCCATTCCTTACACCTCGATCATCGACCAAACGGCGAGCGAATACCGGAAGATCCTGGGAGAAGGGGCGGTCCTCGAGCATCACTCGGCCCTGGAAGTACCAGACGACGAGGAAGTCGACGAGCAGCGCCTCAAGCTCCGGCTTGCGAGCGAAAACTGGGATCACCCCCTCGTCGTCACCACCACCGTGCAGCTTTTCGAAAGCCTGTTTACCAACAACCCCTCCCGGGCTCGCAAGCTCCACAACCTGGCCCGCTCGGTCATCCTCATCGACGAAGTCCAGACCCTGCCCCCTCATCTTTTCCGCCCCACGCTTGATGTGCTCCGGCAGATGGTCGAGCGTTACGGCGCGACGGTCGTCTTCGCCACCGCCACCCAGCCCACGTTCGAACTCTCTGAACGGGTGCCTGAGTTTAAAGGCGTCGAGATCAGGGAAATCATCCCCGACTACCCGCGTCACTTCGCCGCCCTCCAGCGGGTGAGCTACGCGTACGTCAAGGATCCGCTCTCGTGGGCGGAGATCGCCGAGGAGATCCGGGCCAAGCCCCAGGTCATGGTGGTGCTGAACACGCGAAAGGACGCGCTGGCACTCCTCGACGCGCTCGGGGACGACCCGGCGACGTTTCACCTTTCCACCCTGCTCTGTGGGGCCCACCGGCGAGAGATGCTCGCCGAGGTAAAAGAACGTCTCCAGGCAGGGAAGACCGTGCGCCTCGTCAGCACCCAGGTGGTGGAAGCGGGCGTGGACATCGACTTCCCCGAAGTTTGGCGGGCGGTGGGCCCGCTCGACCGCATCGTGCAGGCAGCGGGGCGGTGTAACCGCGAGGGCCTGCTGCCGAAGGGGGGCCGGGTGGTGATCTTTAACCCCGCCGAAGGCAAAACCCCGAGCGGAGCTTACCGAAGTGGCCTTGGCGAGGCGCAGGTGCTCCTCGAGCGCTTTGGCCCCGAGGCCCTACACGAGCCCCAAATCTTCCGCGCTTACTTCCAGCGCCTTTTCGAGATCGTCGACCTGGACCAAAAGCAAATCCAGCGCCTGCGCCAGGAATTCAACTACCCGGAGGTGGCCGCCCGGTACCGCCTCATCGAAGAAGACACCGTGCCCGTGGTCGTCCCTTACGATGAAGGACCAGAGCGTCTGAGTAAGTTTCTCGCCAGCCCCAGCCGCCACACCTGGCAGCGTCTGCAACCTTACCTGGTGAACCTTTACCGGCACGATGTGACCAAAAAGCGGGCCTGCCTCAGGCAGGTGAGCGAAAATCTCTATGAATGGACTTGCGGGTACGACCGGGTTCGTGGTGTGAGCGAGGCCTTTGCCGATCCGGCCGATCTGGTGATCTAGGAGGTGGGGTATGTGGAAAGGTTAGGCAGAGTTCAGGTCAAGGTATGGGGCGAATACGCGCTCTTTTCCCGCCCCGAGTTCAAGGTCGAGCGGGTGAGCTACCCCGTGATCACGCCGAGCGCCGCCCGCGGGGCGCTCGAGGCCATCTTCTGGAAACCCGAGATGCGCTACCAGATCCGGCGCATCGGCGTACTCAAGCCGGGCAAGCAGACGGCCATTCTCCGCAACGAGATCGGCTCCCGCCAGGGGCGAAACCCCATCACGGTCGAGCACGACCGCCAGCAGCGCACAAGCCTGATTTTGAGAGACGTTGCCTACCTCATCGAGGCTGAAATCCACCTCCGGCCGCACGCCACCGAGCCCGTCTTCAAGTACACCGACCAGTTCCGCCGCCGGGTGGAGCGCGGCCAGTACCACCACACCCCCTACCTCGGCACCCGAGAGTTCGCCGCGTTCTTCGCCCCGCCGGACGGAGAAACCCCGCCCCCCCTCGATCTTGAAATTGGCACCATGCTCTTTGACATTGCCTTTGTCGAGGACAAAAAGCGAAAAGAACTGAGCTTCAAACGTCCTGGCAGAGCTAGGCCGGTCAAAGGCTACGCCCAACCGCTATTCTTCGAAGCCCGGCTTGAAAACGGCTGGCTTTGGGTGCCCCAGGATCTCTACCTGAGGCTGCGCCAGCTGGAGGGGGAAGATGTTTAGGGCGCTCGTAGCACTGGGCAGGGAGCTCGAAAAACGTGGCGAGCTGCCACCACCAGGTTTCTATTACTACAAGGACCCTATCCGCTGGCGGGTGCACATTTTCCCAGATCGCTTCCTCCTCACGCCCATTGAGCGTGAAGCGGCCCGGCCCTTCTCCGGTCGCACCTCGGGCATTCAAGCGCACCTCCTGGCGGACGAAGCTGGGTACGCGCTGGGCGTTGATCGAGACACCAAAGGCAAAGTGGATAAAAGGGCGGGCGAGAAATTTGAGACCTTCCTCGCCCTTTTGGAAAAGTTTCTTGCCTGGCCCAAGCTCAGCGATACCAACCTCGTACAGGAAACCCAGAACCTCCTCAAAGGACTTCAGGATGGCTGGATTCGGGTTGCCCCCGAATTTGACCGAGTGACCTCCAAAGACTGGGTAGAGTTCGTTCCCGAAACCGGTCCCCTCCAGGGACGCCCGCTCTTTGAACACCCCGAGGCCATACGGTTTTGGATCGAGGAGCTCGCCGAACGCTCGGCTCCCAAGGGAGGCCCAGTTACCGGGCAATGCGCCGTATGCGGGAAAGACCACCTTCGACTCGTGGGGCGGATCCCTCTTGGCGTGAAACTTGTGGGGAACACACCCCTCCACTCCTTTAACCAGCCAGCGTTCCCCTCCTTTTATTCCGGAGGATCGCCGCAACAAATCGCCCACATCGGGCTATGTTTCGAATGCGCGGATACCGCTTCTCGAGCCTTCAACTATTTAAGTCAGTCCAGCCTCCACCGCAAAACGCTCATCTCCGATAGCAACAAGCGCGACGCCCTCACCAACCACATTGCCCTCTTCTGGACCAAAGCGCCCGCCGCCATCGAGGCCGGAGAGCTGACCCTGGACAACAACGACCTCAACTCGCTCCTGGCCAGAGTTCTTACCCCAGAACACAAGGACGAGAACCCAGGCCCCACCCCTACCCTTCCGCAAATCGAAGGGCTTTTAGGGCTGCCGTGGAAACCTGTTGAATCCCACCTCAAACTAGACGATTACGGTTTCTACCTGGCCGTCCTCTCCCCCAACGTCGGACGCATTGCACTAAGGGAATGGATGGCCGTCTCCCTGACCGCACTCAAAGCAAATCTGCAAGCCTTTTTAACCGCGACCCGCATCACCGCCCCGTGGGGTGATCCTCCGGAGCCCCGTCCCATCGCTGAACTGGTGCGATCCCTCGACGGCGCGAACCCAAATCACGTTCGGGGGCTTTTGCGTACCGCATACCTGGGGCACCCACCCCCGGCAGGGCTCAAGCAGGCCGCGGTGGCGCGCCTTCGAAACGCGAGGGTGCTCGAGGACCCCAAAGAAGCCTGGCGGCTCAGGGCCCTGGCTTCTTTGCTCAAACTGGTGCTGTTTTACGGAAAAAAGGAGGCGGAGAAAATGGAAACTTTGGACCCAGGCCGCAAGACCCCGGCGTACCTCTCGGGAAGGCTGCTCGCGGTGCTCGAGGAGGCCCAGAAGCGAGCGCAAGGGTATAACATCAACCGCACTCTCGTGGAGCAATTCTACGGATCGGCATCCACCGCGCCAGCAGCCACCTTCGGTTTGCTCCTGCGCACTGCGTCGGTGGCCCATTTACAAAAAGCAGGCTCGCTTAACCCCCTGGTCGAGGAGATCCTGAGTCACCTCGACGACGCCGGTGGCTTTCCCAAAACCCTGACCCTCGAGGAACAGGCCGAGTTCGCCCTTGGCTTTTACCACCAGCGGGCCGACTTCCGGGCAAGGAGCAAGGCAAAGCAGGCTGAAAAGGCGGAGGTGAACCATGAGTGAGGTGTATCTAGACCCCGGCAAAAGGCACGAGTTCGTTTTGCTTTTCGATGTCAAGGACGGCAACCCCAACGGCGACCCCGACGCCGGAAACATGCCCCGCGTGGACCCGGAAACGATGCAGGGGCTCGTCACCGACGTCGCCCTCAAACGCAAGATTCGCGACTACGTAACACTGGTCAAACAAAACACCGACGGCTTCAAAATCTTCATCCAGAGCGAAGCGGCTCTGAACGCGCTGATTGAAGAAACCGCTCAAGAACTGGGCGTAGAGAAAAACAACAAACGCGCCAACAAAGACCTTCGGGCCGAGATGCTCAAGCGCTACTACGACATTCGCATGTTCGGCGCGGTGCTCACAACCGGCGATTACAATGCCGGCCAGGTGCGAGGTCCGGCCCAGCTGACTTTCGCCCGATCCCTCGACCCGGTCCTTCCCCTCGAGCTCACCATCACCCGACAGGCACGTACCACCGAAGAGCGCATGGAAACGGGGCAGACTGAAATGGGCAAAAAGCCACTGGTGCCCTACGGCCTCTACCGGGCCCACGGCTTTTTCAACCCTTTCCTGGCCGAAGCCGCGGGGGTTACCCGGGAAGACCTCGAGCTCTTTTGGGACGCCCTGGCCCACCTCTTCGACTTCGACCGGTCGGCGGCCCGGGGAGAAATGAACGTGCGCGGCCTCTGTGTCTTCACCCACGAAAACAAAAAAGGGAACGCCCCCGCCCACAAACTCTTCGGTCTCATCCGGGTAAACAAGAAGGCAGGGGTTGAAACCCCACGCAACTACAGCGATTACGCAGTGGAAATCGGCAACCCACCCCTGGGCGTAACGCTCTCCTGCCTAGTGGATCCGCGAGAAGCCTAGCCGTGGACGAGCCCGTACCCATCTCGGCCATCCAGCACTACGCCTACTGCCCGCGGCAGTACGCCTTAATTCACCTCGAGCAGATCTGGGAAGACAACCTCTACACCTTGCGCGGACACCGGGCGCATGCCCGGGTACACCTACCAGAAGGCCTGGTGCGCGAGGGGATACGGGTGGAATACGGGCTTCCCCTTTGGTCCGACCGGCTTGGACTCGTGGGGCAAGCGGACGTGGTCGAGTTCCCCGCTGGCACTCCCTACCCTGTGGAGCACAAAGTTGGCCCGCGAAAGTACCGTCGCGCCGACGAGCTCCAGCTGACCGCCCAGGCGATCTGTCTGGAAGAAATGTTCAGCATTTCGGTGCCCAAAGGGGCGCTCTTCTACAGGAAGAGCAAGCGTCGGCGCGAGGTCGCCTTCACCCCCGAGCTCCGCGCCGAAGTCGAAGAGGCTGTTCGGGCAATCCGCAAGCTGCTCACAACCGAGGCCCTTCCGCCACCTGCAAACGACGCCCGGTGCAGGGACTGTTCGCTGGCAGATGCTTGTATGCCCCGGGCACAGAGCCTCATTCGGGAGCTCGCGTGAACCGGGTGTTCCTCAACACCCTTTACGTCCAGACCCAGGGGGCCTACCTTCACCTTGATCACGAAACGCTCAAGGTCAAGGTGGAAGGAGAAACCCGCCTTCAAGTCCCGCTGCATCACCTCGGCGGTGTGGCGGTCTTCGGGCAAGTGGTCGTCAGCCCGTTCCTCGTTCACAAACTGGCGGAAGAGGGTAAAGAACTCGTCTACTACACCCAAAACGGGCGTTTCCGGGCTCGGATGCAGGGTCCGACGAGCGGAAACGTCCTGCTACGAAGGGCCCAGCACCGCGCCCTCGACAACCCAAAGGAAACCAGGGACCTGGCTCGTGAATTCGTCGTGGGTAAGATCAAAAACGCCAAATCCGTTCTCCTTCGAGCCCGGCGCGATGACCCCGGCCTCAGCGCCAGGCTCGATCCCCACATTCGTGAGCTCTCCTATCAGCAAGAAGCCTCCCACCGAGCCCCGTCTCTCGACGAGCTCCGGGGTGTGGAAGGAATGGCCGCCGCGAACTACTTCCGGGGGCTTACCCATCTCGTTCGCGCGCCAGAATTTTCGTTTTCAGGGCGGAACCGCCGTCCACCGCGCGATCCCGTCAATGCATTGCTCTCATTCCTTTACGCCCTGCTCATGAACGACGTGGCCTCGGCCCTCGAGGGCGTGGGGCTGGACCCGCAAATCGGTTTCCTACACGCCCTCCGCCCCGGGCGGCTGGCGCTCGCCCTCGACTTGATGGAGGAGTTTCGCCCCTGGTTTGCCGACAGGCTCGCGCTCAGCCTCATCAACCGCCGGCAGCTCGACCGTAAGGACTTCGATTTCCGCCCTGGCGGCGCGGTCATGCTCAACGAGCATGGCAGGAAGAAGGTCATCGTGGCGTACCAAAAGCGCAAGCAGGAGGAGCTTTCCCACCCCCTCTTCAAGCAAAAACTCCCGATTGGTCTCACGTGGCACGTCCAGGCACGCCTCCTCGCCCGTCGCATACGTGGCGACCTCGATACCTACGTCGCCTTTACGCCGAGATGATCATGAAGCGCCTTGATGTTCTCGTTGTTTATGACGTCGAGACAACGACAGACGCCGGCCGCACCCGTCTCAGGAAAGTTGCTCAAGTTTGCAAGAACTATGGCCAACGTGTCCAGTACTCCGTCTTCGAGCTCCGCGTTACTGAAGGCCAGCTCGAGGCGTTCGAAGCCAGGCTCCTGGAAATCATCGACCCCGAAAAAGACAGCCTGCGTATCTACATCCTTCACGGGGGCCGAGAAAAAAGCCTCCGCCACCACGGCCTAGACCGCTACCGGGACTTCGACGATCCGCTCATCGTCTAGCGCGAACCCCAAGCGGCCACCAAAACCCGGCCACTTTCGCGGTGCGAGGTTTTTCTCGCGAGGACCATGAAAATCAGGAAGCAGGATGCTGCGCAAGCAGGTCGCTCGGGAGGCTGCCGGCGCCGTTCGCGCTCTGGATCGCGGCAACCTCCACGCTAACGGGGAATATAATAAATGCCGTTGCACCGGCCCTTTTGGGCCGGTGAGGATTGAAACCTTACCACCCCGCTCACCGCCGCCAACTACGCCGGTTGCACCGGCCCTTTTGGGCCGGTGAGGATTGAAACAAGGGGGCGCTCGCCGAGGTCCAAGCCCTCACCGGCAGTTGCACCGGCCCTTTTGGGCCGGTGAGGATTGAAACAAAACAAAACCGCTAGCCCTATATCCATACTACGCGCGTTGCACCGGCCCTTTTGGGCCGGTGAGGATTGAAACACATGACGGGGTGAGGTTTAGGACCTCCCCCCCCGTTGCACCGGCCCTTTTGGGCCGGTGAGGATTGAAACCCCGGGAAGAACGCAAGCGACTCCTCATCGATTGGTTGCACCGGCCCTTTTGGGCCGGTGAGGATTGAAACGGATACTCGTGCCAGTCCGCCATAGTCGGGGCCTGGTTGCACCGGCCCTTTTGGGCCGGTGAGGATTGAAACAGGTCAACTACGACCAGAACCTGGTCCAGGCCAATGTTGCACCGGCCCTTTTGGGCCGGTGAGGATTGAAACTAGAGTGAAGATTCCCGATGATCTCTCTAGTCTAAGGGTTGCACCGGCCCTTTTGGGCCGGTGAGGATTGAAACTCGATCAGGTCCTTGAACCCCTCCCAGTCGCGGGCGGCGTTGCACCGGCCCTTTTGGGCCGGTGAGGATTGAAACATGTTAGACCCGTTAGACCCGTTAGACTCGTTAGAGTTGCACCGGCCCTTTTGGGCCGGTGAGGATTGAAACTTCCCGAACAACGAACCTGTCAACCCTCTCAGCACCAGTTGCACCGGCCCTTTTGGGCCGGTGAGGATTGAAACGAGGAGGTCGCCAGGAAACTAGACGAGCTTGATGAGGTTGCACCGGCCCTTTTGGGCCGGTGAGGATTGAAACAGGGCCTCAAGCCCCAGCACATCCAAGACTGCCATGTTGCACCGGCCCTTTTGGGCCGGTGAGGATTGAAACGTCTACCGCGCCGAGGAAACCACCGGGGTGAGGCTAGTTGCACCGGCCCTTTTGGGCCGGTGAGGATTGAAACGCCACCCCGAGCGAGTCCGCACTCAGGTCGCGGACGTTGCACCGGCCCTTTTGGGCCGGTGAGGATTGAAACACACGGCCCACGGAGGCGGATATAGGGCCCCCCAGGTTGCACCGGCCCTTTTGGGCCGGTGAGGATTGAAACATATCGGGTTTCGTGGCGGGAGTGTGAGCGCATGGCGGTTGCACCGGCCCTTTTGGGCCGGTGAGGATTGAAACACGTTTCCACCCGCCCTTTCTGCGCCTCGATCATGGTTGCACCGGCCCTTTTGGGCCGGTGAGGATTGAAACACCCGAACCCCCTCCGCGTGGGCGTAGTAGGCCGCGTTGCACCGGCCCTTTTGGGCCGGTGAGGATTGAAACGTGCTCGACCCGCTCCTGGAGCCCCTGATCCCGCTGTTGCACCGGCCCTTTTGGGCCGGTGAGGATTGAAACCGCGCGATCCAGGCGCTCCGGGCGGCGGGGATGACGGTTGCACCGGCCCTTTTGGGCCGGTGAGGATTGAAACGGAATCCGCGTCGTGGACAACCACGACTACAAGTTCAAGTTGCACCGGCCCTTTTGGGCCGGTGAGGATTGAAACCTCGCCGGGGTGGTGGCCATGATCCCCGGCGTGGGTTGCACCGGCCCTTTTGGGCCGGTGAGGATTGAAACAGAAAACGACCTGCGCCGTGCTGTACGGGACGCAAGTTGCACCGGCCCTTTTGGGCCGGTGAGGATTGAAACACCCCCGGTTCTGTTCCGGCTCAGTTGGTCGGATAATCGTTGCACCGGCCCTTTTGGGCCGGTGAGGATTGAAACAAAGCCCATTTGTATGGGCTGTTTCTCACGCGCCCGTTGCACCGGCCCTTTCGGCCGGTGAGTACGAAGAACTAAAAATGGAAGTCCTT
>Ga0256839_1006489_pt1 | contig 10228 bp, 6 predicted proteins | sample 354166metaG_FD_185968 | JGI IMG/M metagenome (GOLD analysis project Ga0256839, IMG submission 185968) | Hydrothermal vent microbial communities from Mid Atlantic Ridge, Atlantic Ocean - 354-166 | ecosystem: Environmental > Aquatic > Marine > Hydrothermal vents | place: Atlantic Ocean: Mid... | reverse complement strand
CCAGAAAGCTTCAACCAAGCTAATCGTTAGGGCAAGTGTGACTACAATCGGCACAACTTGCATAAACTTACCTAAAATACCGGGAACCAGAGTTAGTGGCAAAAAAGCTGCAATGGTGGTTAGCACTGCTGTGGTTACAGGCTTAGCGACCTCTGCCATTGCCTCGCGCACCGCTTGTAAAGAATCCATGCCACGTTGTAAACGGTAATAAATCGATTCGACCACCACCACCGCATCGTCCACCAACATGCCGAGAACAATGATAATGCCGAGCAATACCATGATGTTTAAAGTTTCACCCATCGAGGCCAATATCAAAAAAGTAGCGGCTAATATGAAGGGAATTCCGATCGTGGTGAGCAATGAAATATGTGTGCCTAAAAACAACCAAGCAACCACTAATACCAGTAATAAACCAATCAGCGCATTATTTTGCATAATGTTTATTGCGCTGGTTGTGGGTAAGGTTTGGTCATCCAGCAGGCTGATGCTTACGCCGTTTACCTGTGATAATTTATTTTGTTCAACCATCCAACTATTGAGGCGTTCAACTAATTTTATAACATTGGTATTGTCTTGTTTGAGTACTGATAATAAAACCGCTGGCTTGCCATCAATGCGTACTTCTTGGCTGCCTTTTTTGCGGGTTCTTTCTATATTGGCGACGCGGGATAAGGGTATTTCCCCTGCAACGCCTTGAATTGGTAGTTGTGCGATAATGGCAGGGTCGCTGTCTTTTCCGGCGATTCGTACCAGCCAACTTTGTCCTCCGACATTAGTTGTGCCTGCGGATATATCTTGAAACCAAACTTTAATAGAATCTGATAGTTGCCCTGGTGTTAAACCTAATGATTCTAATGCTTCAGGGATAAAGCTAATGCGTACTTCTGGCTTGTCTAAAGCTACTGCATCAACGCGATCAACGCCTTTAATTTGCTCAATCGCTTCACGCGCAAGTTTGGCTTGGCGACGTAGGTTTTCATCATCGGCATTTGAGGTAAGTGCGATCATTGCAGCGGGGAAGGCATTGCCGGTGGTGATCTCTAATATTTTGGTATCGGTGGCTTCAGCGGGTAATAAGGATTCCACACTTTGCAGCTTACGGCGTAAATCTGTTAAGCGTTTTTCGTAGGTTTTTTCAGGTAAGTCATTAAAGCGAACCAAGATGGTAGAGGAGCTTTCACGGCTGTTGCTGGAGACAAACATCATGTCAGGCGTGCCGTTGATGACATCTTCTAAGGGGTCGGTAACACGTTTTTCGACATCCGCTGCAGATGCCCCAGGGAAGCCCGTGGCGACAACAATCCAATTAAAATTAATGGTCGGGTCTTGTTGTCGCGGCATACTTTGGTAAGCAAAAAATCCCGCGACCAATATTAAGATAAAGGTCAGGTTTGCGAGTACGTTGTTTTGTATTAAACGTGAGTACATTTTGCCTGCGTGTTTTTTAGATGGGTTAAGAGAGGTGTTTAGTTGTTAATTTTTATCTGCTGACCGTCTTTTACTCGGTAGCGATTTTTAATAATGATGGCACTACTTTCTGGTAAGTCTGCTTCAACAGCTTGACCTTCACTCGCATTGGGTAACGGATAAAACTTAGCTTTAGCGACACCCTCGACATTGTCTTCTGCCAGCATCACGCCTAGTTGGTTATTACGTCTAAGAATATATTCGGCGGGGATTAACTGGCTTTTACTGCTCCACACAATGCGCCCCGACATGCCGGCGGAAATTCTGTTGTTCACGCCTGAAATACCTTTAGGCAAAGCGAGACGAACTTCTTGGGTGCGGCTAGCTTCGTCAACCGTTTGAATAATACTGCGTACAACGGTTTTAAATTGTTTATCACCCACCACAAATTGTAAAATAGGTGAGTCATCTAGCATCCGTACTTGGCTCGCGGAAAGCTGGGTTTTGATTTCTAGTTTGTTATTCTGCATGATTTGGAATAAGGGCGTTCCAGCAGTCACAAGTTGACCTTGTTGAACTAAGCGTTTGGTAATTTGGCCTGAAAAAGGCGCACTGATTTTACAGCGGCTAATCGCTAGTTTACTGGTTTCAATAGCGACTTTTTTTAGTTCAATATCAGCGATTGCGCTTAGCTTGCCTGCCTCGGCTTTCTCAAAGGTTTCTCTGGGGATGATTCGTTTAGCAAGTAGGTTTTGATTACGTTTGTATTGTTTGCTGGAATAATTAAGCTGAGTTTTTGCAATGTGCAAGCCCGCCTCTGCCTGCTTTTTTGCTAATAAATAACTACGGCAATCAAGTGTGACAAGACGTTTACCTTTTTTGACTTGATCGCCAATTTCACCTTCAATCATCATTGCTCTGCCGGTAATTTCTGCACTAATGGTAGAGTGATTTAAGCTAACTACGTTAGCTGGGGCGCTATTCTTGGCACTTATTAAAAGTGATGATAAAGGTTTTGTTGTTACTGATAGTAACCCACCTTTTGTTTGATCGGCGTCAGCTAATGCATTGCTAAAGCTAATACTGCCAAATGCTATAAACGCTACTGGAAGTAGTAAAGGTAACAGTGATTTTAATGATTTTGTCATAATGCTTCAATCATAGTCATACCAGTTGGTATGTCAATAAAATGCCTATAAATAAAGCATCCAAATGATTTTTAACGGTAAACTTCTAATTTTTTAATCGATGAAAATTCAACCGGTGTAACCGCAGTACCACCATTCACACGACGATATAGCATCGCATCACTGCCATTGATTTGTTGCAGCTGACCAACGATAACGCGACCCTGATTGGTATGGATTTTAAGTGATCTGCCTATCAGTGACTTGATATTATCTATATTTACTACCTGATATTTCTGCTGGTGTTTTTGCTGCTTTTGGTATTTAGGCGCTACAGCAATAGTTTTTTGTTTTTCTTTAATTTTTGCCTGTAGTTCGCCTTCAATCACATCTTCAGGTAATAGCTCAAGTTCCGTGGTCATCGGTTCACTTGTATCATCTTCATGCATTTCTTCTTCAGGTATGCCCATTTCTGGTGTTTTTATAATATTGTTAGAACCGTTTACCATTGAGTTCACCATCACGGTATTACTCCTTGCACTATGTGATATAGAACTGATTACCTTATTTAATGACTCGCCATTGATAACGACCGCTGCTACAGAAGTCGCAATAAAGATGACTACATTGGCAACATTAGTAGCAATAGCCGCCCCCCAGCCCATTTGATTAATCACTTTAAAGGCAATGCTGGAGAATACAATCATTGCTGTAAAGGTAATACTAAGCATTACCATAGGCTCAAGCCCAGACACATAAATATTCAGTGTGAGATAGGTAACCAATGCAATGAGAGCACTTACTATAGATGCAAAAGTAACCCATTCAAGACCGGGGCGTTTTGCTAAAAGCATTTTAGCAATTTTACTGACAACGAATAGTGTAACTCCTGCAGCTACAAGCAGAGATAGCATTAAGTACATATATAAGCCTTATTTTTTTTATTATTAAGATTGATTGTAACTACTTAGCTCGCACTGAGGTTCGTTATTTCTGCGTTAAAAATGATCATTTACATGTGTAAACTCACATTTCTCTCCTTGAACTAACGAACTACAGGCGCAATCAGAGCAGTTACGATTGGTTTATCATAAACGGTTAATGCTTAATTAGGGCTTAACAGTTTAGCAATGGCCTCATCATCTTTGGCTATGATTTGTTCTGTTGGTGTTGTTTTTGCGGTTACTTGTTTTTCAGAATTCGTATCATTCAATGCAAAAGAACCCATGAAAGCAATTGTTATAATTGCCATACTAATAAAATTAGTGGTAATTGCGCTTGGCCAACACATTTGATTAATAACTTTAAAAGCTATGCTAGAGACTAATAGGATGATTGAGGCACTAATAACCAATACAGCAATAGGGTAAAGGTTTGCTAGCGTCTGGCTTTGGTCTGCTACGGAAAGATCAAACCAAGCAATAATAAAAGTAAGTCCAATATAGCTGGCAAACCCAATTAAGACACTTCCCATAACTGCTAAAAAGACCCATTTTACTTCAGGGCGTTTAGCCAAGAAATAATCAGCAATTTTACTGAGAATGAAAAGGGAAAGTGCTGCTAGAGCAAGTAGGGAGGGAGCTAAGTACATTTTTATATTCCTTATTGTAATTATAATCGTTATGAATAAGGTTAGTTTATATTGGTATCGCTGAATGACTCCTTAACACAGCTTAATTTTTAAGCAGATGTTTTTCTTAGCGATAACTCCTTGGCAAAATCTAACATCCGTTGGGTCGATTTAAGTGCTTTAACTCGCACTGCTTCATCGACAAATATTTCATTTTTGCCTGTTTTTAAAACTTCTAATAAATTATGCAAACCGTTCATTGCCATCCACGGGCAATGCGCGCAACTGGTACAGGTTGCACCTTCACCATGTGTGGGGGCTTCGATAAATTCTTTACCCGGTGCTTCTTGTTTCATTTTATAAAAAATGCCGTTGTCAGTGGCAACGATAAAACGTTTATTGGGTAACTCCTTAGCAGCATTGATAATTTGAGTCGTTGAACCAACCACATCAGCCAAGGCAATAATTTCATCAGGGGATTCTGGGTGAACCAGTACCGCCGCATCGGGATTTTCTTCAATTAGTTCCCCCAGTGAACGCGTTTTAAACTCATTATGCACAATGCAGTCACCTTGCCAGCGGAGCATCTCAACCCCTGATACTTTTTCTATATAACTACCCAGGTGCCTGTCTGGCGCCCATAGTACTTTTTTGCCTTGCTTGCCGAGCCAAGTGACTAAGTCCAAAGCGATTCCAGAAGTAACAACATAGTCAGCACGCGCTTTCACATCGGCGCTAGTGTTGGCGTAAACAACGACCGTGTGATCGGGGTGTGCATCACAAAAGGGTGCGAAATCTTCTATCGGACAGCTTAAATCAAGGGAGCATTCTGCATCGAGCGTTGGCATTAAAACGCGTTTTTCGGGGCTGAGAATTTTTGATGTTTCACCCATAAAACGAACTCCAGCAACGATCAAGGTTTTTGCTGGGTGCTCCTTGCCGAACTTTGCCATATCTAAAGAATCTGAAATATAACCACCCGTTTCTTCAGCTAATTCTTGCAGTTCTTGGTCGACATAATAATGGGCTACTAAAACGGCATCTTGTGCTTTTAACAGTGTTTTGATTTCATCTTTAACCGCTTGTTTTTCTTCTGCCGAATAGTGTGGGCGCAGACCTTCGATTTGCGCGGTAACGGGTGTATCGAATGTAGGAATAATTGGTGCTTGTGCTGACATGCTCTATACTGCCTTTATATATTAATTGACCCAAGCATACCCCAATTCATGACAGATAAAAACACAACCAAGCCCCTTATACTTGTTGATGGTTCGTCCTATTTATTTCGTGCCTTCTTTGCCTTGCCCTCTTCGTTAACTAGCCCTGATGGTATGCAAACCAACGCTATCCACGGTGTGTTAAATATGCTGGATAAGTTGCGTAAAGATTATGAGCCTGAAAATATGGTGGTTATTTTTGATGCCAAGGGGAAAACATTTCGCAACGACTTATACCCCGATTACAAAGGCACGCGACCACCGATGCCAGATGAGCTACGCGATCAAATCGCACCGTTACATGAAATTATCGAGGCGCAGGGCTACCCGATGATTATTATGCCGGGGGTTGAGGCAGATGATGTGATTGGTACGATGGCTAAATTGCGTACGACACAAACACAGGCTGATGATAGTTTAACGATTATCTCTACCGGTGACAAAGATATGGCTCAACTAGTGAATGATAAGGTTCATCTTATCAATACTATGTCGAATAGCTATCATGATATTGAAGGTGTTATTGAGAAATATGGGGTACGGCCTGAGCGCATACGTGATTATTTAGCGCTAATGGGAGACAAGGCAGATAATATTCCTGGAGTTCCTAAAGTTGGCCCTAAAACTGCGGTTAAATGGTTAGCCGAGTATGAATCGCTAGAAGCAGTGATGGAAAACGCGGATAAATTTAAAGGCAAAATTGGTGAAAGCCTACGCGCATCATTAGATTTTTTACCACTTTCGTATGAACTGGTTACTATCAAATGCGATCTTGATGTGGATTGCTCGCCTGAGTTTATAAGCTTTAATGAGCAAAACACGCCAAAGCTTATAGAACTTTATCAGAAGTACGGTCTACGTTCGCGCCTAAGTAAATTAGAAGGTGGGTTTGATACGCAACTTGCGCCTGCCGCAACGAATAGTGATGGCTCGATAAAAGCCTATGAACCACCTATTCCGGCAGTGCCTGAGATTAACGAGCTTGATTATCAAACAATCTTAACTGAACAGCATTTAGATGAGTGGATCGCCAAGTTAAAAACAGCCAAGTTGTTTGCTTTTGATACCGAAACTACCAGCCTTGCTTATATGGATGCACAACTTGTCGGCATGTCGTTTTGTATCGAAGCAGGAACAGCTGCTTATTTGCCACTTGCCCACGATTATGTGGGTGCACCGCAACAGCTACCTTTTGAGCAAACTCTAGCAAAGCTTAAGCCCTTGTTAGAAGATCCTACCTGTTTAAAAGTGGGACAAAATTTAAAATATGATCGTTCAATTTTACTTAACCATCATATTGAATTAAAAGGCATAGCACATGACACCATGCTGGAATCCTACGTGTTAGATTCAGTTTCAACGCGTCACGATATGAACGCACTGTGTGAAAAACATTTAAATCACACTTGCGTTAAGTTTGAGGATATTGCGGGCAAAGGTAAAAAACAGTTAACCTTTAACCAGATTGAATTAGACCCAAACGAAGAAACGGGCTTTAAAGGGGCATCCTATTACGCTAGCGAAGATGCTGATATGACAATGCGGTTACATAATTTTTTATGGCCTCAACTACGCCCACGCCACCGCATGGCACAACTTTATCGTGACATTGAGTTACCCTTACTAAAAGTGCTTTCTGATATTGAACGCAATGGTGTGCTGGTTAATGCCGAGATGCTAAGCCAGCAAAGTAGCGAACTGAATCAACGTATGCTTGAGTTAGAAAGCCAAATTTATGAAGCTGCAGGCGAAGAGTTTAATTTAGGCTCGCCCAAGCAAATTCAAGAAGTATTTTTCAACGAAGAAAAACTCAATCTACCAATTATTACTAAAACGAAAAAAGGCCAGCCATCGACAGGGGTTGAGGTTTTAGAAAAATTAGCCGAAGAACATGATGTACCTCGCTGGTTACTTGAGCACCGCGGTTTAAGCAAATTAAAATCCACTTACACCGATAAACTCCCACTAGAAATAAATGAGAAAACGGGTCGCGTACATACTTCATATCATCAAGCAATTACTGCTACGGGCAGGTTGTCATCCACCACGCCTAACTTACAAAATATTCCGATAAGAACCAGCGAAGGTCGGCGTATCCGCCAAGCGTTTATTCCGCCTCAGGGCTTTAAAATTCTTGCTGCTGATTACTCACAAATTGAACTACGTATCATGGCACATTTATCAAAAGATGCGGGGTTAGTCACCGCGTTTTCTGAGGGTAAGGATATTCACCGCGCTACGGCTGCTGAGATTTTTGAGGTAAGTTTAGATCAAGTAGAAACCAATCAACGCCGTGCGGCAAAAGCCGTAAACTTTGGTTTGATTTACGGTATGTCAGCCTTTGGTTTAGCCAAGCAGTTAAACGTATCACGCACCGAAGCCGCGGAATACGTTAAAAAATATTTTATGCGCTATCCCGGCGTAAAACACTATATGGAGGACACCCGAGAGCAGGCGAAAGAGGATGGTTTTGTAGAAACGTTGTTTGGTCGTAGACTGTACTTACCGAATATAAACGCCCGTAACGGTATGTTACGCCAGCATGCAGAGCGAACTGCCATTAACGCGCCGATGCAAGGAACGGCAGCAGATATTATCAAGTTATCTATGATTGCAGTGACTGATTGGTTACGTGAGGAGCATTTGAATCAAAGCACGCAAACTAAAATGATTATGCAAGTTCATGATGAGTTGGTGTTTGAAGTCGCGGAAGATGAATTACAAGCTGTAGAAAAGAATATTATTAATAAAATGGTGAATGCCGCAAACTTGGCTGTACCGTTAGTGGTGGATACGGGTATTGGTGATAATTGGGATGAAGCGCATTAATTCGGCACCGCTTAACTTTCTGCAGAGAACTCAATAATGCCATTATTTTCTACGACATTGTTTTCTAAATCAGTACTTTGGGGTGCCTCAACATCTCTGTGAGTTTTTTGATGTTCATAACCAATCTGAGCATTCTCCTCGTCTTCACGAGGGCGTGGCATTGTATCACCATAAATTGCCACATGGTTTCGGCCGTTTTCTTTAGCAATAAACATCGCTTCATCAGCATACTTTAAGAGTTGATCAAGTGTAATAACGCCATCAATATCATAATCAGCCCCACCAATTGAGAGACTAAGTTTTATCGTATCTTTATGCCAAATAATCGGGCTGTTTTGTACCGTTTGACGAAGCTTTTCAGCGTATTCAAAAAGCGCTTGCTGTGTTGGGTTTTTAATATACACCACAAATTCATCACCACCTAAGCGAGCAGGTAAACCGATACCTTGTGATGATTCATGGAGTATTTTTGAAATATGCTTCAGTGCCAGGTCACCGGCATCATGTCCATATTCATCATTTATAAATTTAAACTTATCGACGTCTATTAAGATGACTCCAATGCGTTCATTAGTTGCTTGGCGAAGTATTTTCTCCATTTTCATTTCAAAATAGCGGCGATTAGCTATTTTAGTTAAATGGTCCTTTGTACTAATTGTATATAGATATTTATTGGTTGCAGTTAACTTAGCCGTTGCCTTTTGAATATCTTTCTCAAGGCTGTAGTTCATTTTTTTAACTTTATCGCTTGAAGCTGATAGTTTTTGAATTAACGCAGATATTGCTGCATACATTTGGCGGATCTCTAAAGGTGCGCTATCAGGAGCTTTTCCTAATGACGTAAAGGTTTCAGAGCGAATTCTTGCTTCGCGTGCTTTAACGGCTAATTCGTTTATTGGGGCTGTTATTTTTTGTGTTAAAAAGTGGGCAATTATTAATGAAATTAATATTCCAAAGGCTAACCATTGAGACACCGTTTTAACGACTTTCTTTACTTGAAAGCCAAGTTCAGAAGTGGGTTGTGATACTAAAACGTTCCACATAGGGTGCTTAACCTTCCTAAAGCCAGCTACCATTTCAGTGTCTAGGTCAGGGGATTCAAAATAGATGATATCAGAGACTTCCTTTTCTTTTGAATCACCATCAATTTTTAATGCTGAAATGAGTGTAGAACCAGTTAAGCTATGTATCTCATCCTCCCAGTCTTCATTTGGGTGAGCAATTACTTGATATTTTTGATCCAAAATTGTGCAGTGACCTTTCTCACCGAATTTTATTTTAGAACACAAGTCTCTAAAAAATTTGAGGCTGTACTCTACCAGCAGTACACCTTTTCTATTCATATAAGAATCAATTACATTTTGCTTTAATAAAACAACGGGTTGATCACTGATGGTACTTTTAAACGCAGGGGAAATACTACTTTTTGTGTAATAACTACCATAAGAAGCCAAATTTTTTGCTTTAGAACCACCATCATAGCTCAATTTAACATCAGTCAGTTTTTTAAACTGAGGTGCAATAGCGACGTGTGATGTTGTTGAGTCCTTAGGGATAAAAGTAATTGCAACAATATGTTCATTTGGTTCTATATATTCATTAAGATATTTTTGAATCTCATTTGCATTTTCAGAATTGAACTGTGAAAGTTCTCTACTTAATGGTTTTAGTGACTGCTGCTGGGATGAAAAGAACAGGTTCACCGTGCTCTCAAGGTTTTTAGCCAAGAAGCGATGTTTTTCTAAAATATCTTGTTGAACGCTTACCCAAGAGCCTTGGGTGAAGCTGGTTGCCAAAAAGCCGAGCGGAACTAACATTACAAGCACCAAGCTACTCATGACTAATAACGAGATAGACTTGGTGAAGTAATTTCCGATAAAGCTAAAAGGCGCTTTTATTATTTTTATCATGCCCGTATTGTATCTAAGGCAGACTTAACAAAAGATGAATAGATTGAGACCTTTGCATGAGATCTCATTTTCCAATTTATTCTGATAATTGAGTTGGATGTTAAAAAAACATCAAATCAATCGCTAGTTCTTCTCTATTTTTACCTTAATACTTACATTTTTAAG
>Ga0256839_1006488_pt1 | contig 10229 bp, 9 predicted proteins | sample 354166metaG_FD_185968 | JGI IMG/M metagenome (GOLD analysis project Ga0256839, IMG submission 185968) | Hydrothermal vent microbial communities from Mid Atlantic Ridge, Atlantic Ocean - 354-166 | ecosystem: Environmental > Aquatic > Marine > Hydrothermal vents | place: Atlantic Ocean: Mid... | reverse complement strand
CCGCTGTTCCAGTAAAAGTTCCCGCTTTCCACATATCGCCGCGCCGTGTCCGAGTCAGGCTTCTCGTGGAACCGCCTCACATGGAAGACAGACTCCTCTCCGCCCAATCCGGCGGCCACCGGATCCCCCCGTTCGATGTACCCATACCCCGTGGCCGGCCGATCGGGCCGGATCCCGAACACCACGACCTTCTCCGACATGGCCTGTAAAATCGCCATCGCTGCTCCGACCGCCCGCCGGAACTCACCGAGCCGCGAGATAGCGTGATCGGCCGGAGTGGCCAGCATGACCGCATCGGGGTCGCGCTCGTGAATCACATGGGCCGCAAACGCCAGGCACATCGCCGTGTCGCGCCCCACAGGTTCGGCAAGAAACGCGGCCTCACCGAGCTCACGTGCCTGAGCCTGGCACTGGTCGATCTGATCCTGGCGAGTTACGACCAGGACACGGCTCGGCGAAGTCACCGCGATCGCCCGAGCGACCGCCTGTTGCAACAGCGACATCCCGCCAAAGACCGGCAACAAGTGCTTTGGCCTGGTCCGCCGGCTCAGCGGCCAGAATCGCGTTCCACTGCCTCCCGCCATGATCACGACGTAGAGGCCAAGAGCATCCGGTGCCGTGCCATTCATCGGTCGCCGCCGCCGCTCCGTAGCTCAGCCATCAATCGGTCCGCCTCGTAGTACTGCTCCGGAGTCCCAATGTCATACCAGATCCCGGCAGCGCGATCGACGAAGTAGCCGTAGACCGTCGTTTGCCTGTACAGCCATGCCACGAAATCGCCGGTGCGATCCGCCGGGTTCCCCTGCTCCAGGTAGCGCCGAATCAAGTCCCGCACTCCGGCCTGGTAGAGATAGATGCCGATCGATACGCACGTCGAAGGCGGATCCGCCGGTTTCTCCACGAAACCGACCACCCTGCCCTGTTCGTCCGTTTCGGCGATCCCCATCTGGCGTGCGACATCCTTGCTGCCGACGTCGTAGAGCACAATGGTATTCCCCTTCTCCCGGAAAAACGACACGATTGGCGACAGCGAAAAGGTGAACAGATTGTCGCCGTTCACAACAATGAAATCCTCGCGGATGTCGGCTGCCCGCAGGCCCAAATCGAGGTCGCCGATCGCACCAAGCCGGGTCTCGTTGCTCGTCGTCCCATCGTCCACGATCTGCAGCTCGACGGAGCCCGTCGCGCTTCCCGCCCACCGGACGAAGTGTTCGTAGAACCGGTGGTTGGTCACAAGCACGCCGGAGGTGATGCCCGCTTCGGCCAGCCGATCGAGGATGTAATCCACCATAGGACGACCGGCAACCGGCAGAAGCGGCTTGGGCGTGTTCTCGGTTAGTTTGCCCAGCCTCGTGCCGTAACCAGCACACAGGATCACGCACTTCACCAGCTCTCCTCCACCGGGTCGTACTTGGGGTGCCGACATCTTAGCGGATGTGGTCCGGAATGCCAACACGACCACATGCGATTGTAGGGGAACGCCGGATCGCCCCTGGAGGTGGCCCCCTTGCGCTGCCAGAGCGGCGCGTGCACCGCAGTCCCAGACGCATTGACTGCAGTAGAATCATGCGCTGTGACGAAGCCAAAGGTAGCGAGCAACTCCGAGGTCGTCCATCTCCCGAGACACCGGGATGGGTCGCAAGAAAAAGGCCGAGGAAGCTGGTGTAGACCTACCGGAGCAACCGGACCTTGAGGTCCTGGCCGAGCAACTTGCGCGCGCCTACGAAGAGGCCGGCATCGAGTTGCCCGGCGGGTCGGATGCCCCACCCGACCACGTTCCGGAGCTGCCTGGTGACGCGACGCGGAGTTCGACAGAGCCAGCAAACGAGCTGGATTCCCTGCCGCCCGCTGACGACCCAACCGTCGAGGAACTGCTCGAACTTGTGGTGGATCTCGGCGACGGGGCGGCTGCGGAAGCCGCTCCAGGGCAGCGCCATGCCCCCCAGCCTGCCGCACCACCTTCCAGTCAGGCCACCTCCGCAAGCAGTATGGGGCAAGCGCAGGGAGCGGATGACGATGAGGTGGAAGGCTCCGCAGACGCAGAGGACGCGGGCGAGGACGAGGAACTTCCCGAGGAGGACACCGATCTGGAGAGCACCGAGCAGGAGCTCCTCGACGACCGGCCACCGGAAGACGAGCCGGTCGAGTTGGTAACGATTGTCGAGGCGCTGCTGTTCGTTGGCGCACGGCCCGTCAGGCCGGAAGACGTGGCATCGAAGCTGCCGGGCACCTCGACCGAAGAGGTGCAAAAGGCGATCGTGTCGCTCGCGCGGCAATACGCGAAGCAGGCTCGACCATACCGGGTCGTGCGTACGGCCAAAGGCTACCTGACCCGCCTGCTTCCTGAATTTGCCCACGTGCACAAGAAGCCGACCAGAAAGCGGTCCGTACAACTGAGCCCGGCTGCTCTGGAAGTGCTCGCGATCATCGCCTACCGACAGCCTATTTCGCTGGAGGAAATCGACAAACTGCGCAGTGCGCGGAGCGGTGGGCTTCTCAAACAGTTGCTGGCACGGCGGCTCGTGGAGCCCGTACCGGGTAGCGAGAATCGCAAGGGCAAAACCCGGTACCGTACGACGGCCCGGTTCCTGCAGGTCTTCCGGCTGGCCAGCCTTGGCGACCTGCCTCGGCCCGACTTCTCCGCGGCCACAGAGCTTCACGGGGCCTCGAAGGCCTCGTGATCGGCCGGTGCCGTTCTGGCAGGCCGAAGCAATTGGGCAGCTCTCCGACGGCCAACCTGACACCGAGAGCCAGGGGTTCGCCACCGCAATCTGGCGCAATAACTTTTCTGGGAGAGGGTTACACACGGATGGACTGTGGCACGTCTGTTGCTTAAGCCCCTGTCGGCTACTTGTTTTGAGGTCGAACCGCGCGTAAGTCGGGTACGACAGAGCTGCGGGAGGAAGGAGTCGGATGAAGCTCGAACCGGTAGGTGATCACGTTGTCGTCGAGCGGATCGAGGCAGAAGAGACCACGGCCGGTGGGATTGTGCTGCCGGATACCGCGAAGGAGAAGCCGAAACGCGGCCGTGTGATCTCTGTGGGTCAGGGGCGGCGGCTCAAAGACGGCAAGACCGTCCCGTTGCAGGTAAAACCGGGTGACGAGGTGATCTTCAGCCCGTATGCCGGGGACGAGTTCAAGGTCGATGGCAAGGAAGTGCTCATTATGCGTGAGGAGGACATCCTGGCCGTTATCGAACGGTAAGCAGCTTACGGTGACGAGCGGCGTCGATCGGCTCGGGAGGTGTACCCGAATCCGATTGCAGTGAAGGAACAGAGCAAACAGGCCTGCACAGCGATGCAGGAGGGAGAGGAACATGGCAGCGAAGATGATCGCGTTTGATCAGCAAGCACGCGAGTCCCTGAAGCGGGGGGTCACGAAGCTAGCCCAAGCGGTGCGAGTCACCCTCGGCCCTCGTGGGCGGAACGTGATCATCCAGAAGAGCTTTGGCTCGCCCACGGTGACCAAAGACGGCGTAACGGTCGCGAAGGAAATTGAGCTGGAGGACAAGTACGAGAACATGGGGGCCCAGCTTGTCAAGGAAGTGGCCTCCAAGACCTCGGATGTAGCCGGTGACGGAACGACCACGGCAACCGTTCTTGCCGAAGCAATCTTCCTGGAGGGGCTGAAAGCGGTTGTATCGGGCGTGAACCCGATGTTGATGAAGCGAGGGATTGAAGCCGCGGTTGAGGATGTCGTCGCGGAAATCAAGAAGATGGCCATCCCGGTGAAGGGTAAGGAGGAGATGGCCCAGGTGGCGTCAATTGCCGCCAACGGCGATGAGGAGATCGGTTCCATTATTGCCGAAGCGATGGAACGGGTCGGCAAGGACGGTGTGATCACCGTGGAGGAAGGCAAGGGGTTGAAGACCGAGGTCGAATTCGTTGAAGGTATGCAGTTCGACCGCGGTTACCTGTCCCCCTACTTCGTGACCGATCCGCAGCGGATGGAGTGCGTGCTGGATGAGCCGTACATCCTGATTCACGAGAAGAAGATCAGTAATGTCCGCGACCTGATCCCGTTGCTGGAAAAGGTCGCCAATGCGCAGAAGCCGTTGCTGGTGATTGCGGAAGACGTCGAAGGCGAAGCTCTTGCAACGCTCGTCATCAACAAGCTGCGTGGTGTGCTGCAATGCGCGGCGGTGAAAGCTCCTGGCTACGGTGATCGCCGCAAGGCGATGTTGGAAGACATCGCCATCCTGACCGGTGGCAAGGCCCTCTTCGAGGACTTGGGCATCAAGCTCGAGAACGTCCAGCTCAGTGACCTCGGCCGCGCTCGCAGGGTCAAGATCGACAAGGACACCACGACGATCATCGAGGGTGCCGGCAGCACCGAGGCCATCCGTGGCCGGATCGAGCAGATCCGCCGTGAGATCGAGGAGGCGACGAGCGATTACGACCGCGAGAAGCTCGAGGAGCGGCTCGCAAAGCTCGCCGGCGGTGTGGCAAAGATCAACGTCGGTGCCGCTACGGAAAGCGAGATGAAGGAAAAGAAAGCCCGCGTGGAGGACGCTCTCCATGCAACCCGTGCCGCCGTGGAAGAGGGCGTGCTCGCGGGCGGCGGCGTAGCCCTGCTGCGAGCCTCTCAACGCGTCTCCCGAAAGGGACTCAGTGAGGACGAAGAGGTGGGTTACCAGATTGTCGTCCGGGCGTGCCGGGCACCGCTGAGCCAGATCGCGGAGAACGCCGGTGAGGACGGCGCGGTGGTCTGCTCAAAGGTCCTCGAAATGGAAGACAACGTGGGCTACGACGCCAAGAGAGGCGAATACGTGGACATGTTCAAGGCCGGGATCATTGACCCGGCGAAGGTCACCCGCTGCGCGATCGAAAACGCTGCGAGCGTGGCCACATTGCTCTTGACAAGTGACGCCCTAGTTGCTGAGATTCCCAAGAAGGAGAAGAAGAAGCCCGGCGGAAATCACTTTGAGGGAATGTACTAAGCTTCTGGGGAACGGGTCGGACACCGGGTCGAAGAGCCGGCCGCCAACGCGGCCGGCTTTTTCCATCGGTATGGTCAGTCGAATCTGGCCGTTCTGGCCGACCGCAGGTCGGTCTGACCGAAGGCATGATGCAGCGCATGCATCACGCTGCTGACGGCGATTCGAAGAGAATCCACAAAGTCGCTGTGCTTGCGCCCTCGACGGTAGGCCGGCTCACGCGGCGGATGGCGAAGAAGCTGGTCGAATCGTTCGATCGGTCCGTCGCAGATCAGTGAGGCGTGCCAGAGCATTGCCCCCGCCATATCCCGGCGCGCCGTGCCGCCAACCTTGCGATCCCCCCGCCGAAAGTCCCCCCAGTCATCCCTCCCAATAGCGACTCCCAACGCCGCGAGCGACCGTTGCACGAGTTCGCCCAAACGCTCATGCACCACCTGCCATTCTGCCGGCCACCTCGCCGGGCCACTCACCAGTACGGAACAACATACGATGCCCGGCTGCAGGACGACCGCGCACCCACCGGTTTCCCGGCGGAGCAGACCGGCCCCCATACGCTGCAAGGCGGGCAGGTTCACCTCGGCTAGCGTCGAGTGACGCCCCAGTACCACGGCAAGACCGCGGTACTCCCACAGGAATGCCGCGGGGACGGAAAATCGGCTTCCCCCTCGGCCCGCAAGCTCGCGCAACAGGACTGCCTCGGTGGCAAGCTGTTCACGGAGCTGCTGGGGGGTCTCCAGGAACCGCCGGATCAACAATCGGGAGCTTCGACAGAACTCCACGGCTCCGACCTCGTCCCCCTTTGCTGAGGCACTCGCCCGCACCGGCCAGGCGGAACGGCCGGCTTGTAGGAGGACCTCCTTCCCCCCGGCCACGGCCAGCTAGCCGCCCGAGCCGCTTTTTGGTTCCAGTTCCAGGCCCAACTGCACCATTCGCCGATAAAGCGCGGCTCGACTCAATCCAAGAGCCTCGGCCGCAGCAGCCTTGTTGTTCTGGTTCAGCGCCAGCGCCAGTTGGATCAAGCGGCGTTCCGTCTCTTGCAGCAACTGCTCCAGATTGACCCGCAGCAGAGGTGGGGGCTGAACCGGGTACGGCTCCCCGACCCTTCCTTTGATGTTCCCCGGCAGGTCCTCGTCGTGGATCTCCGGTCGGTCGGTGCGAGCACACGCTGCTTCGATGACCTCTCGTAGCTGCGCGACATTGCCAGGCCAGTCGTAGCTGAGCAGCCGTTCGCACGCATCCGCCGCCAGAGCGCTCGGCCCCCGCTTGTGATGGCGGCGGTACTCGTTTACGAACCACAGCGCCAGAGGAATGATGTCCCCCCGCCGTTCCCGCAAATTCGGCATCCCCACGTGGACCGTGGCAAGCCAGCAGGCAAGCTCCTCGCCGTAACGGCGGCGCAAGTCGTCGGGTCTGTCCAGAGTGACGAGCACGACACGACAACGGCGGCGTTGCATCAACTGCCGCAGCGCCCCAAGCTCCGCACGTCCGAGCCGCTCGGCCCCCTCCAGCACCACCGTCCCACCGGCGGCAAGATCCCAAATCGACGGTTCCGTCCTGGTCACATCACCGGTCGGCAACGCAAGCAGGCCGGAAAGCTCATCGGGCGCGTGTAGCGACAAATCGACGCTGATAAATGCCCCCCTCGCCCCGCTGCTCACATGGACGAACCTCGCCGCCAAGCTGCGACCGCTGCCCCGTTCTCCGGTGATCAGGACCGGTCGATCAAGTGGGGCGAGGGCTGCCAGCTCGAGACGATCCAAAACCTGTCGGCCGACCGGGCTGAGTGCGACGAACTTCACGTCCCCCGATCGCCAGGGCAGCAACCGCGCCAGGATCTCGCGCTGCAGCCTCGCCGTCGCCTTATCCCCCTCATCGGTACGGACACAAGCCACGCAAAGCACCAGGAGCAACCGTTCACCGCTGCCGAGTAGTGGATGGTACAGGACATCGAGAGGCAGAAGGGGACATCGATCAGGCGTAGCCGGCCAGGGCGTCCGCACCGTCGCTTTTTGCCGGTCGAGTTCTGGTGGTGGCCCGAGCCCGTAGATACAGCCCCCATCGATCTCAAGGACCGTCCCCGGCTCAAAACGAAGATCAGCGACTTCCTCCCAACTCAGTCCCGTGAACTCCCAAAAGGCCCCGTTGGCGAACACAAGGTGTCGTTTGCCATTCAAAGCATAGACGGGGAAACGTGCCTTCTCGAAGATCGACGCAAAGTCAATGGGAACCGCGGTAGGGGGAGCACTGCGTCCGGACACCGTGCGGAGGCCTCACACTAAGGGCGGAGCTCGCGCAACTCACTTACGTACCGCGTTGCGTCGAACGGCTTTTGTGCCTGAAGGGTCGACCAGAGGCATCGGCCGAACACCCGGCCGATCCGGTGTATCGCCTCGTGTCGGTCCAGTCCTGCCCGTTGCAGCCGCTCGAGGGTCTCAACCACTTCGGGAGGCTGTCCCTTCGCGACCTGTTCCTCGATCACGGCATGGATGGTGATGTGCAGAAACGGCGATACGCCATCGATCATGATGTCCTTGTCGTAGACGTACTCGAGGCTGTCCCACAGGTCGTGGTACTCCTCGTGCTCCAGCATGACGCGGTAATAGCGTTCCTCCTCGGCGTTCAGTTCCTCACCGGCCTGGCCCGCCTTCCAGATCTTGGCCAGGACAAGCCGGGAGGAGGCTTTCAGAAGGTTCACAACCTGAGGGTCGGGCAAGCCACTACTCACAGCCACTGCTCCGTCGAACGCTCCTCTGGTCATTCTAACTACCGCCGCGTTTCCCAACTCCGGCGCGGGCTCCCGTTGACCTCGTCCGCCTAGAGCAGTAGAACACGGCCAACAGCCAGGTGCAGGACACCAATGGTACACGGTAAAGGACGAAGAATCCGGCTCTCACCCTACCGACGGTTTATGGCGGACATGCTCCATTACGCCATGCAGGTTCCCGCCGTACCCGTGGAACGCCGCATGGTGTTGGAGCCCCTTGCGATTGTCCGGAAACAGATGGGAGAACAGCGGCCCTCGTGGACCGCTCTGTTCGTGAAAGGGTTCGGGCTGGTCGCCGAGGAGTTCGCCGAATTCCGCCGCGCGTACATCAAGTTGCCCCGCCCCCATCTTTACGAGCACCCGGTTTCGATCTGCGCCGTGGCTGTGGAGCGCCTGCACCGCGGCGAACACATCGTCCTCGCCGGACTTGTGCGCGCCCCCGAGCGCCAGCCGGTCCAGGCCATTCACGAATACCTGCAGCGGCTGAAAGAAGCCCCGATCGAATCGATCGGCTACTTTCGCAGGCTGCAGTTCACCTCGCAGCTCCCTCGCCCCGTGCGACGGCTCCTGTGGTGGACGACGCTCAACTGGTCGGGCTACAAGCGGGCGAAGCGGCTGGGCACGTGCGGCGTATCGAGCTACGGCAGGCTCGGCTCGGAACAGCTCCGCCCGCTCTGTCCGCTAACTTCGTTGCTGACGTTCGGGCCGATCGACGAGGTGGGCCGAGTGCGAGTGCGGATCATCTACGATCACCGCGTGATGGACGGTGCCCAGGTCGCGCGGGCACTGTGTCGCCTCGAAGAGCAAATGAACGAGCAGCTCGCTGGGGAACTGGAATACGCCGCTTCCTCCACTCCCCTCCGCCCACCCCATGCAGACCGTCCCGCAGCATGAGCGACTCAGGCTGCTGTTGGTTCCAGTTGGACGACAGGGGTGGGCTCGCGGGGCTTCTCGACCTCGTACCGCGACAAACGTGCGAACGTGACAAAGGCGGCCCAACGTATGCTCGGGGATGAGCGTCCGTCTTCCACGATGCGCCACAAGTCGTCCAGTTCTTCGCCCACCGGAGGAGCCATACTCAGCAGGCTCAACGCCGCACGGACAAGCTCGTCACTCGTCGCCGCCCCCACTTCCCCCCACAGCATGCGGATCGCGTCGTCGCGTGCCATCACGAAGCTTTCCCCAGAAGCATTTTCGAACGCCGCCGACGCCACCTTCCGCGTCAAGCTCTGAAGTCGCCAAACCGCATGGCCAAAGTCCAACAGGTCAGAGGTGAACTGAACCAGCACGTCAAAGGAGGACTGGGCACTGCCAGGTACCAGTCGCCGAATGACATCCTCGATGTCGACGTCGTTGAGGAGAAGCGCCTGGTAGCCGCGCAGACGCTCCGGCATCTCCTCCAGGAACGAGCGCGCTCCGTCGATGGCTTGCTCGATGTCCGGATGCTCCCAGTACGGAGTGCGACCACGGGTGGGCAGATAGATCTTGGCCGGACGAGCCTTTCCGCCCAGTGACGGTGGAGCGTACCAGCGCGCCAGCGCCGTGTGCAGCCGCGGGAACATGACGGGCATTCGTCCCACCGGAGCAGGGAGATCCTCCTCGTAGCCCGACTCCGCTCCCCCAGCGGAAAGCAACGCCTTCATCCCGGAGATCGCAAACAGGAAGTCTGCGGCAAGAACCGACGTGCGAAGCAGGCTCCGGTGGGCCAGGAGAGGATCGGGTGCCGATCTGGTCCGATTCAGAACATGGCGACACGTGGCAGCCGCGTGCCGAAGCGTACCGGTCACGTGCCCCGAAGCGAGAATCATCCGGTGGAAGCCCTCATGCAGCCCCCTATCCATGGGGGTCTCCGCCAGCCAAGAGCGGAGCAACTCGTCCATCTGGGCCAGCAACAGCACGGTCCGTGTGAACGCGTACGCCGCCCAGTTCCAATCCATGCCCAGCCCGCGCTTGTACATGTGGCGGCTCACCGTGAGCACCGAATAGCCCACCGTGGCTGCGATCGCCGCCGTGTACACGGGAACAACCCAGCGACGCAGTAACCGCGGGTACCAGGGGCTTCGGCAATAAGCGGCGAGAAGATGGCGGTAATCGCGAGGCAAACGTGTAAGTTGGGGGGGCAACCGCAATGCCTCGTCCCGATGCCGCTTCATGGCGCGGACCAGGCGCCAAATGCCCATTCCCCAGCGGTCCTGCCCCAGCACCAGGTTCAGAAAACCCCGATCATCCTCCGGTCCACCCGCGAAAAAGCGCAGTCGATCGACCGCCTTACGGTACAGAGGGGTGGACCGAAACGTCAGCCGGACCAGCCAGCGCAACCCAACGTCGACACATGCCTGTGCCATCGGGACCGCCACCAACTTCCAATGCTTCCTGGCCGATCGATTCGCCACAGCACCTCCACTGCTTGCCGTCCGTCAGTGGGTTGTCGCCAATACCACCTGCCTCTTTGCCCGACCAAAACCGGCCTACTTTCCCAGGAATCCCCCGCCAGTGTAGCGACTCATCTCACGTGCGATCGAGCGAAAC
>Ga0256839_1006487_pt1 | contig 10230 bp, 7 predicted proteins | sample 354166metaG_FD_185968 | JGI IMG/M metagenome (GOLD analysis project Ga0256839, IMG submission 185968) | Hydrothermal vent microbial communities from Mid Atlantic Ridge, Atlantic Ocean - 354-166 | ecosystem: Environmental > Aquatic > Marine > Hydrothermal vents | place: Atlantic Ocean: Mid... | reverse complement strand
GCTTTTGGTTTTAATCTTTGCTCATCATCCATTTAAAGATTACCTTATAATTTACTTTAGCTCCGTGCATTAAAATGCCAATTCTGTAAACTCTTCCTGCCATCCAAGTAGTGCCCATAAAGCCGCCAATCATAATTAGCATCGATAATATTAGTTGCCAGGTAGGCACATCAAAAGGTATTCGAACCATCATAATAATGGGTGCTGAAAAAGGAATCATTGATAACCAAAAAGCCAAATCTCCAGATGGGTCTTTTAATACAGGAGTTAACATCATCATGCTCACAATAATAGGTAACATTATAGGAAGCATAAACTGTTGAGTGTCGGCTTCACTATCAACAGCAGAACCTATCATCGCAAATAAAGCTGCATTAAATAAATAGCCTGTTAAAAAGAAATATAAAAAAGCGCCTAAGATTAATGGGATATTTATGTTATCAAGTACATCATCCAATTTGCTCATTGCTTCTAAAGCCTGTGCATTACTTCCAGCTACACTCATCCCGCTAGCTGCTTCGGTTACCACTTGAGTATCTACACCCATAAGCATAGGTCCAAGAGATAAAATGGCAAAAGTAAGGAGCATCCAAAGGGCAAATTGGGTTAAACCCACTAGAGCCACGCCTAAAATTTTACCCATCATTAATTGATAAGGCTTTACGGAAGAAACTAAGATTTCCACAATCTTGCTCGTTTTCTCTTGCATTACGGCACGCATAACTTGCGACCCATATATAATAATAAACATATAAATTAGCAGGCCACTTAACGTACCAATAGCCATGGCAACTTTAGAACTACCTGCAGTCGAATCCTCTCCTGACAAACTTTTAGACTTAATGCTTACCCTTGTTCTAATACTATCTAACGTTTGTTGATTAAGTCCCAAGTTATCCATTTTAGTCTCTTCCAAGGCATTCTCAACTGCATCATCAATATCATTTTCAAGTTCGAAACCAGGCGTTTGCATCGTGTATAGTTCAATTCCTTGAGGGTCATATAAGTTCAACTTAGGAATGTATAATAAAGCAAATCCCTCGCCTTCTTCTACATTGTTTTTAACCGAATCTACCTGTCCTTTTACTATTTCAAATTTGGCTACTCCTTTGGCTTCTATTTTATCCCCCACATAACCACTCTCATCAATCACTTTAATTAAAAACTCATCATCAGAATCTTTTACACTTAAATAAATACTAAGTGCATACAAGCCTCCAATTAAAATGGGCATTAAAAAAGTGACTAACAAAAAGCTTTTCTTTTTTACTCGCGAGATATATTCTCTCTTAAGAATTAATAATATCTTATCCATTATTTGCCTCCTTTACCGCTTGAATGAAAATATCGTTTATAGATGGAATGAGCTCATTAAAGCCAACCACTTTTGTTTGATTTATTAAATGTTTAAGTAATAAATTGGAGTCGGAGTCGTCTTTAATTCTAATTTTAGTTGCTAGTAAATCATCTTCAAGAGTGGTTGTTTCTAACATTTCATAATGACTATCCAAAGCACCCATAGCGCCCAAATGATTTACCAAATAAGTTTGAGAACGGTGGGCATTTTTTATATCCTTTTTTTTGCCGTCTAATATTTTATGCGATTCATCAATTAAAGCAATATGGTCGCATAGTTCTTCTACACTTTCCATACGGTGCGTTGAAAAGATAATGGTGCTACCTTTTTCTCTTAGTTCGAGAATTTCATCTTTAATGATGTTTGCATTTATGGGGTCAAATCCTGAAAATGGCTCATCTAAAATAATCAGCTTGGGGTCGTGAAGCACCGTGCCAATAAATTGCACTTTTTGCTGCATCCCTTTAGAGAGATCCTCTACTTTTTTATCTAGCCAATCAGGAATATCGAGCTTTTTAAACCAATGCCTGATTTTGGTGATGGCTTCCTTTTTTTTAAGGCCTTTAAGCTGGGCAAAATAGAGTAGGTGCTCGCCCACTTTCATTTTTTTATACAGTCCTCGTTCCTCAGGAAGGTAGCCTATTAGCCGAACATGCCCTTGATTTAAGGGTTCGCCATTTATTTCGATACTGCCTGCATCGGAGTTTATTATCTGATTAACAATTCGAATGAGTGTGGTTTTTCCTGCTCCATTAGGCCCTAAAAGGCCAAAAATGCTTTGCTTAGGGATTACCATACTTACATCAGAAAGTGCCTTGTGGTCGGCATAGCTCTTTGATATATTATTAATAGTAAGAATATTCAATGTAAGATATTTTGGTTAATAAGTAGCAAAATTATAACGAAATATGGCTAGAAGTAAACCGTTGATGTAAAATTTAAGTATGACCTTAAACAATGGCGACACCAAGTGCTTTTAGTCTCAGTAAAGCCTTACTAATTACGGTTAAGTTCTAAGTAAAATAGTAATTCAATAGTTAACAAGATGGAAACATATCCTTTTGTAGCTCCTCGAAGAGCATCATTCCTGCGCAGGCAGGAATCCCTTTCACAGTAGCAGTCCAAATTTACAGATTCCTGCCTGCGGAATGACGTAGTGTTTTTTGTGTTGCCATTCATTATCATATTTGCTGTCTTACTTAGAACTTAACCTAAATTACTTAAAATACTTTTTCCACCACCATTGAAAAACCAGTAACGCCCAAATTTTAGCCGGTGCGTCTCCCGGGCTTCTGGATTTTAGTTGGCTTTTTAATAACTCAATTTGAGAATTATTAAAAACACCCTGTTCTTCAATAAACGAAGGCTTTAAGAGGTCGTTCTCCAATAAGGCGTTTAACTCATTTTTTAGCCACCCTAAGAGCGGCACTTCAAATCCGTGTTTTTTTCTATAAAATAATCCCTCTGGCACATAGCTTTTAAATGTTTCTTTAACAATCCGTTTCCTATCCTTATTATTAATTTTGCTATCTACGGGCAGTTTAAAAGCAAAATTTACCACGCTATGATCTAAAAATGGCACTCTCACTTCCAAACTATTGGCCATCGACATAAGGTCAACTTTGGTAAGCATATCGCCAGGCAACACCAAATTTAAGTCAGCCAATAAGGTGTCGTTTATAGTTTCATTGGTGCCTATTTGTTGAAACGGATTGTGCGATATTGGATTGTCAATATGTTCAGATCGAATTAAGTTAGTGGCATAATGAGCATCTCCAATGGCAGCCCAAGCCCAATAACGCTCCTCAGGACTAAGTTTAGCGGCCTTGGCAAATCGATCTAACTGTCGAAAAGTATTGGTTACCAGATTGTTTCTAGATTTTGGCATCAAACTCCACAACTTGGATAATGCAGACACTAAATTCTCCTTAGCACCTGCATTTATCATTTTATAAATGGCCGCGTGTTTATTATAGCCTGCAAAAAGTTCATCAGCGCCATCGCCAGAGAGTGCCACTGTAACGTGTTTTTTGGTTTCCTTGCTTAATATATAAACAGCCAAGGCCGATGAATCTGCAAAAGGTTCATCTAAATAATCGAGCATATCAAAGAGGTGATTGAATAAATCATCGTTGGATAATTTAAACACTGTATGGTCAGACCCAATATGCTTTGCCACTTGGTTGGCATATTTAGTTTCATCAAAATAGGGTTCATCCTTATACCCAATGGAGAATGTTTTTAAATCCTCAACATGCTTGGCAGCGATGGCTGATATAACCGAGGAGTCAACTCCTCCACTTAAAAACGTACCCAATGGCACATCCGATACCAGCCTATCTACTACGGCATCTTCCAATATTTTTTTAAAGGATTTTTGGGATTCATCGAATGGCTGGTTGATTATAGAAGGTTGAACTTTATAATAGCATAGTTCTTCTGTCTTGCCATTTTTAATTGTTAAATAATGTGCGGGTAAAAGTTTACGTACCCCCTGCAACATAGAGGCTTCGCTTGGCAAATAGTTGAGTTGCAAATAATTATAAAGTGCATTATAATTTAACTTTTTCTCAATGCCATAGGCAAGTAATGCTTTTACTTCGGAGGCAAATAAAAGCTTATCTTCATCTTGATAAATATGAAGTGGTTTAATGCCAAAGCGATCTCGAGCAACGAGCATCTCTTTTTTTTGGGTATCATAAAAAGCAAATGCGAAAAACCCGTTTAATTTTGGTAAGCAATCTGCTCCCTCATTAATTAAGAGATAGAGCAACACTTCAGAATCAGAATTATTGGAGAAAGCAATCCCTTTCGATTTTAGCTGCTCCCTTAACTGCTTGTAATTATAAATTTCTCCATTAAAAATTAATTTATAACGACCCGAAGCATCGGTCATTGGTTGGTTAGCTTCGATGGAAGTATCTATAATAGACAACCTTCGGTGTCCTAAGCCCACCATTTCATCGTTGAATAACCCGTGGTTATCGGGTCCTCGTTTTTCCAAAGCCGAAGTAGCCTTTGATAGGTTAATCATATTAAACCTGCCTACCTGATTAAACGCAAAAATGCCGGTTATTCCACACATAGTTCAAATAACCGGCATTTTTAAAGATAAAGCAACTTCTGTTTAATGTGTTTGTTTTAGATTTTTTGGATAGGACTTGCCCGTTTCCACATTATACAGAGTTATAAAATCATCCCTTGTTTGATCGTCTCTCATAATGCCAGGTGTACGATACACTTCTATTTCAGTTTCACTGAACCAGTTAACCGTTCCGCCATCCACTTTATTCTCTAAAGCGATAGTGTTATCACTTAATTTAATAACCAAATAATTAATGTTGTTCCTAGGTTGTAAAGAGGAGCCTTTTGTTTCTTTTATGCACAACACGTAAGAATTGCTTTTGTTGGCAATGTAAAGCACACCCTCTCCTAATTTATTAACCACAACCTTTTTATAGGTTTCGGTTGAGTCGGGTGTACTTGCCGATAGTTTTGCCGAACCACAAGAAATAACCGTAACTCCTAGAACTATAAATATGAGTATCTTTAACACCATTTATTCAATTATTATTTTTCTAACAACTCTTTTGCCTTCAAATTGCATTTCCACAAAATAAATGCCTCGATTAAAATTAGAAACAGGTATTTCTTTGGTAAAGGCAATACGGTCTTTATACACTACACTACTATAAAACTGCTTGCCATACACATTATATATTTCTAAGTTTATATTGCCTTTAAAATCATTTGAAACATCAATGTATAGATTCCTAGATGCAGGGTTGGGATATACAGAAATTGACTTGGCAAAAGAATCGTCATTAATGGCTGTAATAATATTAGAACTTCCTGTATTTACAATACACCCTTCAATATCAACAGATACACTGTAATTTCCACTTTCTACAGCCAAATATGTTTGCTGGGTTGCCCCATCAATAGAATCATTATTTATATACCATTGAAAGGCATCTCCATCTGTTACTACAAGATTTAACTGTGCATCAGTACCCGATACCTTCTCGGTAGTATAACTCGGTGTATGCAGTGGTGCAATTGAAATAACATCAACCTTAGATTCAATTTGAGTGCCATTTTCTGGGCTTAGCACAGTTAATGTAACAGTACTTGTGCCAGAGCCCGAATAAGTTACCTCAAATGGTCCTATTCCTATGCCCGTAGCAGGAGTTGCATTGGCTCCAAAATCCCAATCCATAGAGCTAATACTGCCTGTTGAGGCATTGGTAAAGGTTACTATCTGCCCTTCGCAACCTGTGTTTCCTGCCATACTAAAATTAGGAACAGCCGATCCGCTTGGCCCTGTTAATGTAACATCATCTAATGCCATTCCTACATCTACTTCGGCATAATCGGTTTTAAAATAAAATCGAAAGGCTACTCTGTCGGTTCCGCCAAAATCAGATACATCCACTGATTTAGTGTCAAAATTTCCATTAGTACTGCCTGTAAATAATGGAATTGCAGGCCAGCCTTGCTCTGGGTTATCTTCTCCTATTTTATCGTACCAACCGTCTTCAACCACAGGGTTTAGCTGTTGCCAGTTTTTGCCAAAATCGAGCGAATATTCTAAAATAAAACCGTCCCACCCGTCTTCAAATTTATAATTTGCTTTAAAAGATAGTTCATAGTTTCCAAGTAAAGAAAAATCGAACATTGGGGTATATAAAAATGCTACTGAGCGATTTTCATATTCTTCTTCAGTAATACCGCTTACCCAGGCAAAATTACCAGAAGCTGTGCCACTTTTTCCTGAAATACTGGATTTGCCTCTTTCTAAAGGTGTTCCACTAATATTCTCAACTAAAAAATCGCTAAAATTAGACTCCATATCGCCCCCATCGGCCAAGGTGTAATTGGAGCCTCTAAATGCAACAACACTAATTACCGAGTCCTTTGTGTAGGAATGATTGCCACCAGCGTATGTTATAGCTAATGACACATCGTAGATTCCTCCGGACTGATAGACGTGTTTGGGGTTTTTCTTATTGGAAATGCCTCCATCTCCAAAATCCCAACTAAACGTTTCAGCTCCTTTTGATATATAATTAAACTGGATAGTGTCGCCTGGTAAATTAACCGAAGAGCTTGTAACAGAAAAGAAGGCTCTAGGCTCTGTTTTAGTTATTTCAAAGTCGTCAATCATTATACCATCAAAAACATAAACCCCTTCATCTCCATAAGCATTTGTAACCGAAGCAACTAAGGCAAAATAAATTTCACTTTCTCCGTTTCCAATTATCTCAGATAAGTTATAAGACACCTCTTGCGGAGCCTCTTCAGTATTATTTAAAACCCAGCCATTTCCGTTATCAAAAAGTAAATGTTCGTCAGATTTGTTCATCCAATTAATTCCTCTTCCATCATTTGCTTTTCCTAATCCTAACCAATCAACGCCTCCATTTATGCTGTACATCACATTTAATCCAGCAATGGCTGAATCTTTAGCCACGTCCATACTTAAATCGAACTTAATATTATAATCTGCAGTAGTGTCAGACAGGTCAAATTTTGGTGAGATTAAAGCAGTTGCAAAGTCTGCATTTGGCTTAAGTAAGTTTGCATCCAGATCAGTTTTCCAAACCTGTGTGCCGCTACTTGGTGTATTTAATTTATTGGTTGGTGCGCCTTGTTCCCAAATATTGATATTGCCTTTAAAAGGTAATTGAATAAATTCGCTTGCACTCTCAAAATCACCTCCGTCTGCCAACGAATAAGGTACTGTAACAGTAGCTAAATTCTGAATTATTGTTTTATGCCTGGCAGTTGCAACACTTGGAGAGGTATAATCACGACCCAATACATCTGAAACTCCAGATATATAATATTGCAAAATAGAGGTGGTTCCGGGATTAGGAATAGTAAATGAATATACTCCACCCCCATCATCATTCATGTTTTGATCTGTTTGAGTGGAAAAATCATCAAATGAATAATGAAGAACAGGCTGCTCTACCGCAAGTGTGGTATCGGAATAAACTTGAACCGAAACTAAAATATCATCAACCAAATTGTCAATTATCAAATCTGGCTGGTGTTTCATATAGGTCTGCACCCACCCCATCTCCGCAAAAAAGCTCATCATATTAGGCCCTGGGTCGTGCACAGACTCCCCACTACCTATTTGGGGGGTTAATAATGCATCAACTGTACCATTATACGTATTTTCATCCCAATGAGAAATGCTAGACCCTGCATTATAGCTGCCAGGTGCATATATTTTGGGAAGAGTGCCTCCATTAGAGGTAACAGCAAGTGGAGCATTTATAAATAAATCATTGCTTGTAAAAAAATCTCCCAGTTCAGTAGAATTGTTGGGTATATCATAAATATTAACTCCGTTTCCATCTTCGATGTAACGGTCGAATACGCCTGGGTTTCTTCTGCCTTTTCCATCCGCATCATCGTAACTGTTTAATGCAAAAAAGCCAAGACCATGACCAATTTCGTGTAAAACCACGGTTACAAAATCATGCGTACCACTAGAAGTATTCCCATCGATACCATAATACCAATTAAAACTATTGTTAAAAGAAGCATTAATGTCTGCCTCGTTAGGTTCGTTTAAGTCATGACCTGCCATTTTTTCAGCTAGTGCCACATTATACCAAGTAGAGTCGTTGGGGGCTCCATCAAAGCCTTTGTACAGCCCACTTGTGCCAGCAGACCCAAGCACCCCTGATCCAAGATCTTTAAAGGTGGCATCAATATTAATTGGCACGTTGGATTTTATTAGGGTTGACCAAATATCTACTGCAAACTGAAAAGCATCTTTGGCCTCTTGCTCACCGTCAAATCCATGATAGGTTACTACGATTTGAGCTGTTTGTGCAGTAGCATTTGCTTGAGTACTCCTCACATTTTTCATAAATTTAGCTGGTGGCGGAATATGAAAATCCGTATGGGTAAAATCTGCTGGACAAACTATTACAGGGGGGGTATAACTCTTTTGTGAAAATGAATGAGTCGCACCTATTAGAGTAATAAGTAATATTATAAGTAATATTCGCTTCATATTATATTAAATTTGAATTATGGAAATAAAAAATCTATTAAAACTAGTACTTTTTTGCGCAATTTTTGCAATTCAGTGCAAAAATACTCCACAAAAATCTAGTGTTGAACTTGAAGAGTCGTTGTTTTACTTAAAAACAACAGAGTGTATGGGTACTTGTCCTGTGTTTACTTTTACTGTGTATGTAAATGGAGGTTGCACTTACCAAGGCATCGCCAATGTTGATAACATTGGATCTTTTACCGGCAAGCTATCCTCTGAACAATTAAATAATCTAAAAACTCAATTGGTATCTTCAGATTTTTTTAATCTTGATATTAAAAATAATACCTTAATCAAAGATAAACCAAGCACCTATTTATACTATAATAATGGCAAACAAAATAAAACTATATTATACTATAATGCTCAAAATAAGGCTGTTGATAAAACAATTGAATTGGCAAACGCCCTTATTAGTAGTGTTGAATGGAGCAATGAATAACACTCACATAGAAACTAGTAGATCATTTCCTAATTACCATTACAAATTTATATGCCTTTTTCCTTGATACTGCGTTAAAATTATTAACCGTAGCTAAGGCTATGCTGAATAATTTTGTCTTGTCTCAAGAAAAAATTTTGCATAAATTATTGCAACGTTAATTAAGAAACGCTCTACTAGTTAATTGATTTAATTAACACCTCAGCTGGATGCATCGATTTTTCACCCGTGCCATCTTTTATCTGATGCCTGCAACTTGTACCTGGTGCAACTACAACTCCATTTTCAAGTGCTCTAACGGCAGGAAATAATACGAGTTCTCCAATATCCATCGAAACCTCATAATGCTCTTTTTCGTACCCAAAGGAGCCTGCCATACCACAACAACCCGATGGAATGAGTTCTACACGCGCTTCTGGAATTAAATCTAACACTTTTTTAAGCGGAGTTAATGACGACAATGCCTTTTGATGACAGTGCCCATGGTATTTTATGGTTTTGTTTAAAGGCTTAAACTGCTCTGATGTTACATTGCCTTTATCAATTTCGTTGGCTAAAAACTCTTCAAATAAATAGCAATTCTCTGCGATTTTCTTTGCTGAAGATTGGTTTGTTGCCAAATCAATGTATTCATCTCTAAAAGAAAGTAATGCTGAGGGTTCGATGCCAATTAACGGTATTTCGGTAGAAATTTCAGCAGGTAAGATCCCCACATTTTTATCTACCAGCTTTTTAGCTTTCTTTAATAGTCCTTTGGAAAATAAAGCTCGACCTGTATCTGTAACCTCGGATAATTCGAGTTGATAGCCAAGTTTGGTAAGTAAAAGAACCACCGCTTTACCAGCTTCCAAATCGTTATAATTGGTAAATTCATCTGCTAGAATAAAAGCCTTCCCTTTAGGTTCAATTTGTTTTACTATATCAAAATTTGATTTCTTGGCTTGCTTAAACCAAGATCGAAATGTTTGCTTATTAAGCACTGGCATTGAACGTTTTGGAGCAAAGCCCACAATACGTTTAAAGGATTTACTTAATATGCCATTGGCAACCAATTTATACCCCCACGGTGCCAACATAGCCAATTTGTTGAGGGTATTAAAGTTTGAAATTAATCTTGTGCGCAGTGATATGCCCTTGCGCTCCTGGTATTGGTGCAAAAATTCAGCTCTTATTTTAGCAATGTCCACATTAGAAGGGCACTCTGCTTTGCAGCCTTTACAGGCTAGGCATAAATCCAGCACTTCTTTAATTTGTTCGCTTTCAAATGGATTTAATTCGTTACGTCCTGCAATTTCTCTAAACATATTTGCCCTTGCCCTTGTCGTATGCTTTTCGTTGCGGGTGGCCATATAA
>Ga0256839_1006486_pt1 | contig 10230 bp, 8 predicted proteins | sample 354166metaG_FD_185968 | JGI IMG/M metagenome (GOLD analysis project Ga0256839, IMG submission 185968) | Hydrothermal vent microbial communities from Mid Atlantic Ridge, Atlantic Ocean - 354-166 | ecosystem: Environmental > Aquatic > Marine > Hydrothermal vents | place: Atlantic Ocean: Mid... | reverse complement strand
TATAGAATGATGATGCTTCTGAGGCAGGGGTTTGAAGCTAATCCCTGGATTGCCGAAAAAGCAGGAAAAATACGCAAAAACCCTGTCAAGCTTTTTTTATGGTTTTTTTGCGCTGAGTAGTTACACTGAAACAACCCTGAGTCAGCAACAAGCCCGAGAAAATCCGCCTCAATTCCTCTTTGGGAAAGAGGGAAGCTGTCAGAGGTAATATCTGAACAGCTTCAGGTGGGTTGGGTACGCTGCATTTTGCCCAACCTACCCGTTTATCATTTCAATTCTATTTCACCGCTTACCGTTACCGTCAATCTCGACTCACCGGCTTCCATTGCGGGGGGTGCCATGGCTGGGGCGGCTTCCATCATCATGGCGCGGGCCTGGAAGACGGGGCCACCTCCGCCGGTTTGCACATTGAGTTTGACCAGTTTGTAGCTGCTGTGGCCGAGATCACCGGCGATGCTTTTTGCCCGTGCGGTGAAGGCGGTGATGGCGCGGGAGATCAGCTTGTTTTCGTTTTCTTCGCGCAGTTCGGGGGAGACACCGAAGCTGACGCTGGTGAGATGCAACCGTTTTTGCAGGCTGCCGAGCAGTTTGCTGAGTTCGGCAGCATTGCGGCTTTCGATGCGGATGGATTGGCTGACTTTCCATCCGGTGACGACATTTTTATGATAGACCGGGTGGGTGTTGTAGGCCTGTGTTCTGACCTTGAAGCTGGGGTGTTTCTTGATTTGGGCGATGGCCCAGTTGATGTCGCTATTGACGGTATTGGCAAGCGCGGCAGTATCCTTGCCTTCAGCTTGGCGTGACAGCGTTGCTGTCATCGTGTCGTTGGTCACCAAATCGCCAGCAGATGCCGACAGGGTGATGCGATTGAAATGGTTTTCTTCAGCCGCCTGGATGACCGGGGCAAGTAACAGTAATGCCAGGATGGGTAACGCTTTCATGGGTGCCTCCTTGAAAAATTCGGTGTTGCGCCAATGCTGTGCACAGCCAAAACGAAAAAAAAAACGCAATTCAAAACGTGGGTGGGATGTGCGCACCATTGGCTGCATTTTCGGGGTTTCCCAGTGTGTTGCGGATGCTGAGCTTTGCCCGACACACCAACGAGCGGCAGCTGTAGGGTGTGCGCGCCTCAAGCGTGCGCACCATTGGCGCAGATTGGTGAGTACCTACGGGCGCTCACCCTACGAATTCATTCCCCTGACAACGACGCTGCATTTTCGGGATTTTCCAGTAATTCCCGAAATGCCGCTTCGTCGAGGACGGTGACACCGAGTTTTTCGGCTTTGGTCAATTTGGAGCCGGGTTTGTCGCCGACGATCACGGCGGAGGTTTTTTTCGATACGCTGCTGGTGACGCGTGCGCCGAGTGCAGCGAGTGCTTCAGCGGCTTCGTCGCGGGTCATGTTTTGCAGCGCACCGGTGAGGACGAAGGTTTTGTCCTGCAATGGCAGCGCTTCGGCCTGTGGCGCTTCCGGTTCATCCCAGTGGACGCCGGTTTCAATCAGGTGATCGATGACTTCGAGGTTATGGGGCTGACGAAAAAAGGTGTGGATATGGCCAGCAACCACAGGGCCGACGTCCGGTACCTGCTGTAAATCTTCTTCACTGGCTTCGCGCAATTTGTCGAGCGAGCGGAAATGGGCCGCCAGCGCCCTTGCGGTTGCTTCGCCCACTTCGCGAATACCGAGGGCATAAATAAAGCGCGCCAGCGTTGTGTGCTTGCTTTTTTCCAGTGCGTCGAGCAGATTTTTCGCCGATTTCTCGCCCATTCGCTCCAGCGTCACCAATTGCTCGACGGTCAGCCGGTAGAGATCATCGACATGCTCGACCAGGCCGTTGTCGATCAACTGCTCCACCAGCTTGTCGCCGAGACCTTCGATGTCCATGGCCTTGCGCGAGGCGAAATGCTTGATCGACTCGCGCCGTTGCGCCGGGCAGTACAGCCCACCACTGCAACGCGCCACGGCCTCACCTTCCAGCCGGATGACAGCCGATCCACAAACCGGGCAATGTGTCGGCAGTTCCACTTTGCGCACATCCGCGGCGCGTTTCGACAACACGACCGACACCACTTCCGGAATCACATCACCGGCCCGGCGCACGATCACATAGTCACCGATGCGGATGTCCTTGCGTTCCACCTCGTCCATATTGTGCAGCGTGGCGTTGCTCACGGTGACGCCGCCGACAAACACCGGCTCCAGCCGCGCCACCGGCGTCAGCGCACCGGTGCGCCCGACCTGAAATTCGACGTCGAGCACCCGGGTCATTTCTTCCTGGGCCGGGAATTTGTGGGCAATGGCCCAGCGTGGCGCGCGCGAGACGTAGCCCAGCGTTTCCTGCCAGTCGATACGATTGACTTTATAGACAACGCCGTCGATCTCAAAAGGCAGGCTGGCACGGCGTTCACCCATGCGCTGGTAGTATTGCAGGCAGCCCTCCACGCCTTTTACCCGTTCGATCTCGCTGCTGACCCGCAAGCCCCAGTCACGCAGCTGCATCAGCTGACCGTGGTGGGTCTCCGCCAGCGCGACGCCTTCGACCTGACCAATCGCATAGCAGTACATCGCCAGTGGACGCGTCGCGGTGATCGCGGGGTCGAGCTGGCGCAGGCTGCCCGCTGCCGCATTGCGCGGATTGACGAATTCCTTCTCTCCCTTTTTCCGTGCTGCCTCGTTTAGCGCACGAAAACCGGCCACCGGCATATAGACTTCGCCGCGCACATCCAGCCGCGCCGGCAGGTGGTCGCCGAACAGCCGCAGCGGCACCGATTCAATGGTGCGCACATTGGCGGTGACATCCTCGCCGGTATAACCATCGCCGCGAGTGGCGGCCAACACCAGCTCGCCCTGCTCGTAGATGAGGCTGACCGCAAGGCCATCGAGCTTCGGCTCGGCCACGTATTCTATCGCCTCGTCCACCTTCAGCCCCTCACGCACGCGGCGATCAAACGCCCGCAGTTCGTCTTCGGAGAAGCAGTTGTTGAGCGACAGCATTGGCACCTCATGCCGGACCTCGCGGAAACCTTCGCGGGGTTTGGCGCCGACGCGCTGGGTGGGCGACGTGGGGGTGATGATCTCGGGGTGAGCCTGCTCCAGCGCTTGCAATTCGCGCATCAGGCGGTCGTATTCGGCGTCCGGAATCTCCGGATCGTCGAGCACGTAGTAGCGATAGTTGTGATATTCGATCTGCCGACGCAGCGCCTCGGCCTGCGCAGCGATGTCCTGCTCAGTCATCCGCTTGCGCGACCAGTTGGGCGCGTATCGACGCGATCGTCGCCTCGGTCAGCGGCTCCAGCGTCTCGTCCCGTAGCTCACCGCCGAGTGACGATGCGAGATGCTGGGCGGTATGCAGCATGTCGTTGAATGCGTCAACGGGCTTGATCGGACTTGGAATCTGCATGAACACACCGAGGCCGTGAATCTCGCTTGTTTCGGTCTCGTCCGGAATCAGCGTACCGGGCTTGAGCATGTTGCTGATGCTGAACACCGTACGGCGGCCATCGGCATTCGGTGTCTCACGGTGAAAAATCTGATGCTCGCCAAAACGCAGCTTATGCACATGGAAGGCCTTCAGTACGGCGCGACCGGGAAACGGCCTGCCGTCCGGCGCGACCACATACATCATGATCAGTTGCAGGGTGTCATCTTCGGCGTCGGGCGCTTCATCGGCTGCCTCGTTGCTGTCCTCTTCCACAGCCTCGAAACGGGGGACTTCTTCCTCCGACCGGCTGGTGTCGATCACGATTTCGTTTTCGATCTCGTCCGGCAACATGGGTTCCTGTGCGATCTCGTCGCCAATCTCTTCGACCGCTTGCGTCGCTGCGGCCGGTTCGCCCGCGACTTCGGGCAACTCGGGTTCACGGCGCGCTGTCTCATCCACGGCATTGACTTCCGCCAGCGCCTCCTCAAAGGATTTCGTCGGCGTGTCATCGACATCGACACGCAGATTGCCCGCCTCGTCCTTCATCAGCACATCGTCGTGATGCTCCCCCACATTGTGGAATACGTCGTGTTTGGCAGCCTTGCTCTGGCGCCGCCCGCTGTACCAGATCCACAGCAGGATCGCGGCACCAATCAGAATCAAATACCAGCGTAATTCAGACATTGCTCTACCCCATTGCCATCAGCGCCGCCTCGGCGACGTCGACATCGACGATGCGTGATACGCCCGACTCCCGCATCGTAACACCGATCAATTGTTGCGACATTTCCATCGTCACCTTGTTGTGAGTGATGAAAATGAACTGTACCTGCGCCGACATTTCCTTCACCAGCTCGCAGAAACGGCCGACATTGGCTTCGTCCAGCGGCGCATCCACCTCGTCGAGCATGCAGAAGGGCGCCGGATTGAGTTCGAAGATGGCGAACACCATCGCCACCGCCGTGAGCGCCTTTTCGCCACCAGACATCAGGTGGATATTGGAAATACGTTTGCCCGGCGGTCGCGCCATGATCGCCACGCCGGTGGTCAGCAGGTCGTCGTCGGTCATCTCCAGATGGGCATGACCACCGCCGAACAGCTTCGGAAACTTTTCCTGAATCTTGGCGTTGACCTTGTCGAAAGTCTCCTTGAAGCGTTCACGGGTCTCACGGTCGATCTTGCGGATCGCACCCTCCAGCGTTTCCAGCGCCGCCATCAGATCATCATTCTGACTGTCGAGATAGGCCTTGCGTTCGCTCTGCTCGCGGTACTCGTCGATCGCCGCGAGATTGATATTGCCGAGGCGCTGGATCTTGCGCTCCAGATCGGCGATGAGCTGCTCCCAGCGTGCGGTGCTGGCGTTGTCGTCCAGCGCCTCGGCCAGTTGCTCAGGCTCGAACCCCGTTTGTTCGAGCTGCTCGATCACCGTCTGCCGGCGCACCCGCACCTCCTGGCTGGCGAGGCGCAGCTGTTCGATCTCGCCACGCAATGCTTCGAGTTGACGCTCGGTGTCGTGGCGCTGCTGCTCGATGTCGCTGAAACGGTTTTCGATAGTCTGCAAGGCATCCCGTGCCGCGGCCAGTGCGGTTTCCTGCTCGACCCGGCGCAGCAGCAGGTCTTCCAGCTCGGCCTCCAGTCGTGCGACCGTGTCTTCCTCGCCACCTTCGGCTTCGGCCAATGTCGTCAACCGCGCTTCCAGCTGCTGCGCCTGGCGCTGCATGCGTTCCAGATTCTGACGCGTCGCGGTTTCGCTTGCCCGCAGTGATTCCAGCTTGAGCTTGCGTTCCTGCAAGCGACTGCGCTGTGCTTCCAGCTGCTGCCGCGCCTCGGCCACGCGCTGCTGCACAGTGTCGCGCTCGCGGCCAAGCTGCTCCTGTGCTGCTTGCAGCTCGTGCATCGAATCGAGCGCCTCGTTGCGGCGTTTCAGTGCCGCTTCCAGCGCCTCCTCTTCGAGAATGATCTGCTCTCTAATCTCTTCCAGTTCATCGCCCATGCCGCTGACACGCTGTTGCAACTGCTCCAGCCGCGTCTGTCCCTGCACAAACCGCGAGCGAATATCGCTGAGACGGCGATGGGCCTCATTCGCGGCTGCCTGTTGCTCCTGACGCTGGCTTTCCAGCTGACGAATATCAGCACTCGTTTGCTCGACGACCGCCGCCAATTCTTCACTGGCCGCCTCGGCGGTCTCCAGCTGTTCATGCAGCGCCTCGATCTCCTGCTTGCGCTGCAACAATCCGGCGTGGGCATCGCGTTCGCGGCTGAAACGCAGCCAGTGGCGACCCATCCAGACACCATCGGGCGTGACCACCGATTCGTGCGCCGCCAGGCTGGCACGCATCTGCTCGGCCTGTTGCAGCGACTCGGCGATATAAACGCTGTCGAGCAGGCCCTGCACGCTGGCGGGCGCCTGCACCTGCTGCCACAACGTAGCGCGTCCGCTGGCGCTGCCCTCGCCTGCTTCAAACAGCATCACCTCACCCTGCGCCAGCTCGGCCACCGGGGCGGCAAATGCACCGACCTGCTCGACCTCGACCGCTTCGAGCACGCTACCGAGGATCTGCTCGACGATGGCGGCCCAAGGCTCACTGCCCTGAATCCGCTCACCCAGCCGCGCCGCGCCGTCCAGCCCCTGCGCCTCCAGCCAACCCTGCACCGCCTTGTTGTCCTTGCCGAGCGCCGCCTGCTGCAACGCCTCCAGTGACGCCAGCCGGCCGCGCAGTTGCTGCGCCTCACGTTGCCGCTCGTTCAGCTTGCGCTGGTTTTCCTGCAACGATTCGCGCAAGGTCTGGATGCGCTGCAACGTCTCCTCCAGGGCGCTAGCGGCCTCTTCCTCGACGGCGGTCTGACTTTCGATCTCCAGCGATAGCGTGTTGATCTGCTCCTCGATGGGCGCGATCTGGATATTGCCCATCTCGTTTTTCAGGCGCTGCTCCCGGTCGCGCAATTGCTTGATCTGCCGTTCCAGATGCTCCATCCGCGTGCGTTCGACCTGCGCCTGCTGCACTGGTTCGGCGACCTGGCGGGTGCAATCGTCCCAACGCTGCTGCCACTCGGCGCGCGCCTGCTCGGCCGTGTCGAGCTGCTGCTGCGCCTCGTCGAAACGCTCGGCGGCGAGTTCGACATCCGGTTCCAGCGCCTCGATCTCGGCCGTGATCGCCGCCAGCTTTTCTTCATCCTGGGCGATTTCCTGCTGCGCCGCGTCGATGGCCTGTCGCGCCTCCTGCTGCTCGCGCTGCTGCCGCGCTTTCAGTTCGCGTTGGTGCAGAATGCTCTGTTCAGTCTGCGAAATCTGGTTGCCAAGCTGGTAGAACAGCGCCTGTACGGCATTGAATGTCTCGCCTGATTCGATGCGTTGCTGGCGCAGGCTTTCGCCTTGGGCTTCGTTTTCGCGCAACTCGGCCAGCAGCTTTTCCAGCGCAGTTTTCTTGCTTTCGATCTCGGCATCGCGTTTTTCCAGCTCTTCGCTGAGATCTTCCAGCCGCAGGTAGAGCAGCTCGGCGCGGCGGCGGCGCTCCTCATCCTTCAATACTTTGTAACGCTCGGCGGTGTCGGCTTGGCGCTTCAGGTGATTGAGCTGCTTGGCGATCTCGTCGCGCAGGTCATTGAGCCGGTCGAGGTTCTCGGCCGTGTGACGCATCCGCGTTTCGGTCTCCTTGCGCCGCTCCTTGTATTTGGAGATGCCCGCGGCCTCTTCCAGATAGACACGCAACTCCTGCGGCTTGGCCTCAATCAGGCGCGAGATCATGCCCTGCTCGATGATGGCGTAGGAGCGTGGGCCGAGACCGGTGCCGAGGAAGATGTCGGTGATGTCGCGGCGGCGGCAGCGGGTGCCGTTGAGGTAGTAGGTGGACTGGCCGTCGCGGCTGACACTGCGGCGCACCGAGACTTCGTTGAACTTGGCGTATTCGCCGCCAATCGCGCCATCGCTATTGTCGAAGATCAGCTCGATCGACGCCTGCGCTACCGGCTTGCGCGAGGATGAGCCGTTGAAAATGACATCGTCCATCGACTGCCCGCGCAGATGCTTGGCCGACGACTCGCCCATGACCCAGCGCACCGCGTCGATGGTGTTCGATTTGCCACAGCCATTCGGCCCGACGATGCCCACCAGGTTGCTGGTGAGGTTCAACGTAGTCGGATCGACAAAGGACTTGAAGCCGGCGAGCTTGATCTTGTTCAGGCGCATGCAGCGGTGACAGATTCCAATTGGAAGCCGGGCATTATCGCCGACAGGCAGGGAAATGACTACAGCCTGAGACACAGGTGATACAATGTTGCGCTTGCCGCCCTATTAGTTCCCTCTCCCAAGACTGGGAGAGGGTTAGGGAGAGGGCTCAAGAGCCACGTCATCTGACAATCTCACCCCTCTCCCCAGCCCTCTCCCCTTAAGGGGAGAGGGAGCTTAATGGATGCCGAAACCTCAATACCTATTCACAGATTCACAATAATGCCAACCAAACCCAGCAAAGACCTCGAAACCTTCCCCAACCCCAATCCCGAACGCGATTTCACCATCCGCATCGACGTGCCGGAATTCACCTGCCTCTGCCCGAAAACCGGGCAACCCGATTTTGCCACCTTCAGGATCGAATATATCGCCGATCAACACTGCGTCGAGCTGAAATCATTGAAGCTCTATATGTGGTCGTTCCGCGACGAGGGGGCTTTCCACGAAGCCGTCACCAACCAGATACTCGACGACCTGGTGCGCGCCACCCAGCCCCGCTTCATGCGCGTGACCGGCAAGTTCAATGTGCGCGGCGGCATCTATACCGATGTGATTGTCGAGCATCGCGCCAACGGTTGGACGCCCGCCCAGCCAGTGGAATTACCGTAGCTCAGGCCAGGTCGGTTGATGAAATCATCTCCTCCCATGTACACCATCAAAGTGCCACAATTGGAGATGAAACATTCCGGCTGCACAATTACCCGTAGGGTGTGCGCCGACCAGGTGCGCACCAAGCAGCCGCCAATGGTGGGCACGCTAGTCGCGCGCACCACCCTACGGGATGCCTGACCAACACCGTCAAAATGCTATCAACATGAACAGCAACACTTGAGAACATCACCATGGGAAAAACCATGATCGAAAAATACAGCGATGCCGAGATCGAGAAGCTGCTACAAGCACTCAACCACGAGCTGGCCAATCCCTGGGAGCTGCGTAACGGCAAGCTGCACAAGGACATCCGCTTCGCCAATTTTATCGACGCCTTTGCCTTCATGACCGCCGTGGCAATGCATGCCGAAAAGCAAAACCATCACCCAGAATGGTGCAATGTGTACAACCGCGTCACCATCGACCTGACCACCCATGAAGTAGGCGGCATTTCGGCACGGGATTTCGAGCTGGCCGAAACCATTGAACGGCTGCTGCCACCAGCCGGCTGAAGATGCTGACGCTGGGTATCGACCTAGGTACCTCGGGTGTGCGCTGCTGCGTGCTCGACAACAACGGCAAAGTCGCCGGCCAATCGCGCCAGCCGGGGCAGCCCGTGGAAACGCCCCGGCCCGGCTGGGTGGAGCAAGATCCGGAAACCTGGTGGGCTTTGGTCAAGACCTGCATCACCGAACTGCCACCCGAGCTGCGGCGCGCCATTGGTAAAATCAGCGTCGATGGCACTTCCGCAACGCTGCTGCTCGCCGATGACCAGGGTAAGCCCCTGACACCTGCACTGATGTACAACGACCGCCGCGCCAGCGCCCAGGCCGAACGCATTGCGGCCATCGCCCCTGCCGACTGCGCAGTCCACGGCCCCAGCGCCAGCCTGGCCAAACTGCTGTGGCTGCTCGATCACAGCGATGCCAATCCCGCCCATGCGCTGCATCAAACCGACTGGATCAACGGCAAACTCAGTGGCCGCTGGAACGTCTCGGACTATAACAACGCCCTCAAACTCGGCTACGACGCCGTACAACTGCACTGGCCCGAGTGGCTGACACAACTGCCTGACGTCGCCGCATTGCTGCCAGACGTGGTCGCACCCGGCAGCGCCATCGGCAGCATCCGGCCCGGGCTTGCGGCCAGCCTCGGACTCTCCACCGATACCATCATCACCGCTGGCACCACCGACAGCACCGCTGCCTTCATCGCCACTGGAGCCAGTCAAACCGGCGATGCCGTCACCTCCATTGGCAGTACGCTGGTGATGAAAATCATCACGCCAGAACCCATCTTCGCTCCGGAATACGGCATCTACAGCCACCGCCTCGGCGATCACTGGCTCGCCGGCGGCGCATCCAACAGCGGCGGTGCCGTGCTGCTGAAATATTTTACGCCTGAGCAACTCCGCGAACTGTCACAGCAAATCGACCCCGAAAAAGACAGCGGGCTCGACTTCTACCCCCTGCTCCAACCCGGTGAGCGCTTCCCCATCAACGACCCGCAGCTACCGCCGCGTATCGACTCACCAGATAGACACCCCCCCGAGCGTTTTCTGCACGGCCTGCTCGAAGGCATCGCCCACATCGAACAGCTCGCCTACCAACGCCTGCATGAACTCGGCGCACCCTGGCCGACGCGCGTGCTCACCGCCGGTGGCGGCGCGAAAAATCCCGCATGGCTGCGGATACGCGAAAGAATGCTGAACTGTCCGGTCACTGCGGCAGCCGGTGGTGAAGCCGCCTGTGGTGCGGCACGGTTGGGAAAGGAACGATAAGGCGGAAATGGGAGAGCATCACAACTCAAGTTTCGGAGTTCACTTTCAGCACAAAAATCCCTATAAGGCATTGAAATAGCAACAAAAAAGGCCTTGCGCGTGATAAAATGTTGATTCTCAAATCCCAACATCAAAATCACGGAAGGCCC
>Ga0256839_1006485_pt1 | contig 10232 bp, 8 predicted proteins | sample 354166metaG_FD_185968 | JGI IMG/M metagenome (GOLD analysis project Ga0256839, IMG submission 185968) | Hydrothermal vent microbial communities from Mid Atlantic Ridge, Atlantic Ocean - 354-166 | ecosystem: Environmental > Aquatic > Marine > Hydrothermal vents | place: Atlantic Ocean: Mid... | reverse complement strand
GTTGATATAAATTCAAACACTTTTGTCCGATAGCCTTTTGCTTCCAATACCAGGGAGCGTATGCTATCGGTCAACAACTCGGCCTGGCGTTCTAATAAAATACCGTGTTGGAGAATGGGCTTTAATGGTTCAGGAATAATCATATCCCGGCGTACTTGTTTTTGGCAGCAGGGTGCGACTACTATAATAGAAGCATCCGCATTAATTCCCTTGGCTAAAGCCTCATCGGTGGCGGTGTCGCAGGCGTGTAAAGCAATCAACATATCAATGCCTCCGTCGGGTTGATATTGATGAATATCCTGAGCAATAAATTCCAGTTGATCAAAATCATTGACAATAGCAATTAAATTGCATTGTTCTACCAGTTTTGGGCGCAATTCAATACCTGTCATTTTAATATCCAAGCCCTGTTCGTTGACCAAATAATCATATAACGCAAAAGTCAGGTAGCCTTTCCCAGAGCCCATATCAACAATTCTTGCTCCTTTCGGAAGTGGTTTTTCTTTGAGCAAATGGCTAATCAGCTCAATGTATTTATTGATTTGTTTGAATTTTTTTTGCCCACTTTTCAATATTTCACCATCTTTATTCGCGATGCCCAATGCAGTAAGGTAAGGCCTTGCTTTAGCATTTTTAATCAGGCGTTTTTTTTGATGATCATGTGTTTTATGAACTGTTTTTTTTGTTTTTAAAACGCTGGAACGCAGATGGCTTTTATTTTTTTTATTGGTTTGTAAACTCCAATGCATCTCTTCCGAGAAAAGATCAATATTGTAAAAACTGTCCTTTAGCCAAGCTTCGATTTGGGGACTCACATCTGTTAAAACAAAGTTTTTCGTTTCATCTCGTGTTGTATACCGAAAGGTACAAGACAGCTGTGTTGTTCCTTTTAATTCAATCAGTCGAGCAAATACATTTTGCCAGCCTGCATGATCTCCTCCTTTTTTTCTAGGCTTGCTAAGCGTGAGTTTAACCAGTGTTTGATTGATTAATTGTTTCTCCAAGATTGCTAAAAATGTTTCTTTTGCGTCCATTTTTTTATAATTCCATGCAAGATAATAAAGTTGTTTCTAAGTCATCCTTAATCATTGAATGATTCCACTTTAAGCGTTAATTAATTGACAAATCAGGTGTTTTTCAGGAATTATTTGTTGTTTATTAATTAGCTTCGCACATTACAACTACCTACATCATAAAAAAACGCTTCCAACCAATGAAAAAATTAATCATTATTTCCTGTCTGCTCTTCTCTGTCAACAGCATATTTGCACAACAACTAGAACACCATCAGGGGCAGATTATCGTACAGCTCGAAAAAGACATTAAAGCCGACGACTGGATTCAGTCACTAGCAGAAATACAAGGTCAAAACAGTGGAATTACGGTCAACAAACAGCTATCTCGTCCTACAAATATTTATTTACTTGATTTTGATTATACCAATATTCATGAACAATTAATGCTACGAATGATTGAGCGAAAAAAAGGCTTAATCCTGGCACAGTTTAATCATTTCGTAGAAATGCGGGCCATACCCAATGATGAGCAATTCAGCAGCCAGTGGCAATACCTCAACACAGGACAAAGTGGCGGAACAGAAGGCGCAGATATTGATGCTGATCTCGCATGGGATGTCACCACAGGAGGCATTACGATTAGTGGCGATACCATCGTAGTCGCTGTACTGGATGATGGTGTTGATTTTAATCACGAAGATTTGCAACGAAACCTTTGGGTCAATCACGCAGAAATACCCAACAATGGGATGGATGATGACAATAACGGCTATGTGGATGACTACCGAGGATGGAGTATTGTAACAGATGACGATAATATAAGTGGTGGTGGGCATGGTACGCCCGTCACAGGCATTATTGGAGCAGATGGCAATAACGAAATAGGTGTGACAGGTGTAAATTGGAACGTGAAAGTAATGATGATTAAAAACAATTTCAACACCAATGAAGCACAGGTATTATCAGCTTATTCTTATGCACTGGAGCAACGAATGCGCTATAATGCAAGCGGTGGAACAGAAGGGGCTTTTGTTGTCGCTACCAATGCGTCATGGGGAATAAATAATGGCGACCCTGATGATGCACCAATATGGTGTGCATTTTACAATACACTTGGCGAAGCTGGTATCCTTAGTTGTGGGGCGACTGCCAATGCGAATATTAATGTTGATGAAGATGGCGATTTGCCAACAGCTTGCTCTAGCGATTATTTGATTAGTGTGACCAATATAAATCATAATGACATGAAAGTGGGCCAGGCAGGTTATGGTCTGGAAACGATTGATTTAGGTGCTTTTGGTTCCAATACATTTACATTAACCAATGATAATGGTTATGGTGGTTTTGGAGGCACGTCAGGTGCTACACCCCATGTGGCAGGAACAATTGGCCTGCTATACAGCCTGGAATGCCCAACACTTATGGCTTTGGTGCAGGCAGACCCCGCCGCCGCCGCATTATTTATAAAAAATGCCATTCTAAATGGAACAGATGCGAATGCTTCATTGGAAGGAATCACCGTTACGGGTGGTCGCCTGAATGTGATGGGTGCTATTAATGAAATTTTGCCTGTTTGTGACGGTTGTTTACCCGCCAGTTCTAATCATTTAACAGATGTAACAGATGTTGTTGCACAACTCAACTGGACAGTAAACGATAGTTTAGCATCGGTCGATGTCAGGTGGAAAGCAGTCGGTACAGAAGACTGGATTTTTATAGAAAATGCTCAAAGTCCATTAATGTTAACGCCATTAGTGGCTTGCACTGATTATGAATATCAAATTCAATCCAATTGTTTTAGCGATACTATTGTTTTTGACAATAGTGTTGTTTTTAGAACAGATGGTTGTTGTTTGCCTCCTGAAAATGTTGATCGTGATTTTGAATCCAATACGGTAGTTACTGTTAGTTGGAACAGTGTTTTAGCGGCTCAGTCTTATGAATTTGCGTATAGAATTGTAGGCACTCCAGACTGGACAAGCGTGATTACAGAAGCGACTAATTTCACGATTAATGATCTAGGAAGTTGTGAAAACTATGAATATCATGTAAGAACAATTTGCACAGCAGAAACAACCGACTGGACAGCTATACAAACTTTTCTCACCCAGGGTTGCGGCCCTTGCCTTGATTTAGAATACTGCATTCCAGCCAATATTGATAATAGCCAGGAATATATCGCTCATATTGAAATTGGGGGGCTTTTAGATAATAGCTCAATGGATGATGATGATGCTTATGGAGATTATGGATCGCTAGTCACTTTTGTTGATTTAGAACAAGGCGGGGAATATTTTTCTCGTTTCACACCAGGTTTCCCTGGCAGTACTTTTGAGGAAGCCTGGCGTGTATGGATAGACTTGGATCACAATGGATATTTCACCACCAATGAAGTTATTTTCACCGCCACAGCCTCTGCTGAGCCAGTAGAAGGCATAATACAAATACCTGCTGATGCGGCATTGGGGCTTACTCGTTTGCGTGTTTTAATGAAATACCAGACAGCCGTCGCTTCCTGTGTTTTTCTTTCAGGTGGTTTTGGAGAAATAGAGGATTATTGCGTGAATATTATTCCTACATCCGCTTGCTTAAACCCAAGTGAATTTGCTACAGAAAATGCGGATTCTACCAGTATTACAATCGTATGGCCCACTATTGGCCCTGCTGTTGACTACGAAGCAGCCTATCGTTTAGAGGCCAATACAGACTGGATCGAAATAGCAACCGACGGCTCATCCAACATACAACTCAGCAATTTAGACACCTGTGCCAACTATGTATTACGAGTAAAAACACAATGTTTTCAAGAAGATGGAAATGGTTTTGAATTTTTCAATTTCTCTACTACCTGTTTTAGCAGTACTAAAGAAATTAAAGCCAACGCACAGAATTGGACAATTGCGCCCAATCCTTTTCATGAAAGTATCTTCTTGCAATGGAATAAGAATGGTTCTAGTGAAGATGTTATGGTTATTATCCATGATGCTTATGGCCGTCAGGTACAGACACCACAATTATGGTCTGCTTTGCAAAACCAAATAAGATTAAACCTAGGCCAATTGCCCGCTGGTGTCTATACCGTCAATTTATTAAAAAACGGACGATTATGGAGTGCTGAACGGGTGATAAAAATGGAATAAATAACCAGCACAAATTCAGTATATTGGGTGCTTTATAGTACAGTAAGGTTTGCACTTAATTGTGCAAACCTTACTTTCTTTTTCAAATAAACATCATCTGCGTACCTTCGCCTTCTGATTTAGCATAAAAATCACCTACCGTAATCACATCATCTATTTCATCGATGAGCTGATCTTTTTCGATGTGAAACATATCCATTGCTAGTTTACAGGCCCATAATTTTGTGCCTGAAGCAGAAAGGATTTCCAAAAATTCATCTACTGGAGGAATATCAAGTTTTTCCATCTCAGATTTCATCATTTTTGTAGCAAGAGCTTCCATGCCTGGCAAGCCTCCCAAAAGGGTCGGAATATGCATGGCGGGGTTGCCCGTTGTCGCAATACGCAAATGCTTCAGCTTTTCTTTCTGAATAGCTTCCAAGCCAAAGAAGGTAAAGAAGATTTCAGATTCTATACCTTCCATCCTGGCACCATTAGCCAAAATAAAACAGGCATAAACACTGTCTAAAGTCGCCCTAGACAGTACGAGCATCATTTTTTTGATGGTTTTATCTTTAGGTTTATCCATTTTTGTTGGTCTTTAAATACAACTTTTAGGTTTAGGAATTCCAGCCAGTTTACTAGCAATTTTTAGTGGCCCATTAGGAAAGAGTGTGTAAAACTCCTTGATAGAAACAATACCGCTTTTTCCTATTTTGCGAATAGAAAGTGCTGTCTCATTCTTGTATTGATCCTGTAGATAAGCAAGCACATTCCAATGCTCATCTGTTAATTCAATACCTTCTTCATCAGCCATTTCACTAGCTATTTCTTTTGTCCACTGAGAAAAATCAGTTAAATATCCTTCTTCATTTACGTCAACTACTACGTCTGCGAAAGTCTTATTCATTGTTTTTAGTTTTAAGAGTGAATTAATTATGCGGGCTCTTTTTCAAATTCTTTTCCTGCTTTGGTCATTGTCGCAGAAACGAATGGAATGTGCCTGCCTTTTATCAACATATTCCAATAAATCCATCTAAAAGCCAGTTTTCCCATGTGATTCATGTGGGATTCCTTAAGCAAACTTAATGGCCCAATGCCCGGGAAAGGAAACGTACCTTTTACTGGCTCATGGGTGTAATTAAAATCTATCAAAAGTGCTTTTCCGTGGCCTGTTTCGATAAAACAATTGGCGTGGCCGTCAAACTCTTTCTTCAATTCCTGACCATTAATATATCGCGTGATATTTTCGGTCAAAATCTCTGCTTCAAAGTGCGCCACCGAGCCTGCTTTAGAAGCAGGAAGGTTGGTTGCATCACCGATTGCAAAAATATTATCCTTTATTTTAGTCTGTAAAGTTGCTTTATCCGTAGGCACAAAATTGAGCTCATCTCCTATTCCAGAACGCTCAATCATTTCATCACCCATATTTGTTGGCACTGTTACCAGCAAATCATAATCAACTTCGGCCCCTCCGTAATCAATAATTTTATTATTGGCTGCATCTACTTTCTCAATATTGAAATCAGGAACAATCGCAATGTTCTTTTGATCCAATAAATAACTCAATTCCTTAGTTGCCTGCGGTTTGGTAAACGCACCAGACATTGGAGTTACAAATGTGATCTCCACTTTATCCCTCATTCCTTTATTGATAAAGAACGAATCCGCTAGGAAGGCAAACTCCAAAGGCGCAACAGGGCATTTAATCGGCATTTCAGAGATATGAACAACCAATTTACCGCCTTCCCATTTTCTCAATTTGTTTCTAAGATTTCTAGCACCTTCAAAAGTATAAAAATCAAAAACAGATTGATGCCAGTGATCACCAAGCATACCTTCTATTTCCTGAGGAGCTATTTTTGTGCCTGTAGCAATAATGAGAATGTCATAATCAATGGACGCACCATTATCTAAATGAATTTGATCATTATCTTTGTCAATGCGATCAATTTTTTCGCGCAAAAGATTGACTCCTTTAGGAATAAATTTTTTGATTGATTTTTTGACTTGTTTGGATTTATAAATATCAAAAGGCAGGAATAAAAAACCAGGTTGGTAATAATGTGTTTTTTCTTGGTCAATTATTGTAATTTGCCATTCTTTAACTGGTAAAGTTTTCTTTAAATGACTGGCCATCATGGTTCCTGATGTTCCTGCTCCTAAGATTACTAAGTTTTTCATACGCTTTGTATTTGATAGCAAGTTGCAGGAGAAAACATTGATGCCAATTGATTTTCGCAGTCAAATAATGATGATTATTATCAGTATGTAATTTTGTTCCAACAAACTTGATGTTTATATTCAAAATTTTCAACTTTTTATGCCCGATAATTCAATAAGTCTCAACAAATACATTAGCCAGACGGGTATCTGTTCGCGAAGAGAAGCCGATAAATGGATAGAGGCCAATCGGGTACGTATTAATGGTAAAATTGCTCAAAAAGGAAACCGCGTTGAAGCAAATGATACCGTTACTATTGATAAAAAACCATTAAAGACAAGACCAACGGCTGTTTATATTGCGTTAAATAAACCTCCAGGCATTACTTGTACGACTGACCTCAAAGACAAAACTAATATTATTGATTTTGTAAAGCACCCGCAGCGTATTTTTCCTATTGGCAGACTAGACAAACCCTCTACAGGGCTTATTTTCCTGACCAATGATGGTGATATTGTCAATCAAATTCTCCGTGTAGAAAACAAGCATGAAAAAGAATATGTCGTCACGGTTGATCGCCCTATTACGTCTGTTTTTATAAAAAAAATGGGCAAAGGCATCCCTATTTTAGGGACTGTCACCAAAAAATGTTTTGTACAACAAAAAGGAAAATTTACATTCAAAATCATCTTAACACAAGGCTTAAACCGCCAAATACGTCGAATGTGTGAACACTTAGACTATAAAGTAGTCACGCTGAAACGAGTACGCATTATGAATGTTCATTTAGGCAGCCTCAAGGAAGGAAAATGGCGTAACTTAACAGCGAAAGAGTTAAAAAAATTGAAAGGAGGTTTAAAATAAAAATATGTCAACAACAGATCAACTTCGTTTTCCCGTAGGGAAATTTATGGAAACTCAACATCCAGATCAGGCAACATTGAGTTCATGGATAGACATCATTGCTGACTTTCCCAATAAGCTTCAAAACGCCGTAGAGGGTTTAACAGACCAGCAATTAAACCAATCATACCGACCAGACGGATGGACGATCAGGCAAGTTGTCCATCATTGTGCCGACAGCCACATCAATGCTTATATCCGATTTAAACTGGCATTAACCGAAGATGGCCCAAACATTAAACCTTATGATGAAGCTGCCTGGGCGGAACTACCCGACACCCTGGATGCTCCTATCAGTTTATCACTCCAGCTACTAGCAGGGCTTCATGCCCGTTGGACTATTTTACTCCAGCATTTAGACAAAGAAGGTTTACAAAAAAAATTCTACCATCCTGAACATGGTACAGCATTTACCTTACTGCTGGGTGTTGATAATTATCAATGGCATTGCAGGCATCACTTAGCACATATTGAGCAGGCTAAAGCTTATTTTTGACCTTTTTATTCGCAATGGTACGCTACCGTTGCATTTAAGTACCTGAGCACAAATCACTCCCGAGTCAGATAAACGCCTACTAAAATAATGGCCATTGCTGAAAAATGTACCCAGCTAATCACCTCACCATCAAAAATCCCCCATCCTACGGCAACGGCAGGAACAAGATAGCTGATGGTACTACTAAAAACGGGGCTCGTCCATTGCACCAATTGGAAATATAAAATACTGGCAATAACCGTACTGAGCAAAGCAAGAATCGTTACATAACCAAGTCCTTGCCAAGCCCCTGTTGTATGCTGCATAATATGGATAAAATCAGTTCCGAAAAATAAATAAAGGGTCATCGGGATGCCAACCATAGAAAAAGAAACGGTACTAATGGTCATCGCGCTTAAGCCTTTAAGATTAAAACCTACAATATTACTACTCGCTGCATAGCATAAACAGGCCAAAATAATAAAAAAGCCATAAGCCCAATTTGATCCCATACCAGCATCTTCACCAAAAATAAAAAGGCTGGCTGCTCCCAGTAGGCCAATGATGATTCCTATGATTTTTGACCAGGAAAAATGAGCTTTAAAGAACAATAACCCCAGTAGCAATGTAAAAAGGGGTGTCATAGAATTAATAATCCCTGTCAGAGAGCTACTGATCCATTGTTGTGCAATGGGGAATAATATGGAGGGTAAGGCCGTTCCTGTAAGCCCCACCAGAAGTAATGTAAATACCTGAGATTGTTTAATTTTCTTAATATGGTGAGCTAAAAAAGGCAAAAAAGCAAGGAAAGAAATGCTCAGGCGCAAACAGCCTACTTCCATTGGAGAGAAATAAACCAAGCCTTTTTTTATAAGAATATAAGAAGTACCCCATATTAAACTTAGGAGAATGAGAACACCCCATGCCTGCCACCTGGAAATTGATTTTTGCTCACTTTTCATTCGGGTTTGTTTTGAAGTCGCGCAAATGTATTACTTTTCCTAACGCTTTTATGTTAATTAATAAAAAAGCCTTACATTGTTCGTTTTGTGTTTTATAAGCAATTGAATATTATTTATGGCACTAAGCGGCTGGTTTAAGTTAGACAGTGTTCCCAGCAATTTTCTGAGTATGAAGATAGCTTTGCGGCTATTAACCGGAGAATTTATAGTTGGGGTTGTGGGCTATATGATTATTGAAGATTACGGTTTCTTCAGTGCCTTGTATATGGTGGTTATCACTATCTCTACGGTAGGTTTTAATGAAGTAAGCCCACTAGGCGAAGCAGGACGAATTTTTACATCCATTTTAATACTATGTAATATTGGTATTTTTGCCTATTCGTTAGCCGTATTTTCTTATTTTATTATTGAGGGTGAAATTTTTAAAAATATGTATGCCAATCGGATCAAGAAACGTATTGATGACTTAGAAGGCCATATTATTCTATGCGGATATGGTAAATATGGTAAAGAAATTACCAATAATTTAATGCTTCATCAAACGTCCTTCGTTGTACTGGAAAATAGTCCTGAAAAAATAGATATAATCAAGCAAAGCAAACAGGATCTTCTTTTTTTAGAAGGAGATGCGACCAAAGATGAATTACTCTACAAAGCTGGTATAGAACGTGCAAGGGGATTAATTACAGCTTTGGGCGATGATAGTGATAATCTGTTTGTCGTCTTTTCGGCTAGGCAATTAAATGCCAGGTTAATTATTATATCTCGGGCTATCCAGGAACGATCACAACCCAAAATAATAAAAGCAGGAGCTAATCACGTTGTGATGCCTGAAAACATTGGTGGTTTTTATATGGCCACTCTTGTTAATAAACCTGGCGCAGTAGAGTTCTTTTCTTTTATTACCAATGAATACCATTCTGATATTGGTTTTGAAGAGCTGGGATATGAAAACCTGCCAGTAGAATATAGAGGAAAGCCAATCAGTGCCTTGCATTTAAGGCAGCAAACAGGTGCTAATATCATTGGTTATCGCGATAAATTTGGTAAATATATCGTTAACCCCAGCCCAGATACTATTCTTGAGCGTGGTGCAAAATTTATTGTGCTTGGAAGTGAAGATCAATTGACAAAATTGTTGCAAATTTGCAAAATGAATAAGGCTTGAGCTTATTGCAGATTGAATCTGTAATTGTGATTAGTACAGAAGGTACGAGTCTCCTAAACGTAAAGATACGGCATTACGTTAACACGTCTTTACTTTGAATTTATTGCAAATTTCCTGAATATCCGAAACAAACAAAATAATCCCCCCATACATGGCACGTCGAAAACGATTTCCTAAAACATTACATAATGTTACATTTACTAATATTGCTGATAAAGGGCGCTGCGTAGGCCGTGACCCAGAAGGCAAAGTCGTCTTTGCAGATGGTGCTGCCCCTGGTGATGTAGCTGATGTAATTGTTTTTAAAAAGAGAAAAGGAGTCCTTTGGGGACGGCCATCTCATTTTCATAAACGATCAGAAGACAGGGTTGAGCCTTTTTGCAGGCATTTTGGTGTTTGTGGTGGTTGTAAATGGCAACATATTA
>Ga0256839_1006484_pt1 | contig 10235 bp, 5 predicted proteins | sample 354166metaG_FD_185968 | JGI IMG/M metagenome (GOLD analysis project Ga0256839, IMG submission 185968) | Hydrothermal vent microbial communities from Mid Atlantic Ridge, Atlantic Ocean - 354-166 | ecosystem: Environmental > Aquatic > Marine > Hydrothermal vents | place: Atlantic Ocean: Mid... | reverse complement strand
GGCGGATGTACTTGACCAGGATCGAGTCCCGCGCCGACTGGGGCGCCACGTAGGTCTGGTACGGTTGGCTCGGATCGAGCGACTCGATCTCGATCCCCGGCTCGTTCATCAAGTTCGCGCTCAGCAGCAACGAGATGTGGCTGCGCGAGTAGGCGCCGGCCATCAGACCGTACTCGAAATCCACGATGTCGCCGCGCAGATCGAACGTCCACACCGTCTCCGTCGGGTTTTCGCTCATCGTGTCGCGGATCACGATGCTCGGGTTCGCCGGTCCCGGCGTGCCGTCGTGACACGACACGCAGCCCGCGTCGTCGAAGATGCGCTGGATCGCCAGATCCCACGGCAAACCGGTCAGGCGCGGCGCGTCCGCATACTGCGGATCCTCCGGCCAGATGAGCCTGGCCGCGGCTGCCGCGTAGTCCACCGCTTCCGGATCCGGCATCCGGCGCATCTCGTAGGGAAGCGCGAGGTTCGCCGGCCCGTTCGCGAATGCCTCCGAAAGGCCCGGCTGCACCACCTGCGTGCCCCCGCGCTTTTCGTGGCAGCCGCCGCAGAAGCGCTGCTCCTTCGCCGCCGACGAGAACCATCGGTCCTCGTTGACCTGGCTCATGCCGTATCCGTCCACGAGCTGGAGGTGGATCGGACGGTCCTCCGGGACGAACGCCGCGAAGGACCCGTCCGTCTGCCACGCCACGGGTGCCTCGCCCAGGAGGATCGCGCCGTCCGCCTCGGTCAAGCCGAAGTCCATGGGCACCCCCTCCTCCGTGGAGAAGCCCTCGATGACCCGCACGCGGTAGGTGCCCGAGTCCGGCACCTCGTCGAGGGAGCTTTCGTGCACGTTGAGCGCACCGATGAGGCTCGCGCCCTCGGGTGCCTCCGTGATCGGCGAGGCCGCCACGATGGGCACCGGCCGTGGCTTCCCGATGGGAACCGGGAGGACTTCCCACATGTCGGTGTCGTTGACCAGGGGCAACCGGCGGCCCGAGTTCGGGTCGAGCACGTACAGGCCGAAGTCCGGCGGCCCCGCCCCCTCCCCGTAGTCGATGCCCTCCTCCGACATACCACCCCCGGCGATGTCCGTCTGGACCGGGCCGTTCGCCCACGAGGTCAGCACGTGCGTGAGCTTCCCGCTCCCGTCCGTGATCGGGTAGGCGTCGTAGTAGCGCCCCACCTTGTCGAAGGAGGGCTCTTTCGTGAGCGGCACGTCCGGCGTCAGGATCGTCGCACGGGCGTCCGCCTCGTTCTCGCCCCGATCGATGAGGATGATGGCCCCGGCCTGGAAGGTCCGCTGGCGGTCCGTGGCGATGGCGAGAAACTGGTCCTTGTTGACCTGACGCGCCTTGAGGTAGCTGTTCGCGACCCCGCTCCCCTCCTTGCCGAAGAACTCGGCACCGCCCCCCATGTCCGGGTTCATCACCATGAGGTTGCCCTCGTTGACGTTGGCCAGGTGGTCCCAGTTCGTATGCAGGATCTTGGCCCGCGCATCGTCCCCCAGGGCGACGAGCGTCGGAGAGACACGGTGCGACAGGTTGCGCGGACCGAACACCAGGCCGCCGCCGCGCTTGTCGATGGTGGCCGCCTGCGCCGTCTTGCCGCGCTCGTACTCGTCCCGAAACTGCCGGATGCCCGGGCCCGGCGGCTCGTTCGTCATGAAGAAGATCTTGTCTCCGGGCAGATACAGCGGATACACCGAATCGTAGGGGCCCGCGTGGATGAGCGCCGGCCCCGTCTTGCCGGGTTCCTCGGGGTTCGTACCGTCGATGCGGATGCGATAGAGGTTGTAGAACTCGTCGCCTTCGAGACGCGCCGAGAACACGATCTCGTCACCGTCGAAGGACACGTCCATCGCCATGATGTCCGCCTTGGGCCACTGGCCCGTTCCGAACGGCGTGATGGCCTCCGGTTCCGCGCCACCGCTGACCGACGACAGGCGGTAGATGTTGGCGCTCTTCGGATCGACGGAAAACGACGTGTACTGGAACACGTCCCCCACGTCGAGGCGCTTGGGGCGCGCGATGAAGGCGACCTGTTCGATGCCGGCCGAGGCCAGGATCGACAGCGCCTCCCCATTCGAGTCGTCCTTCGAGTCGCCGCAGCCAGCGAACGGGAGCAGGGCCAGGGAAACAAATCCCACCGCCAGGCGCTGGCCCAGACGGCGCTTTGGAGCACGGGAGCATCGGACGGGTTCTCGCATCGGCTGGTCCTCCGGTCACCGCCAATCCTAGCAATCTTCGTGCTGGCAGATTTCTAAATGATTTCAATATGTAGGTTCATGTCGCACCACCGCGGCGCCCCACAGATCCGGCCCCTTCTTGGGGGTTTTTCCCCCCACCATTTCCGCCGCCCAACAGGTCGGCGGCCGCCTCGACGAGCTCGCACAGGCGCGCGAAGGCCATGCGCGGGCTCAGGTCGTCCGGGTCGAGGGCGGCGACCTGCTCGACGAAGGCGTGCAGCTCGGATGGATCGGGGGCGGCGGGGGGGGGCGCGGCGGCGAACAGATCGAGTTGCGGGCCAGTGGCGTCGGCCGCCTCGAAACGGGCCAGCAGGCGACGCGCCCGGGCGAGGACGCGCGGCGGCAGCCCGGCCAGCCGTCCCACCGCGATCCCGTAGCTGCGCTCGGCGGGGCCTGGCTCGAGGCGGTGCAAAAATACGATCCCCCCCTTCGACTCGTGCACCGACACGTGCACGTTCGCCGCGCCCGGAAGGCGCGCGGCCAGTGCGCACAACTCGTGGTAGTGCGTGGCGAACATGGCGCGGCATCCGATCTGATCGTGCAGGTGCTCGGCCACCGCCCAGGCGATCGCCAGACCATCGTAGGTGGCCGTACCCCGCCCGAGCTCGTCGAGCAACACGAGGCTGCGGCGGCCGGCGCCGGCGAGGATCTGCGCCGTCTCGCGCATCTCCACCATGAACGTGCTCTCGCCGCGCGCGAGGTCGTCGGACGCCCCCACGCGGGTGAAGATCCGGTCCACGAGCCCGACCGTGGCGCGCGCCGCCGGGACGAAGCTGCCGGCGTGGGCCAGCAGCGCGATGTGGGCCGTCTGCCGCATCACCGTGGACTTGCCGCCCATGTTCGGCCCCGTCACGATCCAAAGGCGCGCATGGGCCCCGTCCGGCGCCGCGACCCCACCCGCACGCAGCCGCACGTCGTTGGGCACGAAGGTGCCCGCTTCGACGAGCCGCTCCACGACCGGGTGGCGCCCCTCCACCACCTCCAGCACGGGATCTTCGACCAGCGCCGGGCGGACGTAGCCGTGGTCCTGGGCGACCTCGGCAAACCCCGCCAGCACGTCCACACGGGCCAGACGATCGGCCAGCGCGCACAGGCGAGGGCCGGCGGCGGCCACGGCGGCCACCAACTCCGAAAGCAGCGCCTTCTCCCGCGCGAGCGCCCGCGCTTCGGCAGCCAGCACGTCGGCCTCGTGCCGGGCAAGCTCCTCGGTCACGTAGCGCTCCACCGACGCGAGGGTCTGCTTGCGCACGTAGTCCGCCGGGACCTTCGCGAGGTGCGCCTTGGGGACCTCGATGAAGTAACCGAACACCCGGTTGTGCTGCACCTTGAGCGTGGCGATCCCCGTGCGCGCCCGCTCCCGCGCCTCGATCGAGGACAGCGCCTTTCGGCCGCCGTCCCGTAGCGCCCGCTGGCGGTCGAGGTCCTCGTCGGCGCCGGGCCGGATCACGCCACCGTCCTTCGCCGAACCCGGCGGCACGTCCACGAGCATGGCCGCGAGCCGGGCATGGAGGTCGTCGAGCCGGTCCTCGCCGATGTCGAGCAGAGGCGGCCGGTCGCCATCGGTCCGCCGGGCCGCCAGTTCGTCGAGGGTCTCGGCCAGCCGTGGGATCGCCGCCAGGGAGTCGCGCAGAGCCGCCAGCTGCGGCGGCGGGATCGCGTCGAGGCGGGCGCGTGCGGCCAGGCGCGACAGGTCACGAACGTCCCGCAGCACCGACTGCACACGGCGGCGGACGCCCGGCTCGGCCACGAGGGCCTCCACCGCGTCGAGGCGGGCGCCGATCACCTCCGGGTCCGTGGACGGCTCGGCCAGCCACGCCCGCAGCATCCGCGCGCCGCCGGCCGTCTTCGTGCGGTCCACCGCCCAGGCCAGCGTCCCGTGCCGCCCGCCGTCGCGCAGGTTGGCGAGAACTTCGAGGTTGCGCAAGCTCGTCTCGTCGAGCACCACCGCGCGCCGAAAGTCCGTGCGCCGCAGCCGGTGCAGCAGAAGACTGCGCCCCGGCTGGGTCGCCGCCGCGTAGCCCAGGGCCGTGGCCGCCGCCACCGCTTCGAGCGGATCGAGGGCGCCCGTACCGCTTTCTTCGGCCAGGGCCCGCACCCGCGCCAGGGCCTCGTCGTCCGGCGCCGGTGGATCGGCCTGGATCGCCGGCGGGGCGCGGCCGGCGAAGACCGAGCCAAGCCATTCCACGAGATTGGCCGGGGCGAGGATCTCGGCGGGCGCCAGCGCCACCACCTTCGCCCGCAACAGACCCCGGTCGGTGGTGTAGGCCACCACGAACTCCGCGGTCGAAACGTCCAGGGCCGCCAGCGCGTACGCCCCGTCGCGCGCCACGATCGCCAGAAGGTAGTTCGGGACCGCGTCGTCGAGATGCTCCTCGTCGATGCGTACGCCGGGGGTCACCACACGGACGACCTCGCGCCGCACCAGGTTCGGGCCCTTGCGGCGCCGGGCCTCCTCCGGCGTCTCCATCTGCTCGCAGATCGCCACCTTGAAGCCGCGCTCCACGAGGGTGCGCAGGTAGCCGCCAAGGGCGTGATGGGGCACCCCGGCCATGGGCACCGGGTCGGGGGCGGTACGGTCGCGGGTCGTGAGCGTGATCCCCAGGACGGGGGCGATCCGCACGGCGTCTTCGAAGAACGTCTCGTAAAAGTCGCCCATGCGAAACAGGACCACCGCGTCCGGATGGTCCTGCTTGATCGCCAGGTACTGGCGCATCACGGGCGTGTCGGCCGAGTTCTTGCCCCCGGGCACGCCGAGCCTTGTAGCAGCCCGGCGGGGCGGCGAAAACGCCGCGCGTCACTCGCGGACGACGTAGGCGATCACGTGCTCGGCACGCTCGAACGCGGCCTTGGCCGCCAGGGCCTCGTCCCACGAATCGAAACTGCCAAGGCGCACCCGGTGCCAGATCCGTCCCCGGACCTCCTTCGTCTCGACGCGCACGTCGTGACCGTTGCGGCGCAGCTTGTCGGCGAACGCCCGCGCGTCGGCCTCCTTGGCAAAGGCCTTCATCTGCAACGTGAAGCGCCGCGGTCCGACCTGGCCCGGCGCCCCCTTCGCCTTGGGCGCCTTTGCCCCCCCCGCAGGGACCGCAGCTTTCCGCCCGGCCGGGGCCTTTGCGCCCGTCCCCGCCGACTCGGCCACCTTCGACTCGGCCTCCTTCGGCTCGGCGACCTTCGGCTCGGCCGTCTCCTGTGCCCGGGCGCGCTCGGCCACTTCCTCGGCCGAGCGCGTCTTCGGCAGATCGGGCAACGCCGAGGCCGAAAGCCCCGCCTTGAAGGTCATGGGGACCGGTTCGGCCCCCCCGCCGAGGGCGTCGAGGTCGGCCAGCGGGTCGTCCTCGGCCGCGGCCAGCGGCCCGGACCCGGCCAGGTCCATCCGCTTGCCCACCATCACGCCGAGCGCGAACACGAAGCATCCCACGACGGACACGCCGAAGAACAAGAAGAAGATCTGCCGGTTGTCGAGGCGGAACTCGACGCGATCCTTCCATTTGTGCATCTCGCGCATGGTCTTATCCCTTCGTCTGGAGAGCGGGAAGATCCGCAGCCCTTCGTACCCCCCGAAGGCCGCGCGACGAAAAAAGCGGCGCGTTCGCGGGACGGATGTGCGGCACCGTCGCCCACGGGCCGCGGCCCGCCCCCGGACACCGTCCCCTCAAGGTGTCCGTCTGCGGGACGATGGGGACCGCGAAGGCCCCACCATGCAGATCGTTCCTCTCCCGCCGGCCATGCCCTTGTTCGCCGACCTGCGCGGCGAGTTACCCGATCGCCGCGCCACCGGGCCGCCGGTCTTCGTCATTGCGAACCGCCGCCCCGACGGCGTCGTGACGCTGCCGGCGGCCGTGGACGTGATCCGACGGACCCCCGACGGCCGCCCCCCGCAGGCGTACCGGCACCTGGGACGGTTCGTCGATGAGTTCGTATAGGCATGCGGCCCGCGGCCATCGCGGCGCACCGCCCTACGGGGCGATCCGAAGGTGCCGGGCCGGCGTCTTGAGCGGCGGGAAGGTCCTGGGCGGCGGGCGCTCGCCGTCGGGCCCCTCGCCCACCCGCACGATCTCGACCGTCGGCGGGTACGTAAGGTTCGCCGTCTCGGTGTGGACGAGATCCCCGCCGACGTAGAACAGGCGCCGGCGCACCATGCGATAGCCGCGGCGGCCTCGCTGCACCACGACCCGCGCCCCCTCAGCCAGGGACGGGTCGGGCCGGGTCCGCTGCTCGAACGGGACCTCCTCCACGAGGTCGCGCTCGAACACCACGCGGTACGGGCGGCGCGCGCCGAGCACCTCCGCCCGCACCGTCCCGGCCGCGACCTTCATGTGGAACACCACCGGGAAGTCGAAGCCGTTGCGGAGTCGGAGATCCACGTCCGGGTACACGACGGTCGAGTCGAGCCCCATGTCCACGTAACTGCTCGGGCGCGAGTGCGGGCGGGCCGATACGATCTCGAGACCCGCGAAGAAGGCGGCGCCGAACAGGGTACTCGACACCTGGCAGATCCCACCGCCGAGCACGTCCACCAGCTCCCCGGCGGTGATCCCCGGCGCGTAGCGGTAACCGTTCTCGGCGGTCCGCGGGCCGACCACCTCGTTGAACGAGAAGGTCTCGCCCGGCGCGAGGACGAAGCCATCCACCGCGACCGCCCCCACCTCCAGGTTGTGGGCGCGGTCCCGATCGGACGGGGCGGTGCTGTACCGGGTCTCGAAGCTCGCCAGCAGCACGGAGATGTCCAGACCGGCCAGACGGTCGTCGTCCTCGCCGCGCGGCGGCGGAAGCTCCACGAAGGGGACACGGACCTCCTGCGCCCCGGTCGCCAGCGCCACCGCGAAGGAAGACAGGGCGTCGGCCGGGACGACGGCGCGGCCGGGGACCGCCGGGTGGATCCGCCGAGCCTCCAGGTCGAGCCGCATCGAGCGCCCGCGACTCGCCACTCGGCCGGCGAGATCCTCCGCAAAGGCGAGCCCGCTGGCGGGGTCGAACGACAACGCCGGGGGCAGATCCATCGCCCCGCGCCGGGCCGCCGCACGGGCGGCGAGGTCGGCGAAGAGGTCGCCCGAACGACCGACCCGCGCCAGGGCCCGTCGCGTCGCGGAGGGGTCGAAGCGCCCGCCGAGCCGACCCACGGCCACCGTCTCGACGTGCTCGCCCACCCGGACCCGTACGCGACGCGTCTCGGCCGCGGCGGCCACGGCCGAAAGGTCCCCCCCGACCACGGGGACGCCGGCCACGCGAAGCCCAGGCAGCGGTGCGGTGCCCTCCCGGTGGGCACGGTAGGCTCGCGCCGCCTGCGACGCCGCCAGGGCCACCGCCAGGAGCATCGCCGCGGGCTCACCGATTCGGCGCAGAACGCGCATTGCCACCCCCGCCCGCACCGGCGCAGGGCGGCCGGGGGCGGGCGGGCACGCGGCGTGATCGAAGGCCGCCACGGCCCGAAGCTACCGGCACGGCCGACCACCCCCAAGAAACGGGCCAAAGGGGCGCGCCGGCGGAAGATGAGGTATGGATGGGAACGTGGCGCCCCCCCCGCACGACGAAGCGCCGCCGCCCGGGATCGGGCCGCGCCGGCGGCGCTCGCCCCTGTGGGCCAAGCTGTGGGCGGTCGTGATCACCGCCAACCTCGGCGGGTTCCTGGTGGCGATCTGGACGGCGCGAATCATCCGCCACGGCGAGCCTTCGCCCCCCGTCGAGCAGGGGCTGTTGGCGGCGTACTACGGGGCGATGCTCCTCGTGGCCGTCCTCGAGGCCTTCCTCGTGGACGAGGTGGTCTTTCGCGGGGCGTTTCGCAAGACCCACCTGCAAGGCCGAGCCCCGCGGTTCGCTCGGCGCGACGAGGACGTCGAGGAGCTCGCGACGACGCTCCAGCGCAGCACGGTAAGTTTCCCGTTTACGCTCCTTTTGTGCCTGGGACTTACGTACTTGGTGTTCAACCTGGTCAACCGTGACTTCGACACCTACTACCGGCGGGTGGGCAAGTACGCCTCCGTCCTGCGCACGACCGACCCCGAGCACCGCACCGCCCGCCTCGACGCCATCGCCGAGCTTTCGATCCGCCGGGAGCCCGAGGTGATCCCGCTGCTCGTGCGCCAGCTCGACCGCCCGGGCCCCGAAGCGGCCTGGGCGGCCTGGGCCCTCGGCAGGTTCGGCGACCTGCCGCGCCCGTCCCAGCTCTTCCCACCCCTGGTGGCGGCGTCACGCCGCGACGACCCGGCGCTGCACCGCGAGGCGGTGATCGCTCTCGGCCGCCTGCAACACCGCGCGGTGGCGCCCGCCCTGCAGGCGCTCGTGCGCGCGGACCTCGACGCGGGCGGCCCGGTGGATCTGCGGCTCCTGTACGGCCTGGGAGCGGTCCAGGTGACCAGCTCGATCCCCGTGCTGACCGACCTGCTGCACCGGGGCGACGAGCACGCCCAGCGCATGGCGGCCTGGGCCCTGGCGCAGCACCGGGACCAGCGGGGCGGGCGCGCCGTGGTCGAGATCCTCCACGAACGGATCTTCTCGGCCACGCTGCCGGTGCGCTGCGCGATCGTACAGGCGCTCGGGATCCTGTCGGACGAGTCGTCGAACCTCGTCTTGATGAAAGCCTACGACGAAGCCGCCCCTGCCGAGCGGGTGGCCATGTGCGAGCACGAGGCCGTCGCCATGCGCCCGGACGGCAAAGCGGACCGCATCGTGCTGCTGATGCCGCGTGACATCTACGGGTTCAAGATCATCCAGTCGATGGCGCAGATGCGGGCCACGACGCCGGCCATCCGGCGCGCCGTGGAACCCTGGCTCGAGGCCCGCCGGACGGATCCGACGGCGACGGCGGCGATCCAGGAGGCCGCCCGCAGCCTGCTGGCCGGGATCCGGCAAGGCCGCGACGACCGGCGCCTGAAGACCGCCGCCGAAGTGTTCGAATCCGACGCCCCGTAGAATCGCCTTCCGGGACCTGCGCGCGTTTTGCCGCGCACCAGGGGGCCATTTGCTATCGTCGGCCCCGCATGGTGGATCCTGCCCCCGGCACACGGGTCGCTCTGGCGGGCGTCGAGGCCCCTGCGCTGTTCGGCGCGGGAGCGGCGACGGTGCGCCGGATCCTGGGAGCCGGACCACACGGCAAATGGGCGCTTGCCGAGGCCGGGGGGCGGCCGTTGCTGCTTTCGTTCCTCGATCCGCAACTCGTGGCCACGCCGACCGTTGCCACCACGATCGAGTCCAGCCTCGCCCGCGCCGCGACGATCACGAACAAGAACCTGCTGCCCCTGCTGGGCGCGGTGCCGTGGGAGGACAGCCGTGTGCTCGTCTGGCAGGACCCGGGCGGCCCGTCCATGCGCGACCACCTGGCCCGCATGCTCGCCCGGGGCAAGACCTTCGACGCCGAGCGCGTGCGCACGATCGCCGCCCACGCCAGCCGGGCGCTGGGCGCCCTGCACCGGGTGATGCCCCACGGGTTCGTCTCCCTCGACACCATCTTCCTCAGTCGCACGGGGCGGGTCTTCGTGGGGGAGTGCGGCGTCGGGGCGGTGCTGCCCCTGTCCCCTCAGTTCGAGCGTTTTCGCCTGTCCGGCCTGTTGCCCGCGGCCCCGGAATGTGTCCAGGGGGCGCCGGCCGGGGTCCGCAGCGACGTGTATGCCCTGGCCGCCTGCTGCGTCGAGCTGCTGACCGGCCAGTGTGTCCAGGCGGGCGCAACGACCCACCTGCAGGCGCTTTCCGATGCGGTCGGCCCCGCCGTGTACGACGCCCTCACACGGGCGCTCGCCCCCGACCCGGACCACAGGTTCGCGTCCATGCGCGCGCTGCGACAGGCCCTGCGAGGCGGGCCCACCGGTGCGCGCGCGATCCCCTCAGCGACCTCGGGACGCGACGTCTCGGGAAAGGCGTCGGCGCCCCCGGCCAGCCTGCGGGCGACCCTGGCCTACCAGCCCCGGTCGGCCAGGACGCCCCCTGTGGGCGACCTGCGAGCCACCATGGCCTACGGTGCCCCCGCGGCCGGGGCGGCGACCGGTCCTTCGGGCCCCGCCTTCGCCCC
>Ga0256839_1006483_pt1 | contig 10237 bp, 9 predicted proteins | sample 354166metaG_FD_185968 | JGI IMG/M metagenome (GOLD analysis project Ga0256839, IMG submission 185968) | Hydrothermal vent microbial communities from Mid Atlantic Ridge, Atlantic Ocean - 354-166 | ecosystem: Environmental > Aquatic > Marine > Hydrothermal vents | place: Atlantic Ocean: Mid... | reverse complement strand
GGAACCTGACCCTCTCGCAACTGGCAATCCATTTCGAGGGGAGATTGGATGAGCATCTTGCTCTGTGATAACCGCTGACACAGAATTTTGAACACTCTCCTCTCTTTTGAACACTCTCTTAGAAATGGATGAAAAAGTAGTCAGTCTTTTTGTCTTTATCTAACATATCGACCTTCACGCTTAGTAAAGTATTTATTGCCGCATCGTACCTATCTTTTTCCCATCCTATTCGATTAAAAAGGGCTTCCCTATCAATAGTAACCTTATCATTCTTCATGAGCTTATGGTCAATCAAGAACTCCGATATTTCTAATGCATCCTCAAAGTTGTTAAAATCTTGGACATCCCACTCAATGTCTTGTACTTCCTCATTCTCATCATAATCAGGGGCACCATCATCAGCCCATCCAATACGGGCCTTCACGGTTGTTTCTGACACACTAAAAATCCAGAATCTATTAATTTCAAAGATCAACATGAAACGGAATAGGTAACTAATTGCTCGAGTTTTTGACCTCATTTATTGCACCTCTCTTTGAGTCCAGATGTGTCGACTATCGATACTTTTTCCTAATCCCTCCGCCTGAACATGGGGCTTTCCGGCAGAAGAGTCTTTGACACCCAACGCGCCATCATTCCTTAATTTTCCACCGGCTCTCTCAATAATTCGTCTCAACTGATCAGTCTTTTCTTGAGAAAGTCCGTTATTTTGACGGCTATTATCAGAAAGGTTTTTGATTAACTGCTTTACACGCTTACGTGAAGACTTCGTTATCTCGTAAGCGTCCATTCCTGCGTAGATCGGTCCATCAGACTGCGACCTCACCCTGCCTGCGCCACAGTGGCAATAGACCTGCCGATGGGGCGGGTCTCCGAGGACGAGTTAGATGACGTCGTCCTGCTTGTCCAATGACACATGAGCCTGAAGTGGGCGCGTGATTCCACCGAGAAGTGAGTCTGAAAGAGGGCGGGAGTTTTGAGTTTCGCTTGAATTTTCTCTCAGATGGTGATGTCATGGCTTTGTAACCTCATGATTCTTGGTTGAATAATCCCTCTGTTTGAGGGCGTGAGGTTACATTTTAATTTTATTCAGGCGGTTGGGGCGAGTCGAGGTATTTTCTCCGCGAAGCGGCTTCGTCCAACAATCACATCCAGCGGACCCGCATTGGGCCATGAAAAAGAGCACTGGAAAATTGCGTGATCTTTTGTCCGGAAAAAGTCTTGCCATATCACTGCCAAGGGGTAGCCAAGCAGTGGACAGGGAGTATCGGCCGCTATGCTGAAAATCGCATTGACAGATCTATCGCCCGCAGGTTTTTTGTCAGTTCCCCCGCCGAGATGTAGTCTACGCCGGTTTCAGCGATGGCGCGGATGGTTTGCAGGGTGACGCCGCCGGAGGCCTCCAGTTCGGCGCGGCCGTCAGTGATGGCGACCGCCTCCCGCAGCATCTCGTTGTCCATGTTGTCCAGCAGGACGCGGTCCACGCCAGCGGCCAGAGCTTCACGGAGTTCGTGCAGGGTTTCTACTTCCACCTCCAGCAGTATTTTGTTGCGGGATAGAGTGCGTGCCCGTTGAATCGCCTGGCTGATTGAGCCGGCGGCCATTATGTGGTTCTCCTTGATGAGAATAGCATCGAACAGGCCGATGCGGTGGTTGTGCCCGCCGCCGCAGAGAACGGCGTATTTCTGAGCCATCCGTAGGCCCGGGAGGGTTTTGCGGGTGTCGAGGAGCTTTACGTCGGTACCGGCAACGGCATCTACGAAGTGCCGGGTCAGGGTGGCAGTGCCGGAGAGGGTCTGCAGGAAGTTGAGCGCGGTGCGTTCGATAGTGAGCAGGGAGCGGGCTGGCCCACTGAGGGTACAGAGGTGCTGGTTGGGGTTGAGGTGATCGCTGTCTGTTGCGTGCCAGGTGATCTCTACCGAGTCGTCAAACTGGCGGAACGTCTCATCGACCCATGCACTGCCACACAGCACTGCCGGTTCTCGGCAGATAATCTCTGCCCGGGCGGATTCCGCCTCGTCTATCAGGTGGGCGGTGAGATCGCCATCTCCAATATCCTCTTCCAGTGCGTTGCGCACCTGGCGGCGAATTTCTGTTTCGGTCAGATAGGGGGGGAACATGGGTTACTCCTTTTTTCTTGTATGGACGGGAGAAGTAATTGTCTCATGGTTTTTTTACCGCGCTGGTGAGCAGGATCAGGCTGTTGTCCCGGAGAAAGCGGGCGATGCTGCCGGTCAAACTGGTGAGATTCTGCATAAGGGGATTATGAAAGATTTTTGTAGTTGAAGCTATGATACGATTATCAGATCCAGGTTTGAACAAGAGAAAACGGGGCGGAACAGAGGATGAGAATAGATACCAACACCGGGCTGCTGGAGTGTGTGCGCCAGGTATGTTCTCCCAACTGTGATGAACGCCCCGGGGAGGAGCAGATCTCTCTGCTGGTGATCCACAATATCAGTCTGCCGCCGGGTGAATATAGTGGTCTCTGGATCGATGCGCTGTTCACCAACACGCTCGATCCGGCCGTCCATCCATACTTCGAGATTATCGCCGGACAAAAGGTCTCTGCCCATCTGCTGATTCGGCGTGATGGAGAAATGATACAGTATGTGCCGTTCTGCCGCCGTGCCTGGCATGCCGGAAAATCCTGTTTCCAGGGGCGGGAACGCTGCAACGATTTTTCCATTGGTATCGAGCTGGAAGGGTGTGACGAGCAGCCCTACGAAGATGTGCAGTATGAGCGCCTGATCGCGCTGACCCGCTCTCTGATGCAGAGCTACCCCGCCATCACGCCGGAGCGGATCACTGGCCACAGCGATATTGCCCCGGGTCGCAAGACGGATCCCGGTCCGGCCTTCGACTGGAAGCGCTATCTTGGCGCCCTGGAGAGTGGCCAGTGAATTGGCTGGGGGCAGCGCAGCGATTGCCGGCTTGGCGCTGTTTATCTGCGGGCTGGAGATGAAGCTGTTTTCCACCAGTGCCTACCCGGGCACGCTTTTGTCAGTCTGCTCCTGTTATTGTGGTAGTGAGTTGTGCCGCAGTTGAGTCCGAAGTGCATCAAATCGGGCCACCGACCAGAGTTGCGGAGGAGTTATGGAGAAGAAACGGAAAATCGTTTGCGTTCGTGATGTTACGAAAGCCACTTTCGAGGTGATGCGCGGCCTCTACCGGGGAGAGGGGAGCGACAAACCGTGGCCCTGATTGCTATCCTGCTGGCGCTATCTCTCGATCGCTACGCGGAATCACTGATTGATCGCCGACGCTGGGAGTGGTTTCCCCGTTATTGCCGCTGGTTCCAGCGCCGCTTTGGTCTGCGCGGGATCTGGAGTTTGCTGTTTCTGCTGTTCTGGCCACTGCTGCTGGCGATCTGGATCTACCAGTGGCTGGATGATCTGTTCTGGCTGTTCGGTCTGGGTGCCGCCGTGGCGGTGCTATTCTACAGCTTCGGCCCGCTGAATCTCCGCCAGCAGATCGAAACCTGGCTGGATATGAGACGCCGTGGCGATCTGCAGGGCAGCTACCGACTTGCTATGGAGATTCGCCAGGGCGAGGTGGGAGAAAGCGAGGCCGGTATCGAGCAGGCGGTGGCGGATGGCATTCTGCTGCAGGCCAATGAACGATTGCTGGCGGTACTGTTCTGGTTTGCGCTGCTGGGGCCGCTGGGTGCGCTGCTCTACCGCATGGTTTCCCTTACCGAAAGCTGGGCCAGGCGCGAGCTGCCTGATAGTGATTTTCTGCTCGCTGCCTGGCATCTGCACGATATCCTTGCCTGGATCCCGGCACGGTTGTGCGCCATCTCCTACGCGCTAAGCGGCAGCTTTGTCGGTGCCCTGGCCCACTGGCAGGACAAGACCGCCATGATCCGTGACCACTACAGCCGGATACTGGTGGCATGTGGCCGGGGAGCCCTTCAGGGGGAGGGACATGACCGGGTGCAGGAGACCTTGGCACTGGTGCATCGCGCCACTGTGATCTGGGTGACGGCGCTGGCGCTGATGACCCTGGCGGGATGGTTACACTGAGATGCTGATCGATCTGATACGTCATGGCGAGCCGGTGGGCGGCCGCCGCTACCGCGGCCAGCTGGACGACCCCCTCAGCGAAAAGGGGTGGCGGCAGATGCGCGAAGCGGTGGCCGATCAGGCACCGTGGGACGCCATCGTCACCTCCCCCCTGAAGCGCTGCGCCGCGTTCGCGCAGGAGCTATCCCGGCGCCATGCCCTGCCGTTGGAGGAGGATGAGCGGCTGATGGAGATCGGTTTCGGTGAGTGGGAGGGGCGCACGGCGCAGCAGATCACCGCAAAGGATCCGCAGGCGCTGATGAACTTCTACCGGGATCCGATTCGCCACCGCCCGCCGGGCGCCGAAACGTTGGCCGATTTCCGCACCCGCATCGCTGCTGTCTGGGATGAACTTCTGGAGCAGCCGAACCAGCACCTGCTCATCGTGGCCCATGCCGGTGTGATGCGCATGATCCTGTGCCAGGTACTGGGTATGCCGCAGGAGCGGATGTTCTCCATTCTGGTACCCAACGCCGGCATCACCCGGATCCGCGTCGACGGCACGGGGGAGATGCGCTTGGCGCAGCTGGTGTCACATGCGGCGCCTTTGCAGGAGGGATAAGTGATGCGCCATCCATCAATTCAACTGAATCATTATTACCTATGAACAACGAAATCAAGCCCATCCACCTGAAGGACTATACCCCACCGGACTATCGCGTGGAGAGTATCGAACTCTGGTTCGAGCTGGAGGAGGAGTCCACCCGGGTGCGCTCGCGGATGGAGCTGTGCGCCAACCATGACGGCGCCGAGGGGGTTCGTCCGCTGCGGCTGGATGGGCAGGAGCTGGAGCTGCGCTCGCTGAAGCTGGACGGGCGCGAGCTGACGCAGGGACAGTACCGTCTGGATGGTGACTCCCTGACGCTGCCCCAGCCGCCGCGCCGCTTCGTGCTGGAGATTGAGACCGAGATATACCCGCAGCGCAACAGCTCCCTGGAGGGGCTCTACCGGTCCGGCGGCAACTTCTGCACCCAGTGCGAGGCGGAGGGGTTTCGCAAGATCACCTTCTATCCGGATCGGCCGGATGTGATGGCCCGCTTCACCACCACCATCAGTGCGGATCGGGAGCGCTATCCGGTGCTGCTATCCAACGGCAACCGGCTGGATGGCGGCGATCTGGAGGATGGCCGCCACTGGGCGAAGTGGGAGGATCCCTTCCCCAAACCCAGCTACCTGTTTGCGCTGGTGGCGGGCGATCTGGCCCATGTCACGGATCACTTCACCACCTGCTCCGGCCGGCGGGTCGAGCTGCAGCTCTACGTTGAGCGGCACAACATCGACAAGTGCGAACATGCCGTGCGTTCACTCAAGAAGGCGATGGCCTGGGATGAGCAGGTCTATGGCCGCGAATACGATCTGGAGATCTACATGATCGTGGCGGTGGATGATTTCAACATGGGGGCGATGGAGAACAAGGGGCTCAACATCTTCAACTCCAAGTTCGTACTGGCCAGCCCGGAAACCGCCACCGACACCGACTACCAGCATATCGAAGGGGTGGTGGCGCACGAATATTTCCACAACTGGTCCGGCAACCGGGTCACCTGCCGCGACTGGTTCCAGCTCAGCCTCAAGGAGGGGTTCACGGTCTTCCGCGATCAGCAGTTCAGCGCCGACATGGGCTCCGCGGCGGTGCAGCGGATCCATGATGTCAACCGCCTGCGCAGCTTTCAGTTCCCCGAGGACAACGGCCCGCTCGCCCATCCGGTGCGGCCCGACTCCTACGTGGAGATCAACAACTTCTACACCGCCACCGTGTACGAGAAGGGGGCGGAGGTGGTGCGCATGATCCACAAGCTGGTGGGGCCGGAGGGGTTCCGCGCCGGCAGCGATCTCTACTTCGAGCGCCATGACGGGCAGGCGGTGACCACCGACGACTTCGTGCGCGCCATGGAGGATGCCAACAGCATCGATCTCGGCCAGTTCCGCCTCTGGTACAGCCAGGCAGGCACGCCGCACATCGAGGTCAGCGACGAGTACGATGCCGCCAGCGGCCGCTACACCCTGCGGATGAAACAGAGCTGCCCGCCCACCCCCGGCCAGCAGCACAAGCAGCCGTTCCATATTCCGGTGGAGGTGGCGCTGCTGGCGGAGAGCGGCGAGGAGCTGGCGGGCAGCCAGGTGCTGGAGCTGCGCGAGGTGGAGCAGCAGTTCGAGTTCGAGGGGATCGGACAGCGCCCCATCCCCTCCCTGTTGCGCGGCTTCTCCGCCCCGGTGGTGCTGAACTACCCCCGCAGCCGGGAGCAGCTCGCCTTCCTGATGGCCCATGACAGCGACCCGTTCAACCGCTGGGAGGCGGGGCAGAAGCTCGCGGCCGGGACTATCCTGCCGCTGCTCGACCAGCCCCCGGCCGGACGCGATGCAGAGCCGGACACGATACTGGTAGAGGCCTTCCGCAAGATCCTGACCGGGAACATCGAAGACCCTGCCCTTGCCGCCCAGCTGCTGACCCTGCCGGGCGAAAGCTGGCTGGCCGAGCAGTGCGCGGTGGTGGACCCGGTCGCCATCCACGAGGTGCGTGATTTCGTGCGCCGCTCGCTTGCCGCTGCACTGGAATCTGCATGGCTGGCGGGCTATGAGGCCAACAGTGAGCATGGCGAGTATCGGCTCGATGCCGCAGCCATCGGCCGGCGCAGCCTGAAGAATCTCTGTCTCACCTATCTCATGGAGCTGCCACAGGAGGAGATCCGGCGGGGCTGCATGGAGCAGTTCACCACCGCTGAAAACATGACTGATGTTATGGCTGCGCTTCATGCTTTGGCCAACTGCGACTGTCCGCAGCGGCAACCGGCGCTGGACGCTTTTCACCGGAAATGGCGCGACCAGCCGCTGGTGGTGGACAAGTGGTTCTCCCTGCAGGCCACTTCACGCCTGCCCGGCACCCTGGAGCGGGTGAAAGAGCTCATGCAGCACCCGGATTTCAACATCCGCAACCCCAACCGGGTGCGCGCCCTGATCGGTGCCTTCTGCCATGGCAACCCCGCGCAGTTTCACCAGTCCGACGGAGCGGGTTACCGTTTTCTCGCAGACCAGGTGCTGGAGCTGGATGGAATCAACCCCCAGATAGCAGCCCGGCTGCTCAACCCCCTGACCCGCTGGCGCCGTTATGACGAACTGCGCCAGCGGTTGATGAGGGCAGAACTGGAGCGTATCGCCGCAGCCGAGAAGATGTCCCGTGACCTGTATGAGGTAGCCTCCAGGGCACTGGTCTGAATCCCTGAATGAGAAACATATTGATATATTGAAGAAACCGGATTTCTTGTTGCCTGACCGTTAAAGTTTCCCGCTCACATTCCGCTATTAGCAGGTATGCAGCCGGCAATGAGCAAACAGAAACGAGGTCATTTCGATGTCAGGTAACTCAGCAAGATTTCTGGACATAACCATTCAAAGCAAATTTCACCTGTTACTTGCTTCGGTAGCGATGATTTTTTTGGTGGTTGCGGTTTTGAGTTATAAATACATCTCCCCAATCAATCCCATCTGGCACGCCTATCAGGAAGAGGTGGTGAAGAAGAATTTCCTGCTGAACCATATCCAGGCCAACCTGGGATATGGTGGCGCCATACATAACTTCAAGAATTATGTATTGCGCGGCAAGGACAAGCATTACCAGCGCACCATGAGCAAGTTTGACGAGGTGGATCAGCTTGTAAGCCGGTATCGCCAGTTGGGTCATCTTACCGATGGAGAGATGGAGGGGCTGGCGGCGATTGAGGGTGTGGGCAAGAGATATCGTGCGGCGGCAGATCAGGTCAGGCGGATGATCGCGGAAGGGCGTAACCCGGTCGAGATTGACGCGGCGGTGAAAATTGATGATGGTCCGGCTCTTGAAGCGATGCAGAAGCTGTTCGACAACAAGGAGAGGCTGACCGGCAAGACGGCGGAACAACTGGAAGCGGCTACCAGCAGTTTGATGCTGGTCTCTTTGGGAGGATTGCTGCTGACCTTCCTTCTGGTTTCAGCAATGGTGTTGCTGATCAGCCGAACGGTATTGCGGCCTATCAATACCTTGCGGGAACTGATTGTGCGTGCAGAACGGGAAAATGACCTGACCGCCTGCAGCGAACACGACAACTCCGCACTTTGCAAGCAAATCAATGTTAATGATGAGGTAGGTCAGACGGCGCTGGCTTTCCGCCGTATGCTGGGTAAATTTCACAGCACCGTCAAGAGCATTACCGATGCGGCCAATCAGCTCTCCTCCGGAGTAAAGCAGATGCAGAGTATTACCGGAAAGACCAGTGAGAGCATCAAGCGTCAGCAGCAGGAGACTGAAGTGGTGGCTGCCGCAATGAACGAGATGACCTCTACCATTCAGGAGGTGGGGAACAATGCCAGCGAGGCAGCGGAGGCGACCCGTCAGGCTGACGATGCATCCAAGTCCGGTCAGCAGGTGGTTGGCAAGGCGCTGGATGATATTAATATTCTGGCGGAAAATGTGGAGCAGGCAGCGCAGGTCCTCCACAGGCTGGAGGATGATACCAACAGTATCGGTGGAGTGCTGGATGTGATCAACGGTATCGCTGAGCAGACCAACCTGCTGGCTCTGAATGCGGCCATTGAAGCGGCACGGGCCGGTGAGCAGGGGCGGGGATTTGCTGTAGTGGCCGATGAGGTCAGAACCCTGGCACAGCGCACCCAGCAATCCACCCAGGAGATCCAGTCCATGATTGAACGGCTGCAGTCCGGAGCCAAGACCAGCGTCCAGGTTATGGAAAAGGGGCAGGCGCAGGCCAAAAGCAGTGTAGAGCAGGCTGCCCAGGCCGGGGAGTCACTCGAAGAGATCACGAATGCGGTCAGCCGGATTACCGAAATGAACCAGCATATTGCTACCGCCTCCGATCAGCAGATCAGGGTTGCTGATGAGATAAATCGCAATGTGGTCAACATCAACCAGGTTGCCGAGCAGAATGCAGGTGGCTCCCGAGAGGTTGCCCAGTCAGCAGTCAAACTGGAGAAACTTGCCGGTGAGCTGGAGAGCATGGTGCGACAGTTCAAGGTGTAGCGCTTTTGTATCTGCAGATTTTCTTTCGTATTGGCTGTTGGAGATAAGGGCGTTATGAGTGGGGACAGTATTGCAATTTCAGATCTTCTGGTCATGCTGGTAGAACCTTCCTATACCCAGCAGCGTATTGTTCAGCAACGGCTGGCAGAGCTCGGTATTAATGACAGCATTGTTGTTGAAAATGGGGCGGATGCATTGAAAGAGATGCTGAGCCAGCAGCCGGACCTCGTAATCAGTGCGTTTTATCTTCCTGACATGACCGGTACAAAGCTGGTATATACCATGAGGGAGGAGGAGGCGCTTCAGGATACGGCATTTGTGCTGGTATCCAGTGAAACCCGTATTCACTGTCTAGAACCCATTCGCCAGGCCGGAGCGCTGGCGATCCTTCCCAAACCTTTCAGCAACGAAGAGCTCAAGGTTGCTATCTCCGCCACCCTGGATTTTCTTGCTCCGGATCCCTTGTCGCTGGCCAACTATGACCCGGAAAGTGTCGAGGTTTTGATTGTCGATGACAGCACCCTGTCTCGCAAACATATACGCAGAGTGCTTGTATCCATGGGTATGGAAAAATTCACCGAAGCGGCCGATGGAACAGAGGCGTTGACCTTGATGCAGGAGAACTATTATGATCTGGTAGTCACCGACTACAACATGCCCAACATGGATGGCAAGGAGCTGGTTGATCAGATTCGCAGCAGTGATACCCAGTCATCAATTCCGGTTCTGATGGTCACCTCCGAGCAGAATAAAAAACAGCTTGCGGCAATCCAGCAGGCAGGTGTTTCGGCAATATGCGACAAACCTTTTGAACCGGGGACATTGAAGGCGCTGATTGAGCAGATCCTTTAGAGTTTTCGGTTGGATTGTTTGCAGAGCGCTCCCTGTACGGATTGATCTTCCATTGTTCAATCCGAGGGGGATGGCGCCGCTGCTGATGTTTGTCAAGATAACGGGCTATTACACGGAGGAAGCAGCCAGGGTGTGCAGGTTTTTCATGTCCAGGTAGTGTTCATAATTCTGTGTCATTTCTCTAAACTGTCAACAGGAGGAATGAAACATGAACGTAACCGCTCAAACCACACCGTTCTTCCCGAGGTTGCCTTTGCGTCATAACCTGCTCCTGCATTCACCAACAGGAGCAGGACATGAGCAAGCGACGCAG
>Ga0256839_1006482_pt1 | contig 10237 bp, 8 predicted proteins | sample 354166metaG_FD_185968 | JGI IMG/M metagenome (GOLD analysis project Ga0256839, IMG submission 185968) | Hydrothermal vent microbial communities from Mid Atlantic Ridge, Atlantic Ocean - 354-166 | ecosystem: Environmental > Aquatic > Marine > Hydrothermal vents | place: Atlantic Ocean: Mid... | reverse complement strand
TCGAGGTAAAAAAGTCGCGCTTTACTTTTATCCCAAGGACGACACGCCGGGTTGCACGAAGCAAGCCTGTAACCTGCGGGATGGCTACGAGCGTCTGCAGCAGGCGGGAATCGTGGTGCTGGGGGTGTCGGCCGATGACGTGGAGAGCCACCGGCGCTTCGCCGAAAAATACAACCTGCCCTTTCCGCTGATCGCCGACCCGGAAGCCAAAATCTGCCGGGCCTACGGTGTCTGGGGCGAGCGCACGCTTTACGGGCGCAAGTTCCTGGGCATCCGGCGCACCACCTTCTTGATTGATGAAGATGGTATAATTCGCCAGGTCATTCGCCGTCCCCGGGTCGAGCAGCATGCCGAGGAAGTGTTAAAAGGATTCGGCCTGGCGTAATTCCTTGTCTTCTCACGGAAAGGATCCGTAGAAGCGGACGGCGGGAGCATCTTAGCATAAGTTGAAAGGATCTTGCGCAAAGGCTTAATCGTTTCGACACCGATTCAGACCGGAGCCTCTGACAACCATGCGGCACGATTACGAAGCGGTCATTGGCCTGGAAGTGCACTGTCAGCTTCTGACGGCCTCGAAGGCCTTCAGTCCGGAGTCCACGCAGTTCGGGGATCCGCCCAACACGAACGTGGATCCGATCAGTCTGGGACACCCGGGCACGCTCCCGGTGCTTAACCAACACCTCGTGGAATACACTATTCGCATAGGGCTGGCCACGCACTGCAAGATTGCCGAGCGCTCTATCTTTGCCCGTAAGCATTACTTCTATCCGGACCTGCCCAAAGGCTATCAGATCTCGCAGTATGAAACCCCCATTTGCTACGACGGCTACGTCGAGATTGAGCTGGAGCCGGAGGGTGATGGACAGGAGCCGGTGCGCAAGCGCATCGGTATCATTCGGATCCACATGGAAGAAGATGCGGGCAAGTCGCTGCACGATCAGGACCCCTATCATACGCTGCTGGACTTCAACCGCTGCGGAGTGCCGTTGATTGAGATTGTCTCGGCGCCCGATATGCGTTCGCCGCGCGAAGCGGCCCTCTACATGCAGAAGATTCGCCAGATCGTGCGCTACCTTGGCATCTCCGACGGTAACATGGAGGAGGGCTCGTTGCGGTGCGATGCGAACGTGTCGGTGCGTAGGCGAGGGGAGACCGAGCTGGGCACAAAGACCGAAATCAAAAACCTGAACTCGTTCCGTAACGTCGAGCGGGCGCTTGAGTACGAAATCCGCCGGCAGATTGCCATTTTAGAGCGGGGTGGTGAAGTCGTGCAGGAAACCCGCCTCTGGGATGCGGTGCGGCAGGAAACGCGGCCTATGCGCACCAAAGAGGAGGCGCACGACTACCGCTACTTCCCGGACCCCGATCTGGTGCCCGTCGTGGTGACGGCCGACATGCTGGAGCGCGTCCGGGCTGAAATGCCGGAGATGCCCGAGGTGCGGCGACGGCGTTTCATGGAAGAACTGGGGCTGCCGGCCTACGACGCAGGCGTGCTGACCGAAGAGCGGGGCGTGGCCGACTACTACGAGGCAACCCTGGAAGCGCTGAGACGCCTGATGCCTGACGGAGATCGAAAGGTGCAGGCCAAGGCGGTCTCGAACTTTGTGATGACCGAGGTGCTCCGCGTGCTTAATGAGCGCTCCATTGATATGCAGGCATTTCCCATTGAGCCAGAACGTCTGGCCGGTCTGATTCGGCTTCGGCTGGAAGACCGCGTCAGCTCGACCGGTGCGCAGGAGATTTTCAACACGATGCTATCGGATCGGCGCTTGCCTGAGGAAATTGCTGAAGCGCATAACCTGCTGCAGGTCTCCGATGAAGGCGCGCTGATTCCGGTGGTGGAAGCGGTGCTGGCCGAACATCCGGACAAGGTGCAGACCTACCTGAACGGCAAAACCGGCCTCCTGGGCTTTTTCATCGGCCAGGTGATGCGTCGCTTTGAGGGCGCGCCGGATCCCAAGCTGGTGCGGCGGCTGCTGGAGGAACGGCTGGAGGCGGCCCGTCAGGCAACGAAATAAAGGAGTATAGCGCGATGGCGTACCGCGCAGGTTTTCTGGTGGCTCTTGCCCTGAGTCTGCTACCGGGCTGTCGTACGCGCTCGCCGGAACCGGTCGTGCAGAGTGTGCTGCAGGGCAAGCTGACCGTGCGGGCCGAGGTGGATTCCATTCCCGATTATCGCGACTTTGAGGTGCTGGTTTACCGGCAGGTGGCCGGTGTGCCCGACACGCTGGGTATGGCGCTGACCGACAGTACGGGCCACTTTACAATGACGATTCGGGCACCGGCGCCTGGCCTCTATCCCCTGCGCATCAGCCGACGAGGGGTAGCGCTGGTCAGCACGGTGCTGGTAGTAGCCGATGGCGACTCGGCCACGCTCCGGGCCACGTTTCCCCTGGAAGGGCGACGTCTGCTGGTACGTTCGCGTGAAAATGCTGCCTGGATGGCCTATCAGAATGTTATTGCACAATACAACCAGGACCTGCTGCAGCAACTGCAGACGGCGCTCGATTCGGCTGCACTGGCCCGGCTCGTTGAACGTACGCTGGCAGTGTTGCAGAGTGTGGAACAGACCTATCCGAGCACGCTCGGGGCCCAGTGGGCAGCAGCCGAGGCCGTCCGGTTGCTGGCCGGTTGGAACGACACGCTGGCGCTGGCCCGCTTTGATAGCCTGGCACCCGACAATCCGCGCTATCTTGAGGCAGTGCGGGCGATCCGGCAGGCGCTGGCACGTCGCGACGGCCAGCAGGCTGCCGTGCGCTGGCTGACCGCGCTCCGTGATCGCCTGGACGATTCAGGACTTCGCGTGGCCGTGCAAGCTGAGCTGGTGCAGGCGTACATGGACAGCCTGCAGGACGATGCGGCACGGATAGCGCTTGATGAACTGACGCGCATGACCACCGACAGCACCTGGATGCGTTGGGCCGAGCGCCTTCGCTACGAGCTTGATTACCTGCGGCCGGGCATGGAAGCGCCGTTTTTCGTGGTCACAACAACGGCAGGGCGCACCATTACGCTCGATGACCTGCGGGGCAGCTACGTGCTGCTGGAATTCTTCTGGCCAGAAGATCCAGCTTATCTGAATGAGCTGGCCTACCGCAACGCCCTGGCTGAAGCCTACCGTACGTTGCCACTGAACGTGCTGGCCCTCTCCGTACAGCCCGATACCGTTGTCAACGAGGCCTTCTATGAGCGTTTCGTGCAGGCCGGTCAGGCCGTCATCTTACCTGGCGGGTTGCAGGATCCGATTGCTGAACGCTATAATGTTACGACACTTCCTGTGCGCTGGCTGATCGGTCCGGATGGACGCATCCTGGGACGTTTTGAAGGATCAGGTGCGCTGGCACGCCTGCAGCAGACGCTGGTTCGCTTGCAGAACGAAACCCGTGAAGCCCCACCTTCCTGAAAAAACTTTGCGAAGACAATGCTGGTAGCCGGCAACTGGAAGATGCATACCGACCGGGAGGAAGCCATCCGCCTGGCACAAGCCGTCGTGGACGAAGTGGGCGATCCCGGTCCGGTACAGGTCGCCGTATGTCCACCGTTCGTTAACCTGGAAGTGGTTCGCCAGATTATTGAACCGACGCCGATCCGGCTGGGGGCGCAGCACATGCACGAGGAGGAGGCCGGCGCCTACACCGGCGAAGTGTCGGCTCCAATGCTGAAGGCCGTGGGTTGCCATTATGTGATTCTGGGGCACTCAGAACGCCGGCAGTATTTCGGGGAAACGGACGAGGCGGTCAACCGCAAAATCAAACGAGCCCTTCAGTACGGACTGATCCCCATCGTCTGTGTAGGGGAAACGCTCGACGAACGACAGGCCGGGCAGGCCGCGGCCGTCGTAGAGCGCCAGGTGCAGGCTGCACTCGACGGGGTTGCCCTGCCTACGGCCGAGGCGCTGGTCATTGCCTACGAGCCCGTCTGGGCTATTGGAACGGGCCACACGGCTACGCCGGAGCAGGCCCAGGAGATGCACGCCCTGATTCGTCGCCTGCTGATTGACCGCTATGGTGAATCTATTGGTCGTGCGCTGCATATCCTGTATGGCGGAAGCGTCAAGCCGGGCAACGCCGCCGATCTGTTTGCGCAGCCAGACGTGGACGGCGGTCTGATCGGCGGGGCCAGCCTCAAAGCGGCCGACTTCGCGGCAATCGTGCGGGCGGCTCTTTGCTAAAGCAAGTGCTCCTGCTTTCGGTTTTCCGGCTGCATGGGATCCGGCAGCGTCGCGTCGGTCGTTTAGAAAAAGCAGAAGCATGTTACGGCAGGCAGCCGGAATATGCCCGCGCAGCAACGAATTGCATGGCTTGGTTTCGGCGCTCTGATCCTGTTGGGAGCTGGTACGGGATGTGGGAGCACCCGACCGGTTGTGGTGGATGCCTATGAGGAGGATGGGCCTTCGTTTGTGCTGGAAGCTATTCCTGTGTTGCGGGGGAAACAATCGGGGCTTGAGCTGTATCTGGGACTGCGCCCGCGCACGCTGGTTTTTACTCATATCGACACGGCCTATCAGGCTACCTACGAGGTGCTGGTACGGCTCCTGGACGAAAAAGGCCGCGTGCGCTACGAGCAGGCCTTCGACGATACGCTCCAGGTGTCCACGTTTACCGCGACGCGCGCGTATGCACTCCACCTGTGGCATCGGTTCGTGCCGTATCGTCCCGGGCGATACCGACTGGAGGTGACGGTAACCGACCGCAACAGCCGACATTACACGAAGCACTGGCGGCCGGTGCATCTGCCAAATCCTTCCGGTCGGGGTCCGACGTTGAGTCCGGTCTGGCTGGAACGGCGGACGGCCGCCGGGCGCTACACGATGCATCTCGGACGGCATATGGCTTCCGGTAGCGATTCACTGCGGGCTGCAGTTACGCTATTTAGACTGGCGCCGAGCCATCGGGTGCAGGTACAGATGCGCCTGTTTCATTTCCCTACGGATACCGGTGTCGCCCGTCCACCGTACGAGCTGACGCCGATGCCCGGTTCGCTGGCCTATCAGGGTATCAGGTACGACCGGCCGGATACGCTGCAGGTGTCCACGCGTCGGCTGGAAGGATTAAGGGGCATGGTTCGGATCGACTTCATGCTTCCACCGCTGGTCGAGCGAGGAGTTTATCGGGTGGAGGTGACCGTCCGAATCGAAGGACAGGCGCGTCGGATCATCCGTCGACGCGAGCTGGCCGTGCATGGCCCGACCTTTCCGCAGGTGGAGACGCTGGACCAGATGGCCGAGGCGCTGATCTATCTGGCTTCCCCTGATGAATGGGCTCAGCTTCAGGCTGCTCGGACGCCGGCCCAGCTACGCGCTCGCTTCGATGCGTTCTGGGGCCGTCTGGTAGGGGATCGACGCAAGGCGGCTCGTCTGTTGCGGCGTTACTATGAGCGTATCGAACAGGCCAATCTGCAGTTTTCTTCGATCAAAGAAGGATGGCGGACGGATCGCGGTATGATCTATGTCGTACTGGGACCACCTTATTTTGTCGAAGAACGGCTTGATGCGCAGATCTGGTATTACTCCTACAATGAGCGGGATCCGCGCTATACGTTCGTGTTTGAGCGCGTGCGTCCGCCTGGCTCCGGGTTCGTGCATTATGTGCTTCGTCGCCAGGCGCACTACTACGATCTGTGGCAGCGTGCGCTGAGGCGCTGGCGTACCGGTCAAGGACTTTAATCGGAGTCGTTGGCCGGTACGTAGAACTGACGAATGGCCCGGATGGCCGTCGGGTCGCCTGAAATACACCGAGCCGTTTCGACGATGCGCCGTAGTTGTTCCGGTGAGAGGGGTTTGTCGAGGGCACTCACTTCGTAGGCGAACCCATAGCGGCTGAAGTCCCGGTGGCTCGACTGCAGGTTGCTGGCACCGGCCTCGTAGATGGCATCGCTGATCGCCTTTTTCGTCCCGCGCGCGTCGCTATGTACGACGCTGAGTACCCAGTAGGGAGGCTCGGCTTCGACGCCGATGACCTGGCCGGGGCTGAACACGGTGTCGCGTACGGTGCCATACCGGTTAAACAGGTGAGCGGTGCCGGCCATATAGGCCGCAATGCGTGGTTGGGCTTCTTCGGTGGCCGCTCCAATATGCGGCGTGCAGACGATCTCCGGGATGCCAGCGTACGGATTGTGCCAGGGTTCGTTCTTGCTGGTTGGTTCGTTGGGATAAACATCGACGGCGGCTGCCTGCACGTGACCTTCGCGCACAGCCCGGATCAGGTCCGCTGGCTCGTGAAGAAAGCCGCGGGCGGCGTTGATGAAAATACGTGGGCTGTTGGGACCGCGGTCTGCGCCAAGCTGGGCAAAGTGTTCGTACGTGATCAGGTGGCGGTTCGAGCGGCCCCGGTGGTCCTCGGCCGATACGTGCACCGTCACGAAGTCGGCCACGCGAAACGCCTCGGTGAGGGTCCGGCAGGCCTTCCAGCCCAGCGTTACGCCTACCTCACGGGCTACTTCGCGGTTGTCGTAAAAGTAGACCTCCATGCCGAACTTTTCGGCCATCTGAGCGACCTGCTTTCCGATGTTGCCCAGGCCGATGATGGCTATTGTTTTGCCCTGTAGCTCGTAACGCTTGCGGTTGTCTTTGGTCCAGAGGTGCCGCTGGGCCGCTTCGTTCGCCTGGAAGACCCGGCGTGCCAGGCAGATCATTTCGCCGAAGACCAGCTCGACCACCGAGCGTGCGTTGCTGATCGGGTCGTTCATCACCATGATGCCTTCACGCGCGCAGGCTTCCTTGTCCACTGAATCGTCCCCGATGCAGCAGAGCATGACGGCAGCCAGGTTCTCCGAAGCCTGAAGCACACGCTCGTCCACGATGAAGCGGCTGCGCTTAAAGAGCAGGTCGTGCTGCCCTTCCTTAAGGCGCTTGATCACTGCCTCGGGCTGCTGTGCGATGGCATCAGGTAACCGTTCCGGTTCGATGCCCTGAGCGCGCAGATAGTCGTCCAGGCTGGGATCCGGATTTTCCAGAATGAGCGCCTTTTTGAACTGGTCGTTCAGGAAACGAACCCCATCGATTTTGGCCATAAGTCCCCAGGCTATAATCACGCAGCGGGCAGAACGCACGCTCCTTCAACGCCACGCATGATAAAAATAGCCCCGGGATGTCGCTGTTGACAGAAAGGAAGCGCTTCCTTTCTTGATTTATCACCAGCTTTGGCTTATTTTTAATGAACAATTGTTCAATCTTCCAGGCAGTACCACCCTTGAGTCGTAACGATCTGCAGGAAGTTATCCTCGAAGCTGCCCAGTACTTGCTGATCCGAGAGGGATACGGCAGTCTGACGATGCGGCGTATTGCACAGCGAGCCGGTTGCAGTGTGGGTAGTCTCTACTTGTACTTTGACAGCAAGGAAGGGCTGCTGTTTGCGCTGATGGATCGGGCGCAGGAACGCCTGGCTGAACGCTTTTTCGATCCACAGATTCAGTCGATCGACGATCCGCGTGCGCGGTTGCAAGCACTGGCCCGGGCTTATGTGGAGTTCGGGTTGACGTACCCCGAGTCCTATGAGATTCTGTTCATGCTGCATCCGCGCGAACTGGCATCCTACCCGAAAGCACGTATGCAGCGGGCCTATCGGCTATTGGATCCTATTGTGGGGGCCATTGAGGACTATGTGCGCCGGCACAACCTGGAGATGCCGGACATTCGTGTAGCCGCTGTATCGTTCTGGAGCGCCCTCCACGGCATTGTCAGCCTGCTACTGGCTGGTCGCCTGGCCCGGCTTCAACTGGAGGTGGACCATGAGGCACTGATCGAACACGCCATCCGGCAGGCCATCGGGGGGCTCTGCCGGTTGATGCGGCGTAGGGACAACCAGGAAGTATGATTGCGCTGGACCACGGAGTACGCTATCTGGATCTGAACTATCTGGGCACAGATCAGCTTATTGCCTGTGCCGTGTTGGAAGCGCCTGAGGGGTTGCTGCTGGTGGATCCCGGACCCACTTCGGCGCTGGAAAACCTGAAAGCTGCGCTTCGGGAGGCAGACGCTTCGCTTGCTGACGTGCGGGCGCTGCTGCTAACGCACATTCATCTGGACCATGCGGGAGCAGCTGGTTCGATTGTGGCCGAGGCGCCGCATGTGCACGTTTATGTTCATCGCCTTGGCGCACCGCATCTGGTGGATCCAGGTCGCCTGTTGGCCAGCGCCCGTCGTCTCTATGGCGAGCTGATGGAACCGCTCTGGGGCGCCGTGCTTCCGGTCCCGGAGAGTCAGGTGGTGGTGTTGGAAGGCGAAGAGACAATCCGGCCTGGCGGGCGTTTGCTGGAGGTGGCATACACGCCCGGCCATGCTGTGCATCACGTCAGCTTTTTCGATTTGGATACGGGCATCGCCTTCGTGGGCGACACGGCCGGTATGCAGATCACGGGCACGCGTTGCGTGCTTCCGGTGGCGCCGCCGCCTGACATTCAGGTGGAAGCCTGGCATGCGAGCCTGCAGCGCATTGCCCGGTGGCAACCCCGGCGGCTTTTCGTCACGCACTTTGGCCCTTCCGAGGATCCGGAAGATCACCTGGCGCAGATGAGCCGTCGGCTCAGCGCGATGGCCGAAGCTGTCAGGCATTCGTTGGGTGCGGAAGGCGACGATGCGCAGCGGGCCGAAGCTTTTCATGAACAGGTAATGGCAGATCTTCGGGCCTGCTTGCAGGACGAAGTCCTGGCTTCCCGCTATGAGCAGTTTGGCCAGCCGCGGGCAAGCTGGTTCGGGCTGGCCCGCTACTGGCGGCGCAGGCAGGAACAGAAACAATGACCGAAATCATGTGGCTGCTTTGTTGGATAAGGCGACCCGAATCGAAACGTGTATGACACTGCCCAGGACCTATCGCAAGCTGGTAGCTCGGCAATGCTCGCCGCATTTTCGAGAAGCTGCCGAAATCGTGGAAGTGCCGCTGCCGCGTCCAGGGCCCGGCGAGCTGCTGATCCGGAACCGTTTTGCGGGGGTGAATGCAACCGACGTCAACATTACGGCCGGCCGCTACCGGCCTGGCATGACGCCTCCTTTCGATCTGGGTGCCGAAGCGGTGGGCGAGGTGGTGGCCGTGGGTGAAGGGGTGCAGGATTTTCGGCCGGGCGATCCGGTCGGGACCATCAAGCTGGGTGGAGGCTATGCCGAGTATCAGCTTGTGCCGGCCAAACACGCCATTCCGGTCCCGGAAGTCTCGCCGGAGGTCGTCAGCCTGCTCATCAGTGGGTTGACCGCTTCCATTGCGTTACAGGAGGTGGGGCGCATTCGGGCCGGGGAGACCGTTTTGGTGACGGCTGCTGCCGGTGGAACCGGTCAGTACGCCGTGCAACTGGCGCGCCTGGCCGGATGCACGGTGATCGGTACCTGTGGCTCGGCCGAAAAAGCAGCGTTGCTTCGGGAGCTGGGGTGCGATCGCGTGATCAATTACCGGGAGGAAGACGTGGCCCGTGTGCTCCAGGAGGCATTCCCGGAAGGCATCGACGTGATCTATGAGAGCGTAGGCGGCGCGCTATTCGATCTATGCCTGGAAGTGCTGGCGCGGCATGGCCGGTTGCTGTGCATCGGGTTTATCAGCGAGTACCTGACCGGCCCACAGCCTGTGGCCCACCCGCGTATCTACGCCCGCTTGATCCCCAGGTCGGCTTCGGTGCATGGCTTTTTCCTGCCGCACTTTGTCGCGCACTTCCGTACGCATCTGCCCCGGCTTTTCCAGCTATACCGCACCGGTAAGCTGCGCGTCGCTATCGATCCGACGCCTTTCGAGGGATTGGAAGCGGTAGCGGATGCGGTCGAGCATTTGCATGCCGGCCGGAATGTCGGCAAGGTGGTGGTTCGCCTGTAAATAATCAATCCGACCATGGCCCGTGACGCTTACATCTTTGAAGCGATCCGCACGCCCCGCGGTCGGGGAAAGACAACCGGATCGCTCTACGAAGTCAAGCCCATTGACCTGCTCACGACGCTGTTTGCCGAGCTCAGACGGCGTTATGAACTGGACACGGCGCAGGTGGACGACGTCATCCTGGGGTGCGTGACGCCCATCGGGGAGCAGGGCGGCAATATTGCCAAAACAGCCGCCCTCTACGCAGGATGGGACCTCTCGGTGCCCGGCGTACAGATCAATCGCTTCTGCGCTTCCGGACTCGACGCCGTCAACCTGGCCGCGATGAAAGTGCGCGCTGGCTGGGAAGACCTGGTGGTGGCCGGCGGGGTCGAGTCGATGTCGCGGGTGCCGATGGGGTCGGATGGTGGAGCGATGATGCTGGATCCCGCTGTCAGCATGCA
>Ga0256839_1006481_pt1 | contig 10239 bp, 8 predicted proteins | sample 354166metaG_FD_185968 | JGI IMG/M metagenome (GOLD analysis project Ga0256839, IMG submission 185968) | Hydrothermal vent microbial communities from Mid Atlantic Ridge, Atlantic Ocean - 354-166 | ecosystem: Environmental > Aquatic > Marine > Hydrothermal vents | place: Atlantic Ocean: Mid... | reverse complement strand
TCTTCATCCCCGCGCTCATGGACATGGTGGTGGCGCCGCCCCCCTACCCGGTGGCGGCCGCGGTGCCCGTCACCGGCACCGGGTTCCTGGCCGTGGCCACCGTCTTCGGCGTGCTGCTGTTTTGCATCAGCGCCTTCGCCCTGCCCATGATCATGGACCGGGACGCCACCGCCACCACGGCCATCGCCACCAGCCTGCACGCGGTGTGGTGCAACAAGGGGGCCCTGGCGGTGTGGGCGCTCATCGTGCTGGTGCTGACGGTTGCGGGGTTCGCCACCGCGCTGGCGGGCTTCCTGGTCATCGCGCCGGTGCTGGGCTATGCCACCTGGCACGCCTACCGCGAGACCATACTCCCCGGCGCCGCCGGCACGGACGAGCGGGCATAGCGGCCGGCCAGGCGTTCCGCGCGCGCCGGGGCAGGTCCCGGGACGGCATCCTGCGTCTTCCGCGCTTCCCGGCGTCCTCTGCGTTGGGGATCACGATTCCGGTTGCGGGACCGGAAGACGGTGAAATACGGAACGGGTGTTCAGGCCTCGCCGGCCGCCGCCGCTTGGGGCCCGCCGGCGACGGTGTCGCCGCCCGCCGCCTTGGCTTCTTCCAGCGCCGCCGCGGCACAGGCGACCAGCGGCTCCACCGCGTCGCCGTCGTCGGGGTACACCGCCAGGCCGATGCTCACGGTGATCCGCCGGGCCGGCGCACCGCTGGCCAGGGCCAGGTCCTGCCCGGCGACGTGGCGGCGCAGGCGGTGGGCGGTGGCCACGGCGTCGTCGGCCCCGATGTCCGGCATGACGATGACGAATTCGTCGTTGCCGAAGCGGGCCACGATGTCCACCGGCCGCACCAGGCGGCTCAGGGTCACGGCCAGGATGCGCAGGGCCTCGTCCCCGGCCAGGTGGCCCAGTTCCTCGTTGAGCCGGCCGAGGCCGTCCACGTCCACCATGAGGAGGGCGAAGGGCTGGGCGTAGCGGCGCGCCCGCTCCAGCTCGGTGTCGAAGCGGGCCTTGAACTCGCGGCGGTTGAGCAGGCCGGTGAGGCTGTCGTGGATGGTGTGCAGCTGGACCGTGTTCTGGCTGCTGCGCAGCATGCCGGCCATGCAGTTGTAGCCGTCGGCCAGGCGGCCCAGCTCGCCGGGCTCGGCGATCTCCAGGCGGTGGTCCAGGTCCCCGCTCATGATTCGCTCGGCCCCCCGGCGCAGTCGGCGCAGGGGCTCGAACACCGCCAGGTACAGCAGGCCGCCGGCGGTGAGCGCGAACAGGAAGCCGAAGAAGGCCACGGCGGCGATGACCAGCACCGCGTCCTTGTGGTCCTGCAGCGCCCGGTAGAGCCCGGTGCGCGTGGCCTGGTGGACGGTGGACTCGAATTCGCCCAGGTGGCGCAGAACGGTGTCCACCGCGGCGGTGACGTCGCCGGGGCCGGCGGCGGTGTCCGGGTCCAGTCGCGGCCGCAGCGAGGCCCAGGTGGCCGCCGCCTGCTCCAGGCCCGTCTGGCCGTGGAGGCGGGCCAGGCCGGTGGCCCGGGCGTGCTGGAACAGGGTGTCCACGTCGGCCGCCAGCAGGGCCAGGGCGGCGCCGTCCTCGGGCCGGGGATCGAGGTGCAGGCGGCGGTAGAGCGCCGGGACGCGGCGCAACTGGTCCTGGAGTTCCGCCACCACGTGGAGATCGTCGAACAGGCTCTCCACGGCGCCGTCGAGGGTACGCAGCGAACTGACGAAATAGGCGTATCCGAGTCCCGCCAGCACGGCCAGCGGCACCAGCATGGCGGTGATGGCCAGCACCACGCGCAGGCGCAGGGAGGCAAGGAAGCGATGGCGCCGCTGTGTGGTCGAGGTATCCATCCGTGGGGGCTCCGCCTGGGGCGGGCGCCACCCGTGGCGCCCGCGTTGCACGTCAGTATAGCAGGCCGCCGGTGTCCGCCGGCGGGGTCACAGGGCCGGGGTGGCGATGGCCAGCACCGGCCGCCGCGGCGGCGCCGGCTGCTCCCGCTGCAGGTACCAGTCGAGGATGTCGTAGTAGCTGCGGATGTTTTCCACGTAGCGCACGGGCTCGTTGCCGCGGGCGTAGCCGTAGCGCGTGGTGCGGTACCACTTGCGCTTGCGCAGCAGCGGCAGGTTCTCGCGCACGCTGGCCCAGGCGTCCGGGTCGCCGCCGCGCCGGCGGGTGATGTCGCGGGCGTCTTCCAGGTGGCCGAAGCCCACGTTGTAGGCGGCCAGGGCCAGCCAGGTGCGATCGGGCTCGGGGATGTGGGCCGGGATGCGCTCGATGAGCCGCGCCAGGTAGCGGGTGCCGCCCTCGATGCTCTGGACCGGGTCGGTGCGGCGGCGGATCCCCAGGTGGCGGGCGGTGGCCCGGGTCAGCATCATCATGCCGCGCACGCCGGTGGGCGACACCGCGTGGGGGTTCCAGTGGGACTCCTGGTAGGCCACCGCCGCCACCAGCTTCCAGTCCAGACCGTGGCGCGCCGCGGCCCGTTCGAACAGCTCGCGGTAGCGCGGCAGGCGCCGCTTGACGTGGCGCAGGAAGGTGCGGGTCCCGGCGTAGTCGTAGCGGTCCACGTGGCGGTAGAACGCCCGCACCAGCCGCGCCAGGTCACCGCTGCTTTCCAGGCGCCGGAAGTAGTCCCGCGCGGCGCGGTAGAGGCTGTCGTCCTCGCCGGGCGCGAAGGCCCAGGCCAGGGGCTGGGGCTGGGACACGTCCAGCGCCACCGCCAGGTTGGGGAAGAAGCGCCGGTTGAGCGCCAGCTCGTTGGAATCCACGATGGTGTAGTCGATGAGGTTCTCGGCCACCAGCTGCAGCAGCTCCATGCTGTCGGTCTCCGGCGACTCGCGCCAGGTGAGGTCCGGGTGCCGGGCCTTGAGGCGGCGCAGCAGCTCCGCGTGGCTGCTGTCGGCCACCACTTCCAGGTCGCCCCGGCGGGCCGCCTCCACCAGGCTGCGGGGCGGTTCCTCGCCGCGGCGGTAGACGAGCTGCTGGGTGATATATTGGTAGGGCGGCGCGAAGCGCACCAGGCGGGCGCGGGTCTCGGTCACGGTGAGGCCGGCGGCGGCCAGGTCCGCGCGGCCTTCGCGCACGCCGTCCAGGATCTCCTGCAGGGTATCCGGGGTCTCGATGACCAGCTCCACGCCCAGCTCGTCGGCGAACCGGCGCAGGAGCTCGTATTCCAGGCCCGTGGGCCCCGCCGGCCCCTCGTAGTAGGTGGTGGCGGCCTGGCGGCTCAGAACCCGCAGCTCGCCGCGCGCCTTGACCTTCTCCAGCTGGGTGGAGGGCGGGGCGCAGGCCACCAGCGCCAGCGCGGTGGCCACCACGGCTGTTCCCATGAGGCCGCAGACGCGGCGCTTGTGGAGCGGGAATCCCATCACGGTTTCCAGTGTATCGTCCCCGTTGGACCCGGCTTGAGGCGGTACGTTCGGGGCGCAGCCTAATAAATAAGCAGATTATAACATTCTGTTGTTGATCGGCCGAATTTGGTCGTATCCTATCGGGCCCCGGAGAGGTGCCGGAGCTGGCCGAACGGGCTTGACTCGAAATCAAGTGTACCCTTGCGGGTACCGTGGGTTCGAATCCCACCCTCTCCGCCATTCATTCCGCAGGGGGTCCGCAGGGCCCCCTGCGGAATGAACAGGTTTGGTGGATTCGAACCCACGGAAATCAAATGGTTGGGTTCGAGCCGAGCGTCGCGCAGCGGCGCGAGGCAACGCCGGAGCACCCTGGCGGGCATGAACGTAGCGACGGCGGCCCCGGAGGGGCGAGGGCCGCAGGCCCCGGTCATCCCACCCCCTGCTCCAGGTTTTTCCTTCAACATGGTGAATTTCCTTTTGTTTCGTCTTGCCCCTCCTGCCGCTGGGGAGGGCTTCGCCTTCATGAAGTATAGGGGCATGGGGGGGCCGGCACAGTACCGCGTTCGCGCTAGGGCCACCGGGGGAAGGAGCCCGGAATGGCGCTGTTGAGGCTGGAGGGGGTGGGGCTCGCCGCCGGCGGCAGGCCCCTGCTGGAGGAGGCGGAGCTGGCCGTGGAGCCCGGCGAGCGCGTCGCCCTGGTGGGGCGCAACGGCACCGGCAAGTCCACCTTGCTCGAGGTCCTGGCGGGCCAGCGGGAGCCAGAGGAGGGCGAGGTGTGGCGGGCGCCGGGCCTGCGCACGGGCCACCTGCCCCAATACGCGGAGATCGACGCCGATGGCAGCGTGTTCGATGTCGTCAGCGCCGGCCTGGCCCGGGCCGGGGACCTGCTGCGGCGCCACCACGAGCTTTCGGCGCGCCTGGGGGCGGGGGCCACGGCGGCGGAGCTTGCGACCCTGAACCGGCTGCAGCAGGAGCTGGAGGCGTGCGACGGCTGGCGCCTGCAGCAGCGGGTGGAGGCGGCCATCAGCCGGCTGGGCCTGGACCCGGAGGCCCGGGTCTCCACCCTCTCGGGCGGCGGCCGGCGCCGCGTCCTGCTGGCCCGCGCGCTGGTGAACGAGCCGGACCTGCTTTTGCTGGACGAGCCCACCAACCACCTGGACATCGAGGCGGTGACGCGGCTGGAGGAGCTGCTGGCCGGGTTGCCCGCGGCGGTGGTGTTCGTGACCCACGACCGGGCCTTCCTGCGCCGGCTGGCCACCCGCATCGTGGACCTCGACCTGCGGCGGCTGACGTCCTGGCCCGGCGACTACGAGCGGTACCTGGAGCGCAAGGCCGAGTGGCTGGAGGCGGAGGCCCGGGCCCGCCGGCGCCAGGACAAGCGCCTGGCGGAGGAGGAGGCCTGGCTGCGGCAGGGGGTCAAGGCCCGCCGCCGCCGGGACCAGGGCCGGCTGCGGGCGCTGGCGGCGCTGCGCCAGGCGCGGGCCCGCCGGGCCGAGGCCGTCGGGCAGGCACGGCTCGAAGCCGAGGCCGGCGAGCTGTCGGGCAAGGTGGTGGTGGAGGCCCGGAACCTGGTGGTGCGGGCCGGGGACCGGGTCCTGGTGGACGGCTTTTCCATCCGCATCATGCGCGGGGACCGGGTGGGGGTGGTGGGTCCCAACGGGTGCGGCAAGACCACGCTGCTGAGGGTGCTGCTGGGGGAGCGGGTCCCGGAGGCCGGGACGGTGCATCGCGGCAGCCGGGTGCGGGTGGCCTATTTCGACCAGGAGCGGCGGGCGCTGGACCCGGCGGCCACGGTGCTGGACAACCTCGACCACGGCGCGCAGGCGGTGACCGTCAACGGCCGCAGCTGCTCGGTGTTCGGCTACCTGCGCCGGTTCCTGTTCACACCCGAACAGATCCAGTCCCCGGTGTCCGCGCTCTCCGGCGGCGAGCGCAGCCGCCTGATGCTGGCGCGCCTGTTCACCCGGCCCGCCAACCTGCTGGTGCTGGACGAGCCCACCAACGACCTGGACGTGGAGACCCTGGAGCTGCTGGAGGAGCTGGTGGCCGAGTACGAGGGGACCGTCATCGTGGTGAGCCACGACCGGGAGTTCCTCGATCGCACCGTGACCAGCCTCGTGGCCTTCGAGGGCGGGGGCCGGGTCCACGAGTACGTCGGGGGCTGGAGCGACTGGATGCGACAGCGGTCACGGAACCGCAAGCCGGAGCCGGACGTGATTAAAGTCAGGGACACGGCGGCCGACAAGCGGAGGACGCGGGAGCGCGCGCGGGCGCCCCGGCTGGGTTACCGCGAGCAGCGGGAGCTGGCCGGGCTGCCGGAGCGCATCGAGGCCCTGGAGGCGGAGCAGGCGGCGCTCAACGCGGCCATGTGCGAGCCGGATTTCTTCCGCCGCGACGGGGCCGAGATCGCCGCCGCCCGGTCCAGGCTCGCGGTACTGGAGGCCGAGCTGGAGCAGGCCTACGCCCGCTGGCAGGAGCTGGAGGCGCTGGCCGCAGGCGGCGCCGGCCGGGATGGCCCTGCCGCATCCTGATGGGGAACCTGAACGGAAGACAGACACAAGGGGATACATAATGAAAACCAGACTGACGTTTCTCATGCTTGCTGGAATGCTGCCCGGCCTTGCCGCCGCCGACAGCCTGGGGCTGTGGGTGGGGGCCGGCCAGTGGGACCGCAGTGCCGGTGGCTACGTGCGCGACACGGATAATCCCGCCGACAATTTCTACCTGGACAACGCCGCCCAGGGCGTGGCCATGGCGGACGAGCGCGAGGGCTACCTCTATGCCGTCATCGAGCACCCGGTGCCGCTGCTGCCCAACGTCAAGGTGATGCGCACCTCCCAGGGCCACAGCGGCTCCGGCACCTACAACCGCACTTTCGGCGGCATCACCTTCAGCGAAGACGTGGATGCGACCCTGAGCCTGGACCACACTGACATCACCCTCTACTGGCAGGTGCTGGACAACGTGGTGGAGCTGGACCTGGGGCTCACCGCGCGCCAGTACGACGGCCGGGTCCGGGTGGTGGGCAAGACCAGCGGCAACGTGGGCGAGGAGGCCATCAACGAAACCCTGCCCCTGGGCTATGCCCGGGTGGGGTTCGCCCTGCCGTTGACCGGCCTGAGCGCGAGCCTGGAGGGCAACCTCATCTCGGTGGGGGACAGCAGCGCCAGCGACATCACCGCGAAAGTGATGTACGAAACCAGCTTCGGCCTCGGGTTCGAGGGGGGGGTGCGCCGGCAGACCATTTCCCTGGACCGGGCGGATACCGCAACCGTGGCTTCCGATATCACCTTCGACGGCGTGTTCGCCGGCCTGTTCTTCCACTTCTGATCCCCCGCGGGGGTGCGGCGCCGGCCGCGCCGCACCCCTCTTTCTCCCGTTTTCCGGCGAAAAAATTTTTCGTTTTGTGATGCGCGTCACAGGACATGGGGCCCGGGACGCGCGCCCTCACGGCCGGTTCGGCCTTTTTCTTGAAAAATTATTTGGTATCAATAAGTAACAAGAAACAATTCAGGCGTCGCGTTAAATCCCGCCAGTCCTGTTGGGGGTTGACAACAGGCCAAATCGATAAAATCGATTAGGGTTTTCCCTAATTGACATTAGGGAGATCCCTAATTCACCCCCGGGAGATCCCTAGGTTCAATTAGGGATCCTACTAGCTTGCGGCCCCCCGTCCCGTTTGCATAAGTTTCGCCGTGAAGGCGCGCGGCGCCTTCCGCCGCGCTGCGGCGCGACGACCAATGCCATGGGCGGCATGCGCAGGGAGTCTGGAAGAAGGATGCGGCGCATGCCGCCTGCATGGACTGTGTTGCAGGTGGGTATGGAAGTCAAAGCGGAAACCGTCGCATCGCTGCCGCCCTCGTCATCCCCCGGCGGGGCGGCGCATGTCACGGGGCCGGAATCCCCGGCCGACTATGCCCGGCGCTCCGCCCTGCTGGCCCGGACCGTGGTCCGGGGGCTGGCCCGGCTCATCGAGGGCCAGCGCCGGCTGGCCGAGGAGTTCGGGCTGTCGCTGGGCCGGGTCTTCCCCAACAGCCACGAGTGGCTGGAGGGGCAGAACCCGGAGGAGGCGCTGACCGCGCTGTTCCGCTCGGGCCATGTCCGCACCGGCGAGCTGGAGGCCCTGTTCGAGGACCTCTACGCCCATCAGCTCGCGCTGGTGGGCGCGCTGGACGACATCGCCCTGGCGACCATGCGCCACCTCAGCCCGGAGCAACTCAAGGAAGACTATCCGGAACGCCGGATGAACGATGCGAAGGCGTGGCGCTTCTACAAGGAGCGCCTGCGCGAGCTGGTGGAGAACGACAACCTCCGCTTTCAGCGCCTGGTGGGGACCGGGTTCGTCGAGGGTTACACGCGGGCCCGCACCGGCGGCTGAAGGCGGCGGCGGGGCGGCCCGGGGCCGCCGCGGTCGTTCGGCTGAGGAGTTGCGACATGAAGTACGACGGGTTGTGGAAGACGGCCCTGGTGGCCGGCGCCATGTTGATGTTGGCGGCTTGCGGGGGACCTACCATCCGGGTTGGCCTGTCCTCCAACGCCAACCTCAACCTCAACGCCAACAGTGAACCGCTGCCGGTGGTGGTGCGCATCTACCAGTTGTCGGACCGCGCGGCCTTCGACAACGCCACTTTCGCCGACATCTGGAAGCGGGACAACGCGGTGCTGGGCAATGCGCTGCTGACGCGCAACGAGGTGGTGATGAATCCATCGGCGCAGAGCGAGGTGGAGTTCGACCGCCACGCCCAGGCCCGGTACGTGGGGGTGGCAGCGATATTCCGCTCCCCCGTCGAGAGCAAGTGGCGGGCGGTGTACGAGCTGTCGGACAACTGGCTGGGCAAGAAGCTGCCCAGCAGCTTCTCGGTGAGCCTGGTGGGCAACACCCTGCACATCACGGACTAACAGGGAGTGGCAGGATGACCGTCGCGTTGCACAAGGTCCTGTGGGCGGAGGGCATGTTCCTCGGCCAGCAGCACTTCCAGCTCTGGGATCGCTACTACGAGAACTACCACAGCCTGGCCACGCGCAGCATCTCGCCCCTGGGCTGGGGGCTGCTGGCGCTGAGCCTGGACGACGAGGCGCTGCAGAACGCCCAGTACCGCATCCGCGCCGCCCAGGTCATCTTCCCCGACGGGCGCCTGGTGAGCTACGACGCGGAGGAGGACGGGCCCCTGGTGCTGCAGCTCGAGGGCGGGCACTCCGAGCGCATCGAGATCTACCTCGGGCTGCCCGCCAACCGGGCCGCGGCCGGCATCAACGGCTACCGCAGCAACGGCCAGCTGTGCGCGTGGCGGGCCGATTACCGCACCGTGAGCGACGAGTACGATCCCCAGCGCCAGCGCGAGGTGATGCTGGGCCGGCCCAACCTGCAGCTCCTCACCGGCGAGGCCAGCCGCGAGAACCTGACCTGGATCAAGCTGGACGAGGTGGTGAGCGACGGCGAGGGCGGGTACAGCCGGGTGGCGGAGTACGTGCCGCCGGCGGCGCGCATCGGCGCCTCGGGCCACCTGACCGGGCTGGTTCAGCGTCTCATCGAGCTGTTCTCGGCCAAGGTGCGGGTGCTCAACGAGCGCCGGCGCCAGTTGTCGTCCTCGGTGGCCGACTTCGGCCACAGCGACGTGTCCAATTTCCTGGTGCTGCAGGCGCTGTCGGGCGCCATTCCCCTGCTGCGGCACTTCCAGGCCCACCCGGAACTGCACCCGGAGCAGCTCTACCAGCTCCTGGCCCGGGTCATCGGCAGCCTGTGCCCGTTCAGCTTCGACCTGGAGGTGTCCGCCATCACCCCCTACCGGCACGGTGATCTCACCGCCGTGTTCGCCAGCCTGGAAGGCCAGCTGCGCCAGCTCATCGAGGTGGCCATGCCGACGAAGATCCTGTCGGTCAAGCTCAAGCGCGAGGCCGCCAACCTCTACTCGGCCGATGCCATCGATTCCGAGCTGCTGGCGCACAACACCTTCTTCCTGGCGGTGTACGCCGAGTTCGACGATCCCATGTGGGTGGCCAAGTTCGAGCGCCAGGTCAAGGTGGGGGCGCGCCCCGACATCGAGGCCCTCATCACCTCGGCCCTCCCCGGTGCCCGCGTCAAGCACACCCCGCGGCCGCCGAGCAACATGCCGGTCAAGAGCGGCTTCGAGTACTTCCGCATCGAGCCGCGGGGCGAATTCTGGGATCGCATCGTGGGCGACCAGACGCTGGCGGTATTCCTGCCCAACGAGTTCGCCCGGGTGAAGATGGAAGTGGTCACGGTGCAGGAGTAGGCGGAACATGGGCAAGGCCATCGCCGTCAATCCACTGCTGGAGTGCTGCACCTCGCTGTTCGCGCTCGCCGCGCCGTTCCGGGGCGGGGACCGCGGCGAGTCCCTGCCCGAGAACTATCGCGAGCGGATCCTGGCCGGCTTCGACGAGATGGAACGCATGGCCTTCGAGCGCCAGATCACAATGCAGGTGGTCAAGGACGCGCGTTACGCCATGGCCGCCTACATCGACGAGGTGGTGCTCACCTCCCAGTGGCCGGGCCGCATGGACTGGATGGCGCGGCCGCTGCAGCTCGAGTTCTTCGGCGAGCACCTGGCCGGCGAGGGGTTCTTCAAGAAGCTGGCGGAGCTGCGCCAGGGCGGCGAGCGCAACCTGGACCTGCTGGAACTCTACTTCGTCTGCCTCCAGCTCGGCTTCGAGGGGGCCTACCGGCTCAAGGGGCTGGAGCAGCTCATGGCCCTGCAGGTGGATCTCAAGGCCCAGATCGAAGGCTACCGGCGCACCCGCAGCCTGCGCCTGTCGCCGCACGGCCTGCCCCGGGAGACCGCCTTCGCCCGGGCCCGCAACGAGATCCCCTACTGGGTCATCCTCACCGTGACCGTGGCCGCGGTGTTCTTCACCTACGTGGGGTATTCCTACGTCACCGACCAGAT
>Ga0256839_1006480_pt1 | contig 10240 bp, 8 predicted proteins | sample 354166metaG_FD_185968 | JGI IMG/M metagenome (GOLD analysis project Ga0256839, IMG submission 185968) | Hydrothermal vent microbial communities from Mid Atlantic Ridge, Atlantic Ocean - 354-166 | ecosystem: Environmental > Aquatic > Marine > Hydrothermal vents | place: Atlantic Ocean: Mid... | reverse complement strand
TGTCATGCACGAGCACATTGCCGTAGAAGAGGCTAAAAAACTGAACATTCCCACCTTTGCCATTGTGGACACCAATTCGGACCCCAGCGTGGTCGACTTTCCGATTCCGGCCAACGATGACGCTACCAAATCCATCAAACTCATTGTGGATTACGTAACGGAAGCCATCCACGAAGGCCTTGTCGAAAGACAGCAGGACAAAGAGAAAGCTGCTGCCGAAGCTCCCGAAGAAGCGGTGGAAGTAGCCGAGGTGGAAGCCGAAGGAAGCGCAGAGGAAGCGGAAAAGCCGAAAAGAAAAAGAAGAGTGCGCAAAGCCCCGGAAGCCAACGAAAACAATTAATTGACCAAAAATCAATAAAAAGCAAAGAAGAGATGAGTGCAACAATAACTGCTGCAGAAGTAAATAAACTGAGAAAAATTACCGGTGCCGGACTGATGGACTGCAAGAAAGCCCTTCAGGCCTCCGGTGGCGATTTCGATGCTGCCATCGACTATCTCCGGAAAAAAGGACAGAAAGTATCGGCCAAAAGAGCCGACAGGGAAGCCAAAGAAGGGGTGGTCATTGCTTTGACAACAGACGACCGGAGAAAAGGATACATCGTTCACGTAACGGCAGAAACCGACTTCGTCTCAAAAAATCAGGAGTTCATTGACTTCGCCATGAAACTGGCTGAAATTGCCCGGGAAAAAGACCTCGACAGCATTGAGGCATTGAAAGCCGAGCAATTGGATGATGCCAGCGTAGCCGACAAGCTGAATGAAATGGTAGCCAAAATCGGAGAAAAAATCGATCTGGCAGCCGTGAAACGCCTCGAAGGTGAAACGGTGGTGCCCTACATTCATATGGGTTACAAAATAGGTGTGCTGGTAGCCCTCAACAAAGCCGGCAGCGAAGACATCGCGAAAATCGGAAAAGATATCGCCATGCAGGTAGCGGCCATGAACCCGGTCTCGGTCAGCGAAGAAGATGTGCCCGAAGAGGTAAAAAAGAAAGAATACGAGCTTGGAAGAGAACAGGCCATTGCCGAGGGGAAACCCGAGAAAATCGTTGATCGCATTGCCGAAGGAAAACTGAAAAAGTTTTACAAAGACAACACCCTGCTCCATCAGCCATTTGTAAAAGACAGCTCGAAGACAGTGGATCAGGTACTCAGGGAAACGGATAAAGAGTTAACGGTAAAAGGATTTATCCGGCAATCGATTGGATAAGCGCATAGCAAATAACAAAGAAGGCTGCCAAATATTGGCGGCCTTTTTTATATCCCGGATTCTTAATCACAGGTTTATTAATTTTATACACCGGATATGAAAGCCAGATACAAACGAATACTCCTCAAATTAAGCGGAGAAGCCCTGATGGGCGAAAAACAATACGGCATTGATCCACAGCGGATCGCCCAGTATGCCAGCGACATTAAAGAAGCCAGGGAAATGGGTGTGGAAATTGCCATCGTCATTGGCGGAGGCAATATCTACCGCGGCCTTCAAGCCAGGGACACAGGCATCGACCGCGTACAGGGTGACTACATGGGCATGCTGGCCACCGTGATTAACGGAATGGCGTTGCAGGATGTGCTCGAGAAGCACGGCATGATAACGCGGCTGATGTCGGCCATTGAGATGAAGCAAATCTGCGAACCTTACATACGCAGAAAAGCCATACGGCACCTTGAGAAAGACCGCATAGTCATTTTTGCAGCGGGTACCGGAAATCCCTACTTCACTACCGATACGGCCGCCACCCTCCGGGCCATAGAGGTGGAAGCCGGGGTCATACTGAAAGGAACCCGTGTAGACGGCATATACAGTGCCGACCCCGAACTTCATTCGAATGCCGTACGCTACGAGAGTCTTTCATTTGAAGAAGTGTACAGCAAAGACCTTCACGTCATGGATATGACGGCAGTGACGCTTTGCCGCGAAAACAACCTGCCCATCATCGTCTTTGATATGAACAAACCGGGCAATCTGCTAAAGATCCTCAAAGGGGAAAGCATCGGTACACTGGTAGAAAATAATGTTTAAAAAAAGGAAGCTATGAATGATGTCAAATCAATATTGAACGATGCGGAAATGCATATGAAAAAAGCCCTCGATCACCTTGAATTTGAGCTGAGTCGTGTGCGGGCCGGCAAGGCCTCACCGGATATGTTAAAGGGCGTTTTTATCGATTACTACGGTGTGAAAACACCCATCGATCAGGCGGCAAATATCAACAGCATGGATGCCAAAACCCTCATCATCAAACCCTGGGACAAAAGCATGCTGGAGGCCATCGAAAAAGCCATAATGGCGGCCAATCTGGGCGTAACCCCCCAGAATGACGGTGAGATGATTCGTATCGTCCTGCCCGCACTGACCGAAGAACGCAGAAAAGAACTGGTGAAAGTGGTAAAAAAGGAAGCGGAAAATGCCCGTGTAGCCATCCGCAATATACGAAGGGATGCCATGCACCACGTGAAAAAACTATTGGAAGACGGGCTCTCCGAAGATGATGAAAAAAGAGCCGAAGAAGACATTCAGAAGATGACCGACCGCTATGTATCCATGGTAGAGAAGCACGTGGATGCCAAAGAAAAAGACATTCTTACCGTCTGAAAGCTCAGCGGCTTTCGAGGAAAGCCTTTCTGACAGCCCTTCTTTCAGAGCTGCTCAACGCAACGATACAAAAGCCTTTCATCCATGATGGAAGGTTTTTTCTGTATTTTCCGCGGGGAAGTCTGCCCATTTCTTCTTTGTAAATCACCCTGCCGCTCAGGTCAAATACCTGCAGGCTCCAGCGGCCTGCCGGAATATCAAAAAGGAGTTCATGGCCTGCCATAATCAAGTCAATCTTCTCCTCGACCGGGACTCCACTTTCAATGCCTACGGAGAAGACATTGGATACCATGACAAAGCCGTCACTTCTGCCGTCAAGCGTGGTGTCAAAAGCTTCGGGAGTAAGCGGAAAGCGGGAGGAGAGGGTATACCCCACCTGTACCAGCCCCCCGAGGGGGCTCATGATGCCGGCTTCCACGGCATCCGAAAGTGAGTCACCTACAAAAGACGAAGACAATATCTCCGTCAGGTCGGGATTTATCAAAAGTGTGTAGCCCTCTTCAGGCGAGCCGAAATCTTTGTCGAATGAATTCCAGGTAACGGGAAACTGATTGGAAAGGGTGGAACCTAAAACAAAGACATTGCCCCTTGTATCCGTGAAGGCATCGTTGAGGTATTCGATGTTTTCCCCTCCGATGTAGGTAAATGCCGACAACTCCGAAAGAGCGGTATCGAACCGTGCCAAGAAGAGGTCCGATATATTGGGGCCCAGGGTATCGCGCATACCCGTAATACCGGTGGCAAGCGTATCCGAATAGCTCGTTCCGGCCAGCATCAGCCGGCCATCGCCCGGGGAAATAATTCTGGTGGCTTTATCGAAGGAGGCTCCGCCAAAAAAGGTATTCTTTTCATTTATCAAGCCATTTCCCAGTCTGGCAATGTAAGCATCGAAGGAGCCGCGGTTCGAATCCTGCAGCGCGGCCTCGCTGGCGGGCAGGCTGTCGCTGGCGGTCCATCCGCAGAAGTACCATGACGCCCCCTCTTCCACCCGGACGATATCGCTCACATAGTCATACGAGTCGCCTCCCCAAAAACTGCCCTCCATTACACTGCTCAGATACTCGTTGATGTGCAGGATCATCACATTGGAGAAAGGATTGGGCGGATGGACTGCCTGAAAATCGAAGCCGGGATCAGATGTCGTGCTCTGAGCCAATATGATTTCGTTGTCGGGCTCAACAAGCACCGGCAAAAATGCCATATCAAAAGCACCAAATGCCAAACCCGTGAATGAGGAAACCAGGACATCCGAAAGGTCATTCTCAAGCAGAGCCACAAAGCCCTCCGTGTTTTTATTGCGGGTACTTTTAAAGGCAAACGAAGAATTTGGCAGCAATTTGCTGTCTGTAACTCCGGTGATCACCACTTTCTGATCCGGCCGGATGGCAATGGAACGGCCCTCATCCCGTTTGCTGCCCCCGAAATAGGCAAATGCAAGCACCTGATGCGCATCGGGGCTGAGCCGGGCAATGAAGACATCACTCAGGCCGCCATGGTAGCTGCTCTGCATGGGATTGGGATAATCTATATCCGCAGAAGAAGTATGGCCCAGTATGAAAATATATCCGGACGAATCAATCGCCACATCGTCAATAATATCCTCATTGCTGCCACCGAAATAAGAGGCAAATGCCAGGTTGTTGTAATAAGGCTGGGCAAGTGCTCTGCCGGTAAAGGAAAGAGAAAGAATTATTCCGAAAAGGTATTTCATTCAGCTGTAGCTTTTTTTCTTTGAGGGGCAAAATTACATAATTAAATACCGTTGAAGCAGCCCTGGGGTTGCCTACTTCCCGGGTTTAATAAGCGGCCGGACGAAGCGCCCGAAGAGGTAGTAAAAAAGCACAAAGAAGACATATCCCATCAATAACTCCAGGAAGAGGGAGGTATTCAGCATTCCATCCCTTTGCAGAATCAAAACAAGATAAAAGACCGTAAACAATGCTCCCATGACGAGAGAGCGTTTTAAAAGAGACCGGTTTTTCATGATTCGGGTATCAATTCTATGATTGTAATTTCGGGTGGCATACCGATTCTTCCCGGAAATCCGTGGTGGCCAAAACCCCGGTTGACGTAAAGATAACGATCGCCTTCCTGATAGAGCCCCGACCAATGCTTGCTTACGTAACGTACGGGCGACCATTTGAAGTAGCGTGTATGCACACCAAACTGCATGCCGTGTGTGTGGCCCGAAAGGGTCAGGTCGATTTTCAGGGCCGGTTTGCTGAGCACTCCGGCTTCCCAGAAAGAGGGGTCGTGTGAGAGCAGAATATTAAAATCTGCCGATGGCATGCCTTCCATGGCCTTGTCCAGCTTGCCGAACTTGGGCATTCGCGATGATTTGCCCCAGTTTTCGATGCCGATAACGGCCATGCTGAAATCCCCGAATTGAATGATCGCATGCTCGTTCATCAGCAGTTTCCAGCCAAAGCGGGCATGCCAGGCTTTGAGCTCTTCAAAATTCCTTTTTTCTTCGGCTTTGCTGTTCCATTTCCGGTAAAGCCCGTAGTCATGATTGCCCAGTATGGAGTAGACTCCGTGAGGAGCGCTGACTCCTGCAAAAATATCGGCCATCTCCTCCACTTCATGGGCACTTGTATTCACCAGGTCTCCCGTAAAGAAAATCAAATCGGCCTCTTCTTTGAGAAGGCGGTAAATTCCTTTGCTCACCCCTCTTCGTGATCGCAGGCTGCCTGCATGAATGTCCGATATTTGTCCTATCCTGAAACCGTGCAATTCCGGAGGGAGATTCTGCACCGGCAGTTTGATGCGGCTCACTTTATAGTCGTGGGCTCCGATGCTAATGCCATAGGTGAGTGCACTGATCGGCAATGCCGCCATGGCCATGCCCGTCTGTATGATGTTTTTGTTTCTTCCTGCCAATGCGATTCTTTTGCCGGCATTTAAATTTTGCAAAGATTCTACCAGCCAGTTTCCTATGCGGATGGCATCATCGGTGAGGACAGCCAGCAAAAGAAATGCCTTGCCGAAAAGGATTCCCAGGCCGGCCGAAAGCAAGAGGCCTGTCCTGAAACTGTTTCTTTTTTGGTCATCGGCTGCCTTGCGGTAAAGGAGCAAAACAAGCACTACAAAGAAAAGGCTCAAAAACCAGAAAACGATGCCTGCCGGAAAATGCTCCGCCTCAGGCAAAGTGGCCTGCATGGCCGAGTAGAGGTAAATGTCAACCAAAAGCAGGAACAACGCAAGCCCTATCACCCACTTTTTTATTCCCCTATTCTTCTTTCGATGCATGTCTTATATTTCCCCTTTTTCTTTCAGCATTCTGACGGTGGCAAGAGACGCTTCAATGTGCCGCTGCGGGTCAAGCTGTGTATTGATGATTTTCCTGATTCTTCCGCTTCTGTCGATGACATAAGTGACGCGACCGGGAATAAGGCCCAGCAGCGAGGCCGGCACCTTCCAGGCTTTTCTGATTTTATTTCCTTTGTCGCTGAGCAAAGGGAACGAGAGTCCGTTTTTCTCACAAAAAGATTTGTGGGTTTGAGTATCATCTCCGCTGATGCCGAAAAGTGCTGCGCCCAATTGACGGAATTCATCGTACTGCTCGTTGAAGCCCCTGGCTTCTCTGGTGCAGCCGGGGGTATGGTCTTTTGGATAAAAAAACAATACCAATCCCTTTTTTCCGATGTAATCCTCCATTTCGACCCATTCCCCGTTTTGGTTCTGAAGCCGAAAAGGAGGGATCAGGTCTCCCTCCTTCATGCTATTTTATTTGAACCAATGATTTTTAGACCGGAACTGTTCATTTTTTCGCAAAAAAAAGCCGGGTTAATCAATAACCCGGCTATTCCCAAATTGTCATCTCATGATCAACCACACTTTGTGTGTCCGCAACTCTTGCAATTGAGGCATCCCTCCTCATATACAAGAGCGGGCTCTTCGCACTCGGGGCACACGTTGTCAACGGGTTCGGTGCCATTGGGGATGTATCGTTTAAGCGCTCTGACCACTCCGTTTTTCCAGGTGTTCAGGCTTTCTTCGCTCAGGTTCAGGCTGGATACCATATCCACCACATAAGGAAGGGGCATGCCGTGGCGCAACACTCCTGAAATCAGCTTGGCATAATTCCAGTACTCTTGTGTAAATGTACGCGAGAGGCCTTCGATGGTGATTCGATACCCGTCTTTGTCGGTATATTGAAAATCATAGCGGCTTTTTCCGTCTTCCGTTTTGCTCTTTATCACCCAACCCTTGTCCACATGAGACAAAATGGAGAAGGAATCTTCGGCCCGGCCCGTAAATATCTCATACGGCCTTCCCTTCAGGCAGCCGACCACCGCCACCCATTTTTCATGGTTGTTGCTGAATTTGATGATATCGGCTTCCAGTTTTACCGGCCGCTTGGGGGCTCTTGTTTCGGCAAAGTCATTGTTTTTATCAGCCGCATCCTCATCGCTAACCAATACTCCGCTTCGCGATCCGTCCCGGTAAATGGTGATTCCCTTGCAACCCTCTTCCCAGCCGGTCTGATAGATTTTGCTTACCATTTCCACGCTGATGTCTTTGGGAACATTGACCGTCACACTGATGGAGTGGTCCACCCATTTCTGAATGCGACCCTGCATTTTCACCTTGTTTACCCAGTCCACATCATTGGCCGTGGCTTTGTAATAGGGCGACTGTCTGATTATCTCCTGCAAGTCTTCGTCACGCAGCTTTTCTACTTTTTTCCGGTCATATCCGTTGGCATCCAGCCAGGTGAGGAAATTGTGGTGAAACACGTGATACTCTTCCCAGGCATCGCCCACCTTGTCTACAAAATCGACACGGGCATTTTTGTCATTGGGGTTGACTTTCTTTCGCCTCTTGTAAGAAACCAGAAATACGGGTTCGATGCCCGAGCTCGTCTGTGTCATCAGACTGGTTGTACCGGTCGGGGCGATGGTCAGAAGCGCAATATTGCGTCTTCCGTATTCCTGCATTTCAGCATACAGTTCGGGGTCAGCCTCACGCAGTCTTTGAATAAAGGGATTGTCTTTTTCAAGCTTTGAGTTGTAGATAGGGAATGCACCCCGCTCTTTGGCCATCATCACACTGCTTCGATAGGTTTCGATGGCCAGTGTGCGGTGCACTTTTTCCGAAAAGTCAGTGGCTTCTTCGGTGCCATAGGTAAAGCCAAGCGATGCCAGCATGTCGCCCTCGGCCGTGATGCCCACACCTGTTCTCCGGCCCTGCTCGCATTTTGTTTTTATTTTTTCCCAGAGCATGCGTTCGGTTCGTTTCAGCTCTTCGGGCTCCGGATCGTTGTCTATTTTCTGAATGATGCGGTCTATTTTTTCTTTTTCAAGGTCCACGATATCATCCATAATGCGCTGGGCCATCCGGGCATGTTTCCTGAATTTTTCAAAGTTGAAGCGGGCGTTGGGTGTAAACGGATTTTCAACATAGCCGTAGAGATTGATAGCCAGCAGGCGGCAACTGTCATAGGGGCAAAGCGGGATTTCCCCGCAGGGATTGGTGGAAACGGTTCTAAAACCATGTTCGCTGTAGAGATCGGGGATGGCTTCGCGGGTGATGGTATCCCAAAAAAGAACCCCGGGCTCGGCTGAGGCCCAGGCATTGTGAATGATTTTATCCCAGAGACTTTTTGCATCCACCATTTTCTCGATGACGGGGTTTTCGGCATCAATGGGAAACTGTTGCTTGTATTGCTCTCCCGCGAGGACGGCCCGCATAAACTCATCGTCCAGTTTTACGGAAACATTGGCACCGGTCACCTTGGTGCCTTCCATTTTGGCATCAATAAATCGCTCGGCATCGGGGTGCTTGATGCTGATGCTGAGCATGAGCGCCCCTCTGCGTCCGTCCTGTGCCACCTCTCTGGTAGAGTTGGAGTAGCGCTCCATAAACGGAACGACACCGGTAGAAGTAAGCGCACTGTTCATCACATCGCTTCCCGTAGGCCGTATGTGCGAGAGGTCGTGGCCCACGCCTCCCCGTCTTTTCATCAGTTGCACCTGCTCTTCGTCCGTGCGCATGATGGCCCCGTACGAGTCGGCATTGCTGTCATGCCCGATTACAAAACAATTGGAAAGAGAGACAATCTGAAAATTATTTCCGATGCCGCTCATGGGACTTCCCTGGGGCACAATATGCTTAAAGCCTTTCAGCACTTCATAGATCTCTTCTTCGCTATACGGATTGGGGTATTTGGCTTCGATGCGGGCAATCTCACGGGCCAGCCTGCGGTGCATATCATCCGGTGTTCTTTCGTAAATATTGCCTTTCGAGTCTTTCAAGGCATATTTATTGACCCAGACACTGGCAGCCAGCTCATCCCCTTCAAAATATTCCAAAGCCCCGGCAAGTGCCTCTTCATAAGTATACTTCTTCACGGGTGTTTTCCTTTCTTTAAGTATTTCTTTGCTGATGCTTTCGGCTCTGCCGTTTTGCGATGAAGTTGTTTTGGGATTCTTGGCTGTTTCTAACATGGTAAATTTCAGATTATGGGCTGCTTGTTTTTAGAAAGAAAGAACTAAAATATTTTTTCAATCCATTTTCAAGCGGAAGGAATTATTAACCTGCTGTTAATAACAAGCTCCTTTTGCCATTTTGCGGTCATTTCAAAAATGAAAAAAATTTTAAAAATTTTTAACGCATTAATAATTTGTCCCCGCTTCTGTCCTTTCCCTGTAATTTATACATCATCCATTAATATAAAAATATTCATTGGCCTGCATGAAGAAACGACTCCTTATCTCGCAGCATTGGCAAAAAGAATTCTTTCTATTCCGCTCTAAGAGCCTCTGTTTTTTTAAAAATCAATGACGGTGGAGATCATAATATTTCTTCCGGGCCGGGGCACATTGTTCCAGTCCAAATGATCCCAGAAGTAAGTATTGGTAAGGTTTTCAGCGGAAACAATCACCTTGCCCTTCAATGAAAATATCTGATAATTACAGGCTGCATTGACATTCACGAGGCAGTAAGCCGGAGTGGCATCCTCAGCGTTATACCTGCTCACTTTATTTTGAGAGGCCGCCCCTGAAATCTCCGCGGAGAGACTGAACTTTTTATGCGTATATCGGAGGCCGGCAGTACCTTTGAGCGGTGGGATAAAAGGCAGAAAATCGCCTTCAAAATCACGGGCATCTACATAGTCGGCCCGAAGCATGAGGGAGAGACGGGAAAGCAATTGAACTCTAAAATGGACATTTCCGCCAAGGAGGTGCGCTCCTTTTATGGCGCTGTACACTTTCACTCCGCTTTGCCGCTCATTCAAAGGCAGAAGGTTAGTGTCAATTCCGGCTATAATATAATCGCGGAAAAGATAGGCGAAGCCCTCGGCTCCGGCCCGCAGGCTTCCTTTTTCGTAATTGCCACCCAGGCTGAACTGAAGGCTTTTTTCATTGGGCAAAGCGGGATTGCCCAGATAAACAAATGCATCGCTGGCGTTGTAAATGTAAAGTCCGAACTGCTCACTGACGGTAGGTGCCCGCAGGTTGGCACTGGCCTTTGCCTCCACCGAAAATGCACGGCCTTGATGATAGCGCAACGAAATCCCGGCACCTCCAAGAAGCCGGGTATCGGGCCGTGAAATATCTTCTCCGAGGGCTTCCCACTGACGGATGCCCATCGCACTGCGGGAATAGGAGCGCAGTGCTTCGAGCCTCATGCTGCTTTC